>Ga0307508_10004795_pt1 | contig 13049 bp, 11 predicted proteins | sample 9_EM_MG_FD_203089 | JGI IMG/M metagenome (GOLD analysis project Ga0307508, IMG submission 203089) | Populus trichocarpa ectomycorrhiza microbial communities from riparian zone in the Pacific Northwest, United States - 9_EM | ecosystem: Host-associated > Plants > Roots > Unclassified | place... | reverse complement strand
GGCTGAACGCGGCTCACTATTAGCTGTTACGCCGTAACATTCGGTCGAGTCGCCATGCCTCGATGCGACTCCGCGCCCGTATGTTCTCCCCGACCAACCTGTGGTGATTCCCAGGCCAGAGCGTTTCGAGGGCAGCGCGGCGCTCACGTCCCACGCTGTCGAAGAGGGTGGGCGATGATGACTGCAGGGGCGCGCCAGCGTCGGCGTGGGCGGCCGTTGGGCACCGTGACGCGGAGCCTGCTGCCGCTTGTCCTGGTCGTGTCGGTCACGGTGCTGTTCGCCATCGTGTGGCAGTCGGTCGGCGAGCAGTCCGCCTTCGCCACGCTGGAGCGCAACGGCGTCAGGTACCTCCAGGCGCTGGAACCGCTGGAGATCGCGTTGACGAACGCGCAGGCGACCGCGGTCAACGGCGGCACGGCCTCGCGCGAGTCGCTGACCCGTACTGCCGACGCCGTCACTGTCGTCGACAACGAACTCCGTGAGCAGTTGGGCACCCAGGACCGGTGGGCCGGGCTGCGCACCAAGATCGAAGCTCTGCCCACCGACGGCGCGGCCACGGCGGTCATCGCCGCCTACAGCGGCGCCGACGACCTGCTGCTGGCCCTGATGGACAAGGTCCGCAACTCCTCCAAGCTGATCCGCGACCCGACGGCCGACACCTACTACCTGGAAGACGGCGCGGCCCAGGAGCTTCCCGAGGGCATCGTCGCGGCCGCCCAGTACACCGACCTGCTGGTGAGCGTGGCCGGAGCGTCCGCGGCAGACCAGGCCAAGGCGCTGGTCGACATCAACTCCGCGCGCTCCGACCTGGTCAGCAACGCGCACGACCTCTCCGACGACGTCCGCCTCGCCGTGGAGGGCACCGGCATCGCGAGCCTCGGCGGCGCGCTGCTGAAGAAGCTCGACCGCTTCAACCAGTCGATCGACAACCTGGTGCCCCTGATGTCGACGCTGGTGTCCGGGAAGGGCGGCATCGACACGGCAAAGGTCGTTCGTGCGCGCGACGAGATGCAGTCCGCCGCGGTCGAGCTTTCGGCAGCGCTCCTCACCGAGATCGACGGCGCGCTCGGCGACCGGCTTTCCTCGCTCAGCCAGCGTCGTCTTCTGGCGATCGCGACGATCGTGGCGCCGGTGCTGCTGGCGATCGGGATGCTCGTAGCGCCCAGGCTGCGGGGGTTCGCGCCGACGGGACTGACCCGGGCGGCCCGGCGACGCAGGGGCACGGTGACGGCGGAGAAGGACGGGCCGGAGGCGCTCCCGCAGGGTCCGGCACACGAGCCGCCGCCGCAGCCGGTGGCAGTGCAGCCGGTGGCAGTGCAGCCGGTGACAGTGCAGCCGGCGACAGCGCAACCGGCGACAGTGCCGCCGGAACCGTGGCCCGTGCAGCCGCTGCCGGCGCAGTGGCCCGAACCTGGACCGCACGAGGCGGCCAACCCGCAGTACGCACGGTGGGAGCGTTTCGGTGCTCCTCAGTAGGCTTCGCATCCGCGGAAAGCTGACGCTCCTGGTGATGATCCCGCTGCTGGCGATGGTCGGCCTGGTTCTGCCGGTGGTCCGCGACCTGGTCGCCAGCGCCAACAAGGCGACCGACGTCGACGCCGCCGCCACGGTGGCCGGGCGGGTCGGCCCGCTGCTGCAGGACATGCAGCGCGAGCGGCTGCTCTCGGTCGGCTACCTGCTCGGCGTCGTGAGCGAGGACGACCTCGCGCTACAGACCGCGTCGGTCCTCGATCGGGTCCGCGACGTGCGGCGGGACCTGGGCGGCAGCCTTCCCTCCGAGGTGGGCGCCGAGATCGACCACGCGCAGACGCTGAACGCGCTGCGGCAACGGGTACGGTCCAAGGCTGTCACCCCCGAGCAGGTGCTCAACGAGTTCGAACCCGTGCTGGACGGCATCCTCGAGTCTCTGCGGCTCGAGCGGCACGCCGACGCCAACACCGCCGCCGGCCGGCAACTCATCGCGCTTGACGTGTTGCTGCGCATGGACGAGTCCAACACCGAGCGCTCCGCGATGCTCGCCGTGATGGCCGGCGGAGACACCGCGCGCCAGTTCGTCCGTTACCACGAGGAGTCAGCGGAGTACGAGGCCGATCTCGCCCGGTTCGCGAGCTTCGCCACCCAGCAGCAGCAGGGCCTGTACGGCCTGGTGGCGGCCGCCTTCCAGGACCGCGTCGGCGGTGACTTCGAGGCCAAGTTCGGGGCCGATCCGGCCAAGACGATGGCGGCGCTGCCGATCGCCAGGCTCTTCCCCGCTCTCCAGTCGTTCAGCGTCATCGGCGGCTTCGTCGAGAAGCGCCTCGTCGACGACGTCACCTCGTTGGTCGCCCAGCAACGGCGGCAACAGCTCACCATCGCGTACGGTATCGGCGCTCTCGCCTTGGCGGTGCTGCTCGTGGTGCTGATCCTGGTGGCGGCCGTGGCCCGGGCCGTGGCCGTGCCGCTGACCCGGCTCAGCCGCTCGGCCGCGCGGGTCGCCGACGCCGGCGAGACGGAGCTGCGGCGGGTGGCCGACGACGAGAGCGACACGGTCGATCCGGTGCGCCTCGAGGTGCTCGAGGTGAACTCCCGCGATGAGATCGGCGATCTGGCACGCGTCTTCGAACGCGTGCAGAGCACGGCGTCGCAACTCGTCGAGCGCCAGGTGCTGAGCCGGCGCAACGTCGCGGAGATGTTCGGGCACATCGGACGGCGTACCCAGAACCTGGTCGGCGGGCAGGTGGGCCTGATCGACGAGTTGGAGAACGAGGAGACCGACCCGGAGCGCCTGGCGAAGCTGTACCGGCTCGACCACATCTCCAACCGCCTGCGGCGCAGCGCCGACAGCCTCGTCGTGATCTCCGGAGCCGACCGCGACGCCACCTACGCCTCGCCGGTTCGGCTGGTCGACGTGGTGCGCCTCGCCCTCGCCGAGATCGAGGAGTACACCCGCGTCGACCTCGGCATTCCGCTCGACCTGTCGGTGGCGCCCGGCGTCGTGGCCGACCTGGTGCTGATCTGCGGCGAACTGCTGGAGAACGCGACCAACTTCTCCCCGCCGCACACCCGGGTCAACGTCAGCGCCCAGGCCGTGCCGGGCGGCGCCCGGCTGGTCGTCACCGATCACGGCATCGGCATGACCGACGAGCGGCTCGCCGAGGAGAACGCCCGGATCGCCCGCCGCGAGCGACTCGACCTCGTCCCCACCCAGGTCCTCGGCCTGTTCGTGGTCGGCCGCCTGGCCCGGCGTCACAGCCTCGCGGTCGCCCTGTCGCACACCCCGGGTGGCGGTGTCACCGTCGGCGTCGGCGTCGGCGGCGCGTTGCTGGCCGGCGACGGGTTCGTCGCCTCCGTGGCGCCGGCCGTGCCCGGCGCCGAACCGGAGCCGAGCCCGATCGCCGCCGAGCCTGCCGCCCCCGTGTTGGTCCAGTTCCGGCCGGCCGCGGAGCCCGCGCCGCGGCGCCCGGGCGAGTGGTGGCCCAGCGCCAGGGACGTGGTGGCGCGGGTCAAGGACGCGATGCACGATCCGCTCACCTGGAACGGCTTCGAGGTGGTCCGCCGCCTTCCCGCCGCGCCGCCACACCAAGGCGCGCCGGCGCCCGCCTTTCGCGAGCCGCCCCCTGCCGCGCAGCGGCCGTACAACCCGGCGTCCGCCCCGGTGTCCGGCCTGCGTCAGCGGGTTCCCGGGGCTCAACTGCCGGTGGAGACGACCGCCGCGGTCCCGGCGCCCGCGCCGGCGGCCGTCGATCCGGCGGCCGCGCAGGACCTCGTGGAGGCATTCGAGTCCGGCGTCCGTCGGGCGCAGGCCGCCGCCGGGAGGCTCGCCGCGCCTTCGGCGTTCGCTTCGGCGCCGGTGCCGGTGCCGGCCGCCCGGCCGGACGATGCGGAGATCCGGTCGCTCAACCGGCGGGTACCGGGCGCGACCCTGTCCTCGCTCGAGCTTTCGCCGCACCGCGCCATCGGCCCGCCGGCGGCCGAGCAGGACCCGGACGAGGCCCGCAACCTTGTCGAGCAGTTCGAGTCGGGCGTGGCTCGCGCGCTCCAGGACACCCCGCAAAGAAATCGACAGTGAACAGGGAGCAACACGATGGACAGCATCCATACCCATCCCCCCGTCGTGGAGTTCAGCGCGGAGGCGAAGACGTTCAACTGGCTTCTCGGCTCGTTCGCCACCAGAACGGCCGGCGTACAAGAGGCGATCGTGGTCTCCTCGGACGGTCTGCTCATGGCGAGGTCGTCCAAGCGGGACCAGGCCAACTCCGACCGCCTGGCCGCGGTGGTGTGCGGGATGACCAGCCTGGCGGCGGGCGCGGCCGACTGGTACAGGCTCGGCGCCCTGAACCGGGTCGTGGTCGACATGGCGGACGGCTACCTGGTGGTCACCTCGATCAGCCGGGGCTCGGCGCTGGGCGTCATCGCGAGCAGGTCGGCGAATCTCGGCACGGTGGCGTACGAGATGACGCTGTTCGGAACCCGGGCGGGAGTAACCCTGACGCCGGGATTGATCGCGGAACTGAAGAGCGCCGTCCTGATTTGAGCGGCGAGCGGCGCGGCACACCGGATCCCGAGCCGATCGGGAGAATTCCCCCGTACCTTCGGGTTCCACCGATCGGCGCCGCGCCAATCGGAACCCCGAGCCGCGACGCGGGCGACACCGGCCACCAGGTCCGGCAGCCGGCCGACCGCTCCGCGTCGCTACGCCCGTTCGTCCTGACCGCCGGCCGGGTCAACGCGGTTGATCGTGAGATCGACGTGGAAACCCAGGTCACCCTCCGGCCCCACGATCCGCGGGCGGGCCGGGCGCCGCTCGCGTCGCTGGGGCCGGAGATGCAGGCGATGGTGGAGCTGTGCACGGAGCCGATTTCGGTCGCGGAGATCTCGGCTCGGCTGCGGCTCCACCTGGGCGTCACCAAGATCCTCGTGGCCGACCTACGCGCCGCCGGCTACCTCGACGTGCACGTCGCAGACACCCTGAGCCCGCACTCCGTCGACACTATTCTGCGAGTGATGCATGGACTTCGCGCGATTTCCTGAGACGCCGGGCGTGTTCACGTCCGGCCCTCCGACCAGAAGACCTCCGATCCCGGTCAAGATCATCGTGGCTGGAGGCTTCGGCGTCGGCAAGACGACCACGGTGCGGTCGATCTCCGAGATCGACCCGCTGACCACCGAGGCCGAGATGACCTCGGTGGCCGTCGGCGTCGACAAACCGCATCCGGAAAGCCGCAAGACCACCACGACGGTCGCCATGGACTTCGGCTGCGTCACCATCGACCACAGCCTCAAGCTCTACCTGTTCGGCACGCCGGGGCAGGACCGGTTCGGCTTCATGTGGGACAGCATGGTCCGCGGCGCGCTGGGCGCGCTCGTCGTCGTGGACAGCTCGCGGCTGGACGACTGCTACCAGCCGGTCGACTACTTCGAACGGGCCGGGCTCCCGTTCGTGGTCGCGGTGAACACGTTCAACGGGCAGATGCCGTACGACCTCGCCGAGGTGCGCTGGGCGCTCGCCGTCAACGGCCGGGTGCCGGTCGTGTCCTTCGACGCCCGGCGGCGCACGTCGGTGCGCGACGCGCTGCTGGTGGTGCTCGAACAGGCGCTCGACCAGGTTCTGCACACCGGAACGTCCTGAAACTTTCAGCTCAGCGCCGGGCTCGACACGCAGGCCCGCCGAAGTTCCTCAGGTCCGGTCCCGGACCGGGGGTTTCCGCGCCTCGGCGAGGCCCGCTCCATCCGGCAGGCCGCGCGGTGGCAGTCGGTCCGCGACCAGTTCGGTGAGGGCGGCGGCGGCCTCGGCGAGGATCTGGTCGGATAGGGCCGGATCGTCGATCGCGCGGGCTACGGAGAGGGCGCCGACCAGGACGCTCAGGGTCAGCACGGCGTCGCGGCGGCCGGCCGACCCCTGGTCGTCGACGAGTCCTTCCAGGACGGTCAGGTACTGCCGGACCTGGTCGCTGTAGGCGGTGCGGGCCGCGCCGCCGGTCCGGGCGACGTCCTGGGCCGAGGTCGCCACCGCGCAGCCGGACTCGGGATGGTCTCGATGCTGGACGCTGAGGTAGCTGTCGACGATCGCGGTGTAACCAAGCCTCCCGCCTAGCTCGGCGGCGGCTATCGCGCTGGCGCTGCCCTGGCTGAGTGCTCGTCGGGTGGCCTCGGCGACCAGCGTCTCGCGGGAGTCGAAGTGCCGGTAGAAGCCGCCGTGGGTCAGGCCGGCTTCCTTCATGAGCTCGGCGACCGAGAGGCTGTCGACGCCGTCGCGCCGAATCTGCGCCGCGGCGATGTCGAGGATGCGGTCATGGCTGGCCGCCTTTGCCGCTTGTGATGTGCCCACGATCCGATCCTCCGAGGTTTGCCGGCCGCCCGCTGAGCCCCCTTGACCAACAAGATTACATCTGTCATCCTCCGTGAGGTAGATGACACTCATCATCCAGATGACTGGGGCCGGACCCTCGCCTTCCGGCGGGTAAGGTTCGCGAACCCACCGCATAGGAACCGAGGAGACAATCATGGCCACCGACAGCCCAGACAGCGGACGCGAGTTGCAGTCCCTGGTGACAGCCGAAGGCACGGTGGAACTGCGCCTGGCGGATGTCCCCGTGCCTGCGCCCGGCCCGGACGAGGTGCTCATCCGCGTCGAGGCGGCGCCGATCAACCCGTCGGACCTCTGGCTGCTCCTGGCCGGAGCGGACCCGAGCACTGGGCAGATCTCCGGTCCCGCCGACGACCCGGTGTTCACGGCCGCCATTCCCGCCCCCCGGATGAGGGCCCTCACCGGCCGGATCGGCGTACCGTCCGCCGTGGGAAGCGAGGGGGCCGGAACCGTGATCGCCGCCGGCTCGTCGCCGGCCGCGCAGGCCCTGCTCGGACGCCTCGTGTCCGTGGCCGCGGGAGCGATGTACTCGCAGTACCGGTCGGTGCCCGCCGACCAGTGCCTGCCGCTGCCCGAAGGCGCGTCGGCCGAGGCCGGCGCGTCGGCCTTCGTCAACCCGTTGACCGCGCTCGGCATGGTCGAGACCATGCGGCGCGAAGGACACCACGCGCTGGTGCACACGGCCGCCGCCTCCAGCCTCGGTCAGATGCTCACCAAGCTCTGTCTAGCCGAGGACGTGCCGTTGGTGAACATCGTGCGCAAGCCCGAGCAGGAGAAGATCCTGCGAGGGATCGGCGCAGTCCACGTCCTCGACTCGACCTCGCCGTCGTTCACCGCGGACCTGATCCAGGCGCTGACCCAGACCTCCGCCACGCTGGCCTTCGATGCCATCGGCGGCGGAACGCTGGCCAGCCAGATCCTCACCGGCATGGAGGTCGCCGCCTCGGCGAAAATGGCCGGCTACAGCCGCTACGGGTCGAGCACCCACAAGCAGGTTTACATCTACGGCAGCCTCGACCTCAGCCCCACCGTGCTCAACCGCGGCTTCGGCCTGGTCTGGGGGATCGGCGGCTGGCTGCTCACCCCGTTCCTGCAGAGCATCGGGCCCGAGGCGTTCCAGCGCCTGCGTGGTCGTGTCGCGGACGGCCTGCTGACCACCTTCGCCACCAGCTACACCGCGCAGGTCTCGCTCACCGGAGCGCTGCAACCGGACGCCGTCGCGGCCTACGCCAGGCACGCGACCGGCGAGAAGTACCTGATCCGGCCGGCCCAGGGCGCTTGACGAGAGGTCACGGCAGCGTCCAGCGCTGACCCGCGGCGCCGGTACAGGCGGCGATGTCGAGCCGCGTGCCCTTCGTACCGGCGCTGGGGTCGGTGAGGCACAGGCCCGACTGCGGATTGACCAGCTCGCCGACGGAGTTCTGCACCCATTGCTCGGCGCCCGTGCCGTTGCAGGTGTGCAGTTGGATGAGCGTGCCGCTGGTGGTGGCTCCGCCGGTGACGTCCATGCAGTCGGTCAGGACCTGCCACGTGTGGTCGGGCGCGCCGGTCCAGGACTGAGCGCTCGTGCCGTTGCAGGTATAGATCTGGATGGCGGTGCCGTTGGAGGTGCCGGACCCGCTGTCGTCGACGCACTTCCCGGTGCTGGTCTCGGTGATCGTGCCGACGGGCTCGGTGACGCCGGCGCCGGGGGTGCCGTCGTAGGACGGCGGCGCGTCCGCGGCGGCCGTGCCCCACGACGAGGCCGAGCCGCCGAGGGCGAAGTCCAGTGTGGTCGCCGCCGAGATCGGCGGTAGGTAGGTCAGCGCGGACGCCGTGCCGTTGACCGTCAGGCTCTGGACGTAGGGGTCGGCGTCGGCGGCGGCCGGGGCGTTGACGGTGAGCGTGCCGTGTCCGGTCGCGACGACCGCGGCGGGGAAAAGCGGACTGCCGATCGCCAGGTCGGCCGTGCCGGGAGTCTCCGGGTAAAGGCCGATCGCGGACCAGACGTACCAGGCGCTCATCTCGCCGAGGTCGTCGTTGCCGGGTATGCCGCCCGGCGTGTTGGACCAGAGTTGGTCCTCGACGGCCCGGACGGTGGCCTGCGTCTTGTACGGCTCGCCGAACCAGTCGTACTCCCACGGCATCTCGATGCCCGGTTCGTTGCCCAGGTTGGCCTGTGTCCCGATGACGCTGCCGAGGCCCTGGTAGCCGCCGAGCACGTTGTTCAGGTAGCTGATCATCGCCGAGTTCCCGCCTTCCAGCGAGGCGAGCTTGGCGAGGTTGAACGGAATGTCGGGGGTGTAGGTGAGTGCGTCGCCCTCCGCGAAGTCGTTGCTCGCCGTGCTGGTGATCAGCGAGGCGTTGAATCCGTCCATCCACCGCCCGTTGGAGTGCCGCGGCTGGAGGTAGCCGCTGGAGGTGTTGAAGATGTTCTCCCAGTCCTGCGCGCGGTTGCGGAACTTCGTCGCGGCCGCGGTGTTGCCGAGCGCGCCCGCGAAAGCCGACAGCGCGAAGTCGTCGATGTCGTACTCGAGCTGGGTGGAGGTGGTGGCGTATTCGTGGCAGCAGCCGTAGATGCTGTTGGTCGGCAGGTAGCCGAAGCTGTCCAGGTAGGTCACGCCCGGCGTTACGTTCGTGTCGGTCGTCTGCTCGGTGATCATCGCGGACAGCGCGGTCGCGGTGTCGAAGCCGGTCGCGCCGAACGCGTAATAGGCGGCCAGCTGAGGCACGGCGGAGTCGCCGACCATGATGTACGTTTCGCCGTTGTTCATGCCCCACTTGGTGAGGGTGCCGCCCTGCTGGTAGTCGTCGACCATGGACTGTGCCATGTCGTCGGCGGCTTGTGTGTCGACGAGCGCGGTGAGCTGCGCCTGCGAGCGGTAGGTGTCCCAGGTGGAGAAGTCGGCGTACTCGTCGCTGTGGCCCGAGCCGACCGTGTGGACGGCGCCGTCGAAGCCGCGGTAGCTGCGGTCCGCGTCGCTGATGACGCTGGGGAAGAGGTCGGCGTGGTACAGCGCGGTGTAGAAGATGGTCTGCTGCGTGGTGGTGCCGCCGCCGATCCGGACGGCGTCCAGTGCGGTGGTCCAGTCCGCTTTCGCGGCGGCCTGCACCTGGGCAAAGGTCTTTCCGCCCACCTCGGCGGCGAGGTTGGCCTGCGCCTCGGCCGCGGACGTGTAGGAGATGCCGACGCGCGCGGTGACCGAGTCCGTGGCGAAGGTCGCGTAGCCGCCGCCGCTGTACGTCCCGCCGGCGGTGAACGCCTGATCGAAGGAGACCGCGAAGTACAGCGTGAACGAGTTCGTCGCCTCGCAGAACCCGCTGCTGGTCACCGAGCCGGTCACCTCGTCGTCGCCGACGGTGCTGAACGTGGAGCTCACGTACGTGTTCTGCGGGTTGTTGAGCTTGAACAGCAGCGACGCGGTCGTTCCGGAGGGGAACGTGAACTGGCCGACCCCGGCGCGCGCGGTAGTGGTCAGCGCGACGGAGGCGCCGTTGCCCAGCGACACGGAGTAGTAACCCGGTGAAGCGGTCTCGGAGCTGTGCGAGAACGACTCGGAGTCGCTGCCGGGGTCGCTGCCCAGCGCCCCGGTGATCGGCAGGATCGGTACGTCCCCGGCGGCGGCACAGCCGGGCCCGTCGACGTGGCTCAGGCTGAAGCCGGTGATCGAGCTGTCGGCGTAGTTGTACCCGCCGCCGGAGGGACGCGAGCTGGTGTCGGGGCTCCACTGGAGCATGCCGTGCGGGACATCCGCGCCGGGGAACGTGTTGCCGGCGCTGAAGTCGCTGTTGGATCCGGTGCCGACGAAAGGATTGACCAGCGCGGTCGGGTCGGACACCAACGTGGCCGCCTGCGCGGGGGTCACGGCGGCCGCCAGCGAGACGACGACCGCCGCGACGGCGACAACGGCCAGCCTGGCCTTAGCCACGGAGAAGCACCTCGCTGAGGACGGCGTTGGCCGGTGCGGTATTCCAGTCGGTGGAGACGTACGAGGCGCCGTCCGCCGCGAGTTCGGCGACCCGGGCCTGCGCGTCCGCCAGGGTCGGTGCGGTGGAGCTCAGCGCCGGCGACACGTCGTACGCGTCGGTGACGACCGCCAGATAGTGGTTGGTGTCGTACCACTGGGTGCTGCCGTCGCCGACCCAGGCCCCCGCGTCGCCGTCGAACACCACGAACCAGGGGCGTAGCGCGGTGTTGCTGTACCGCGTGCGCGGGTCACCGGTCTGCGCGCCGAGCACGGACGGGAACACCGCGGCGGTCGCGATCTGTCCGCTGTTGTACAGGTCGAGTAGGTGTTGGGCGTACACCACGTCGACCCAGGTGCTCGCCGCGGACACCGCCTGCTCGTAGGTGCCGGGGATGATCTCCACGATCACCTTGCCGTCCAGAGCGCCGTAGGTCCCCCAGTTGCCGGCCGTTGCGGCGGCGTCGAGGTTGGGGAAGAGCGTCCCGTCCGGCTTGGTGAGCAGGTTGGCCGGCGTGTACAGCGTGCTGCCGAGGTGCGTCTTGACGTACGAGTCGAACTCCGTCGAGTTCATGCCCAGGGTGTCGTAGAACCCGTTCTTCATCTCGATCTTGACCATGACCGGCCCGTGCGTCGGGTGCGCCTGCATCCAGATCCTGACGTCGTCCAGGCAGCTGTCCAGGTTCTGGTTCCGGTCCCCGGTGTACAGGTCCGCTGAGCTCGTGGCCTTGACGCAGTTGTTGGCGCTGCCGAGCGGGTTGTCGTGGCTGACGTCCCACTTGCCGTTGAGCACGTTGGCCCAGGTGTCCAGCTCGATCAGCGAGGCGCCGGTGTCGAGCGAGTTGGCCAGGTAGGTGTAGTCGGTCTTGTCGTTGTACGTGTTGTGAATGCCGACGCCGGTGACGCCGGCCAGGCTGGCCGCGCTGGTGTCGTCGGCATAGGCCGGAGCGGCCGCGGCGAGCGCCGCGAACGCCAGCGCCGCCGCGAGTGTGGGGACGAGCTTGGGCAGGGGCATCCCGGGCTCCTTGTGCGTGGGGGCGCATCGGAAGGTGGCGCGGATAGATAGTTACCACTGAGTAGCCACCTGTGCAATCAAGCCTGGGACCTTCAACTTCCGCCATGATCAAGTGCGCTACCTCGGAGCTCCGTGGAGAGGGGCGGTGGCGGTTGTCCGGCGGAACTCGGCGAAGGACAGGTACAGGCGTGCCCGTTCCCGCTGCCTCTTCTCCGCCCGGGCCAGCTGGACGGCGGAGCCCGTCAGGCGCCAGCGCCTCAGGCCGGTGTCCAGCAGCTGCAGCCGGGTCATCTTCCGGAAACGGGGGTCTCTCTGGGCGGCCCTTTCGAAGACCCGGCCGGTCTCCCGCGCCGCGCCGGCCCGCCACCGCCGGCGGTACGTCTCCGCCTTCTCGAGACACCTGAGCGCCTGCTCGCTCCAGCCCAGTTCGCAATGGCGGTAGTCGCGCGGCACCGGTAAGGGCCAGAGCCGAGGATCGGCTTCCGGCGGACTGATCAAGTAGCCGGCGCACGGCACGACGCCGTTCCTCCGGGCGCGCGGGCACCCTCCGTCGGGGGTAGGCCCGTGGCAGACATCCACAATTGCCCCGGTGTCCGGATCGAGGATCTTAATCCTGTTCGTGATCATCTCGTCCTCCTAGTCAAGATTAGGTGTTTTATCCTCCTACTGTGAGTTTGTGACCGTGGCGGGAAGGGTCGGAAGGGCCGAACGGCCCTCTCGGCCGGGTGCCTCATTCGGGCAAAGCAAACATGTCGCGCCGGATATCGGAGCACTCTGAGGAGAAACAGATCCTCCAGGTGGCCGGCCCCGCGCCTTTACCACACGCCGCCGAGGGGCTACGAAAGGACACACCGTGAGCACGAATCTCATCCCGGCGCCGGGGAAGGTCGACATCTCCGGCCGGGGCAGGGTGTTCAGCGCGTTGGCCGGCGTTTCCACGCTTGCGATATTCCTGCAGGCGCTGTGGGCCGGCATCTTCCTGGAACACGACGGCGAACGCGATGCCGCCTCGGGCTGGATCGACGTTCATGCCCGCGGCGGCGAGGTCGCCATCGCGTTCGCGCTCGCCGCGACGGTCTTCGCCTTCGCCCGAATGCGGGCGCGCACGGACCTGTGGCTAGGCGGCGCCGCCCTGACCGCCCTGCTGGTCCTCGAGTCGTATCTCGGCGGGCTGATCCGGGATCAGAGCAAGGATTTCCTGACCGCGGTGCACGTCCCGATCGCGATGGCGGCGATGGGGCTGGCGGTCTGGCTCCCGCTCAGGGCGAGGTGGCACCACGAGCGGTGATGCACGTTCGTCGTTTTCCAGGAGATATCGCCCTCGTCTGCATATCGTTGACCTCGGGCTTTGTCGGTCAGTGTCACGGACCGCTGGTTCGGGGAGCGCGTGTTCCGCGCGCCGCGGTGCGATGGAAACGGGGGGCCTGTGGACGTCCACGGTCGGCGATGTGGCGTGCCATGTACATCGTGATGGTGACTCCCGAATGCGCGCCGGTCGCCCAGGCGGGCGGTCTCGGCGAGGTGGTGTTCGGGCTGAGCCGCGAGTTGGAGATCCGCGGCAACGCGGTGGAAATCATTCTGCCGATGTACCGCTGTATGCGCTATGACCTGATAGATAACTTGTGCGTGTCCTACGCGGACCTCTGGGTGCCGTGGTGCGGCGCCGCGGTGAATTGCACGGTCTGGTTCGGCTACGTGCGCGGACGCAAGTGCTATTTCATCGAGCCGCACTCGTCGGACGGCT
>Ga0307508_10004793_pt1 | contig 13053 bp, 17 predicted proteins | sample 9_EM_MG_FD_203089 | JGI IMG/M metagenome (GOLD analysis project Ga0307508, IMG submission 203089) | Populus trichocarpa ectomycorrhiza microbial communities from riparian zone in the Pacific Northwest, United States - 9_EM | ecosystem: Host-associated > Plants > Roots > Unclassified | place... | reverse complement strand
GAGCTGATAGAGATCCTGGGAGGTTCGCTGTCGATCACGAGGGGAGATCCGCTATGGGAGGAGTACTTGCGGAAGCTCCCAGAGGCAGCAGCCCAAGATGTCACGCAACAGGCTCGCTTGATGCGTTGCGTCCACAAGATCGAACTCACGCTCTCCGATATGATGGACATCATGGCGGAACGGACGCTACCATATTTGCCGCCCACCACACTTTCCGACACGCCACGAGTAGCGTCCACCCCTACGGTCACCACTTCCACTGCTGATTACGGCAATCCCATGGACTTGAGCAATATGGAGGACCCAGAACTCTATACCGTCGATGAGGCGTCAAAGCGGTGTTTCCGGTGCTTGGGTTTTGGACACATTGCGAAACAGTGTCCAACTCCGAGTTCCAGCGTACAGCCTGCGCAGTTTCGTCAGAGACAGCAGAATGGAAGCCACTCTCAGCGTGACGGAAGCCACTCCCAGGCTGACGGAAGCTACTCTCGGCGTGACGAAGGCCGCCAGCACCGCGAAGGACACCAGCAGTGATGTTGCAAACTGACATCGCAGCGTCCGCCCGCACCGAGACAGCCAATGCAACGCTCGCCAACGTCACGTCGGCGGAACCTCTCCCTGACGCAGAAGGGGCTTGGGAAGGCGGGCAAGCTTTACATGGTCGGCGAAGACCAGTGTGTCTATGCGGTTGACAGCCACGAAGCAGGATCAGGTGCCTACTTTGACGGAAGTTGGGATGATGAGGACGAGTGGGAGTTGGCCAAGGGCCCTAGCAGTTTGATGCCGAGTTGCGAACACAGAGACTGCCAGAAACTGGATGTGAACCGAACATCCCTATCCGACACGATAGAAACTGGAAGTCCACATGACCGAACATAACCAGCAATAAAGGCAGTCGCAAATGTCTCAGCAGTGAGATTTGATTCGATAAAAGGAATCCAGCGGGTTCTCTTTGTCAATGGGTCAATGGCGGTTGCAACTGCGTCATATCCAGACTTCGATGTGGGCAACTTGGTGATGAAATCAATGTTGACCCGTTCGGCCCGTTCCAATGGAGTGGGTAATGCCTGCAGAAGTCCATATGGTTTTGCATTCTTGGGTTTGACCCGGTGACAAACATCGCATCCTCGTATCCAGTTGGTAATCTTATCTGTCATCCTTGGCTAATGATACCAAGAGGCAACTGCAGCAATGGTCTTCTCGATACCTGCATGGCCACCTCCAAGAATAGCATCGTCAGCTTCGCGAATAACATCCGATCGTAGATTGTCTGGAATGCAAAGTTTTCCACCTGAGGGTTTGTGATAAAGAAGGCCATCCTGGAGAAGATATGAATTTGCCCTTTCTCTTGTCCTCCGAGCCTTCTTTGTCCTTGGAGCTTCAACACCTTTATCGTTTAGGTGTTCCAGTACTGGACAAAAAACCAAATCTTCAGTATATCCTGCCCAGATATCGTCCAACCAATCATTTGAAGCAGAAATCCGGAGCTCGATGACGTTTAAAAGTGACGGAGTTGACGGTTGAGGGTAGGCAATTCGGCTCAGTTCATCGGCAACCGTATTGGAGGCACCTGGGAAATATTTGATGTCGTAGTTGTGTTGCTGGATTTTGTTGAGATGGCGCCACTGGCGGCTTGACAGCTTATTTTGACCGAGGATATGTTGAAGAGCCGCATGATCAGTGTAAATTGTGGTATGTCGTCGACCGTGAACATAACATGCCCAATGCTCCAGATTGGCACTGATTGCTAGCAATTCTCGGTCGTAGGCAGGGTATCTGGTTTCTACCGAATGCAGTTTCCGTGAAAAGAATACGAGTGGCCGTTCCACCATCTTTCCTTTAAACTGCTGTCGTTGAGCAAGTACTCCACCAATAGCAGTGTCTGATGCGTCTGTCCGAAGGATAAAGTTGGCATCTGGATCAAGTGTTGCCAATACCAGTGCTGATGTGAGTGCCTGCTTCAGATCTTCGAACTGCATTTGGTGCTGCGTTGTCCACTGATATTCGTCCTCTGGTTTGGTGGCAAGGTCATAGAGAAAATTTGCCCGGTGTGCAAATTTCAAGACAAATTTCCGATAGTATCCCGCCAAACCCAGAAACGAGCGAAGTGCTGAAGGGGACTGAGAAACTGGCCACTCTCGCACTGCCGCTATCTTCTTCTCTTCTGTATGGATCCCATATCTGTTGACCTTAAATCCGACAAAAGAGGTTTCCAAGGTTCCAAATATACATTTTGGATCGCTGAGACGCAATCGAGCCTGGCGTATAGACTGGAGTCCCGCATCGACCTGAGCCTTATGTTCTGCCAAGGTTTTCGAAAATATGAGAACATCATCCAGATATACAACTGCATATCGTCGGTGTGGTCGAAGAATCCGGTGCATAAGACGCATGAATGCTGCTGGTGCATTGGCAAGTCCAAATGGAATGACCTTGTATTCTTAAAAACTTTCAGGTGCAATGAATGCCATTTTGTGACAATCATCAGGGTGTATTTGTACTTGATGATAGCCACTAGCTAAGTCTAGCTTCGTGAAAATCCGTCCACCATGAAGTTTGTTGAGAAGATCATCGAAATATGGGAATGGATACCGATCCTTGACCATAATCTTATTCAATTCCCGGTAGTCGGCACACATGCGTAATGTCCCATTTGGTTTCTTCACAAACATAACTGGAGCTGCATAACAGGAATGCGAATCGGTAATCCATCCATTGGCCAGGAGTTTCTTGATTTGCTCTTCGAATTCTTCTCGTTCGGCAGGCGTCATTCGATAGGGTTGACGGTGTGGAACTTTTGCAGTTGGATCGGTTAGAATACGAAAGTCATCTTCTCCTGGTGGTGGAACACCTGTCGGTGGTTGGAATAGATCCTGATAGTCCTGGCGGATCTGCGCCCTCCATTTCCCAAGGTCTGCAAGAATGGAATGATCGTCCTCTGTCTTGGTATCCTCTGACGGTCGTTGCCGAATATCGATCACGAAAATCCTATTGCCACCAGGTTATCCTGTTGATTTCATTGCCCATTCGGTTTCCTCTGCCGATATCAGGTTGATATCGGCTGCCTTGGCAATTGTTGCACAGTGACTCTGAATCTCGCGATATCGTCCTTGATGTGGTCGAAGGCCTGTTAAAGACAACCGTAGAACAAAAGGCGGTCGACCGTCTGTCAATAATGACCAGTCGGCATCCAACAGGTGTAGCACATTGTCGGAATCCACCAGATGGCGTGTTGTTGAATGCCAGTTCTTTCCAATGATCAAATCGTACACTCCGTTGAGGTCAAAGAGGGTAAACCATCCTGAAATATCAGTGTAATTTCCCGTGATTCCTCGTATCTGTGCCTTCAACCAAACTTGGTATCGATTGGTTGGCGGGTGTTTGATGCCTGCTGTGGTAACCGACATGTGTCCTGCGGATCGTATTGGCAGGCCAAGATTTTTAGCGTACTTCAAGTCGATGTAACAGTGAGATGCACCAGGATCCATTAAGGTGTAGGCGGAGCAAGTTTTGGAGTGAGAAGTTTGAACTTTTGCATTGAAACGTAACAAATCAGTTTGGCTATCAATATCCTTGCGCATATTGAGATCCGTCAAATACAAAGTTGCTGCTTCTCACTCTCGAGTAGAGGGACGCTCAATGACCTCTACTTCTTGCCTTTTCCCGCCTTGCCTTCTCCCTTCGCAGATCCTCCATCTCTTGTCTGTTGTCCTCCAGTGTACAGATCATCATCTGAGCTATCGTGTGCCTCTTGCTGCTCTGGTTCTTCTCCTGAAGACGACGGCTCAGCCCAACTACCTGAGTAGTAAGAACCCGTACCCATCTCCTTGCTGTCATCAAGGGTATTGATTGGACGCCTATCCCTTCGAAATCTTTCGGAATTCTTTTTGGGACTCTCCTGAGTGGTGTTTCCCCTATGTTGGACAGCAGACTTCTCGTGGTCTTTAGGAGTGGTTGAGTTACGCCTCCAGGAATCTCGTCCTTGCATTTCCTGACGGCATCGGAATTGAGCAGCACGATTGGGGTTACTCGGAGTTCCACACTGCCGTGCAATGTGGCCCATCCCGCCACAACGGTGACATTGAACAGATCCATCGATGGTGATAACTTCGTTGCCAATGTTGCTCAGATCCATTGGGTCGTAAACTGGTGTGGTTGTTTGTACAACTTCGGTGGCAGGCGTTGTCGCAAATGGCAGTGTGCGATCAGCAACAATGTCCATCATGTCAGAAAGGGTGAGCAAGACATTGTTCAGGTGGAACATAAGGCGTGCTTGCTGGGAGATATCGTTTGCAACCGGTTCTGGCAACTTCCGCATATATTCGTCCCACAGTGGATTCTCACGAGTTATGGTGAGAGATCCTCCCAGCACTTCAACAAGTTCTAATGCTCGCCGGTTGAACTTAAGAACTTGCCCTTTGTTGAATTTCAGTGCATGCCACTCATTGCGAACCAACGAGATTGCAACTTCGGGAACAAATTGCTTCTTGAATGCAGTTCTGACCGCAGCCCAGGTGATTCCATAGTCATGGTCGGCGGGTGGAATCCTGTCAACACCATGCCATTTCATCTCATTCTCAAACCAACCAAAGATCTTGGTAGTGAGAAAATGCCAGATAGTGTCAATGTGCTGATTGTCAAGGGATGCCTTTGGACATATTGATCCTCCCTGACGGACATAGTGTTCGATGTCATTCAAAAACTGTGTCACCACTTCCAGATTCTGCGATCCGTCGAATCTTGTTGGCTCGTGTGGTTTGATCTTGTGAACGTAGGTGTTGCGGGTCAGTCCATTCCCAGCAGTACTGACAGCATCACGGAGTGACTCGGTGACGTCAAACAGCTTGTCGTTTTGTTCCTTCCAAACCCATGTCTTTTCCTGAGCCTTATCAAGTTTCACTGCCAGCTGGTCCGCATTCTTGAACTCTTCAGCAGTTCGCACTACTTTAACCTCTTTTTCAAGCTGCTTGATTTTCGTCTTCAGTGACGAGATAACCGATTGGTCCACATCTGCACCCTTTATCTCCTTTTCCAGCTCGACAATCCGTTTTGATGCTTGCTCATGACTGCTATACCACTGGGAGTATCCGTGGACAACAGCATTTGCATCGACAGCAGTTACCGTAGTACCATCTTGTTGATCGCGTGATATGTTGACTTTGCCAAACCAGGCCAGAAGCTCAGTCAGTGCTGGCCAAATGGGGGGAGTTGCCGCTGCCATAATCCCGGTGCGTTCCGCGAGGTTGTCCTAATCGCCCGAGACCTGTCGGCACCGTTGTCTGCGCATTCCCCAAATTCGTCCGTTTCCTCGAGGAATCCGCCGGAAAACGCTTTGCTAGTTGTCATTGCTCGTTCCGCAAAGCGTCTGTTCCGCAAAAATAGCGTCATGTGCTCGTTTTGGAAATCGGCTGTTTCACGAATTTGATCGAATTTCTCGTCCGGGTCACCTGCTCGGCACCTTGCTTGATGAAATTCTTCCGAAACACTCCGCTCGCAGTCGTCCCAGGATTCTCCCATTTCCTTTGAGAATCTCACACACCAATGCTCCGCTTCAGTGTCGTCGCTCGTTCCGCAATTCGGCCATTCCGCAAGAACCGCGTCACGTGCCTGTTTTGCAACTCGGCCGCCCGCTCCCGAAATCCACGCAAAAACGCTCCGCTTGGCTGTTGCTCGTTCCGCAAGAACACCGTCACGGCCTCAGCGCTGTTACTCGATGCAACCGTTTCTTCGAGAAATCCGCGTGAAAAGCACTCCGCTCGGCGTCGTCGCTCTCCCAGAAATCGTCCGTTTCGCGATTCCCCTCGGCGTTGCTCGAATCGTTTGTTTCCTCAAGAAAATATACTCGAATCGCTCGTCGGCTGCGTACTTGCTAGTTTCGCTTGTCAACTCGACTCGGCTAAGGTCTTCACAGAGAGACGTAGATCAATGGGCCCCGATATCGCCGGCCCCTGTGCTTACCGCTAACTCCGACGGAGCTACTTTTGACGCGAGAGTCGCGAATTGCCTCGTTTCTCTCTCTTTTCTCTCTCTTATTTTTTTTTTTTTTTTTTTCTCCAGGACTGAATGTCCTGCCTCGATTTCTCGCGGAATCCTCGCTCTCTCGTGGATTGTGATGCTTCCCTAAACGCCCTCCTTTGCAAATATCGCGGAATGGGATGGATTCGTCGCCCGTTTCGCGGAATTCTCGTAGATGAAGTGTTGCTACCAGTTGAGGGGGACCGAGAAACATGTCAATTCGAAGGAGCTGGGGCAGCCACGGATCCTTATAGGAAGGATCCGTTGAGCCTATCACTCGAGACTAGCCTACTCTAGACTAGCGCTCCCTGCCTAGCGTCGGCACCCGACTCTCACTCCTACAGAGGAGGCAGATAAGGTTTTCGGGTTTTCTTGCGAACTCTTGCAATGCTGAGATCGTAGTCGCTTGGCCTTTCGCACAGTTCAGAAGCTGTACGGACCCGACGTTGTGGAAGGGCATTTTATTCGGTCATTCCCGCCATGGGGGCGTCTCCCGGGGTGGTCTTGGCCGTCGTATTCGTGTTGTTGTTGAAGGATCGGATCTTAATGCGTGTGGGGCAGTTGGGGTCGCTGGCCTTGTGGGGTGCGTCGCAGTTGGCACAGCAGATTGGTGGGTGGGTGCAGGTGGGGCCTCTCTTGCAGGCCGGGATGGTGCATGGGTGGTCTTTGGTCTTGAGGGCATCCGCACAGACCGCGCAGCGTGACGGATTTCTGCACAGGGCGGCGGGGTGTCCGTAGCCCTGGCAGTTCCGGCACTGGGTGCTTCTTCCGTATGAGATGTAGTCGTCAAGTTGGCATTCGCGGTTGCAGATGGTGAGGTAGTGTCGTTCAATGTCGGCCTTCTTGGTGCTGCCGCTGAGGGTCAGGACTATCGTCGAGGTTGCTTTCTGTTCGCGTTGGTCTGCCGGGGTGAGCCAGCGTGGCGTCTGGCACTGAATCAGCTGGGGGTAGTTGGTGGCGATGCTGTCAGAGATGTCGGGCAGTGGGAGATGGGTCGGGACTCCGTGGAGCAGGAACTGGCTGAAACGTTTCCCGATTTCAACCTTCTCGCACTTGCTGTAGTAGGTGAGGGCGTCGGCAATGATTGTCATGTAGTCTTCATATATGATGTTGTTTTGGGTGTTGGTGGTGGTGAAGATGATGGATCCAGGCATGGTTACCCGGGCGCGGAGGAAGGGGGGGGCGGTTACATCCTGGTTGTCGACCAGGGCTTTGTTGACTCGGTAGAGGGCTGCATCCGCGGTGACTTGGCGGGCGATGTAGTCTTGTTCAGCGTGGGTGGCGGCTTCGGCGGTGGATGCAGCCGGGAAGTGGCACGTGACCTCGTGCTCGGCTTGGGGGTACATGGTTGGGCTGAGCTTGGGCATGGCAGGCTTCTTTGCCTGGGTTTTCTTCCTCAAGTTCTCCCATCCTTCAACGTTGGTGGCGTGTGTGGCATGTTCGGTTGGTGGGCATGGTTGGGCAGTGGGTGCTTTGGCGGCGTCGGCGTATGTATGGATGCTGGTGCCGTTGTTGGTCGGAGGGCTGCTGGCGTTGTATTTGTTCTCGGTGGCTCCCTTCCCCTTTCTCTTCCTTTCTTTCTTTGGGTTGGGGCCGGTGTTGCTCTGGCCCCCAGTTGGCTTAGCGGTGGCGGCTGGGCCCTGTGCGACCGAGAGGAGTTGTTGTTGCATTTGGGTGACTCGGGTACCCAGCGTGGCGATTTGCTTGGTCAGGTTGTTTGTGGCGGTTTGGAAGGTGGTGTTGTTTTGGGCGAAAAGCACGGAGATCTCGGTACTAATGGTTCTGGCGAATTGGTCTAGGAGGTTGCTGGTGATGATTTCGATGTCGGCACGGAGTGCTGCGTGCTCTGGGCTGAGTGGGGCTGCCATCTGTGGGGCGGTACTGGTGGGCACATCCATGTCGCCTCTGATCGCCTTCATTGCAGTGAGGTGTTCCGTGTGTCGGAAGTCCATGGCGTTGTCGTCCTCTTCTTCCTCTCCTTCGTCTCCAGAGTTGTCGGAGTCGGAGTCGGAGTCGGTGTCGGTGTCGTTCTCCTCGCGTGCACCCTTTGCAGGGGAGGGTGACCGTGAGGTCGCGACCGTTGGGGGTTGAAGGTGGTGTTGGGAGGGGTGCTGCTCGGAGCGGGCTCTTGGGGTGCTGCGCGCAGAGATTTCGGTGGTGGCTGGGGTGTTCGGGCGGAGAAAGGCATTGAGGGATCCTTGACCGGGGTTGTTGGCGGACATGATGCCTTTTAGCGAGGTGGTGATAGTTTGCCGACGCGAGCCAAAATTATGAGAAGCAGGCGGCGACAGGAGGGAAAATTCCCAGGAGGGTTCCGGAGGGGTACAGCCTCTAATTAATAAACTATTGACCGACTCCTGAGGTGGGTTTCTGGGGTTGTTCAAAACTTAATTGGAAAAGAAGATTTTTGGTGTCATGAAAACAGTGAACTTTTGGGGGGTGTTATGAGGATAATATGCAACTTAGATCTATTGCGTTCAGCGCTACAGGCTATATACGCTCCACCTCGCCATACCGCCCCCATGGGGTTCCCATCTTTCCAAAGCCGCCCGAAATCACACCACAAAACAAAAAGCAAAACAAAATCACAACATGAAAGCATCTGCGGCGGTCAAACGAAGAATGAGCAAAACTCCCTCCATCTACCCTCCTCCGCCCTTCATCGTCAAATCAGTTATCGAACGCACCAAAGTCCGGCTCTGGGGAGTCAGAGTCGGAGTCGTTGGAGTCGTGTATGGTGGTGTGGTCTCCAAGTTCAAGTCGGAGGTGTACTGAGTACCCTAGCCCGGTGGCTCGTAGGAAGCGTCGCAGTGCTAGTGAGTTTTCAGGTGCAGTCAGGAAGTCCAGGGATTGTATATCGCCTACCGCGGAGGAGAGGAGGGCTGTTCGTTCGGTTCCCAGTAGTGGGCAGTCTCGGAGGAGGTGATGTGAGGTGTATGGACCCTGCCCGCATGGACACAGACCAGCGTCAAGATTGGGAGGAGTATCGGATGGTGCGCGGTTGCAAAACACTCGCCAGAGTGCTCTTGTGTCAGCCCAGTCAATGCCGTGTAGGTGTGTAGGGAATTTGAAGGAGGGATTCGAGAGGGGAAGTTCGGCCTTCCATCGTTGAGTGAGTTCCGTGCGGGCTTGGGTCAGCAGCCAGGTCTTCGTGGTTACTGCAAACTGGCATGGTGTAGTGGAGGATGCTCCCAGCTTGGCAAGTGTATCGGCATGTTCATTCCCGCTGATGCTGCAGTGGGAGGGACACCATACAGTCAAGATCTGCCATCCTAGGAGTTGGGGTTTTTCCACAATTTCCAGAGTTCGTCGTGCGTACTCGTGATTATCTTTGTTGAAGTGGAGGGTATCGATCGCAGCCTGATTGTCGATGTAGATAAACACCGTCAAGCGTGGCAAGGTGGTGGTGAGAAGGCCAGAAACTGCTTCCTGAATAGCATGTAGTTCGGCGTCGAACACCTCAGCCCTACTGCCGAGATGACATCTTCCTTCGGTGAACCGGTGGGGTTGCTGGTCTCCACAGTGGTAAATCGACCATCCACAGCCGACCGCGCCATTGGCCAGTTTGGAACCGTCGGTGTAAATAATGACGGTATGATTTGCATGTGTGTGGAGCCATTTTTCGTGCAGCTGTCGTGGTTGTGTTGTCTTGTCAGGATTTGGAGAAGTAGTCTTTGCTACTCCGCCCGCTGTTGTCGTTGCAGTTCGGTCTTCCAACTTCCCCTGAACGAGGTGTTTGCTCAGCTCGTATAGGCGGTGCAGTCCTGGAAGGTTCGCATACGTATCTGGTTGGTCGCAAGGTGGGCCAAGAGCATGGTAGTTGGGGAGGAAGTGTAATCGAATGGGGTATCAGAGTGACATATAGTCGAGGTATACCTCCATTGGTGGCAGGTGGGCAAGTGTGATCAGATTTGTGATCCTGGTATTGAGCGGCAGTTCAGTAATCCACCGTGCCATGCTATTGTATGCCACTTTAAGTATAGCGATCATTCCCGGTGTTCCTGCCCACCACTCTGGAGATACCCAGAACATAGCGGGAAAGATCGCTGTCATTGCCAAGTGGTGGGCAATGTGGGCGGGGATACCACGTGACCGGTGTCGTAAAAAGTTGAAACTTCCCAGAACCTTATTGGCTCTGGTAGCTGCCATTGCGGCATGGTACTTGAATGTCAGTGACTCATCAATGAACACTCCCAGGTACTTGATTTGCCTTTTGGGGGGGATGGAGGTGTTGAGAATTCGGAGGGGGGAATGTGATGCGAGGTTTAGGTTTTTGTCTTTACTGGTAAGTGGTAGACCATAGAGGAGTTCAGTTTTGGACATTGCAAAGGTGAGACCGAGGTGTACACCGCTTTCCAAGTACCGTTCGGTTCGTTCTTCAAGGCATGTATTGGCTTCTGAGGGCGTAGGTGATAGCCGTAGCATGCAGACATCGTCCACATAGGAGGTGTCAATTGCATGAGGGCTGTTGCATTGCTTTTCGAGCATGGCATTGCTGTAGATAAGAAAGAGAATCGGTGAGATTGGTGATCCCTGCGGTAGACCACATTGGTATGGTTGTGGGTCTTCGGACTGCTGATCAAATCCAAATGCCATTTTCCGAGCAGTGTTAAAGGCTGCGACCCATCTGGTGAGGTACAACGGCATCTGGCGTTGGTACATGATTTCCTGAAGTGTTGACGGGTGGACTTGATTGAATGCCCCCTCGACATCGTGTGTGAGTACCGCTGGCCGTGTTGGTTTCCAATTGGTTGTCTTCTTCTTGCTGATAGAGTTGGCAATAGGGGTGATGGTTCGGAGGAGTGCATCGATTCCAGTAATTTCCCAAAACATGACTGTAGTGAGATTGGGCGGTAGGATTTTGGGTGTGAATAGGATTTCTTACCCGACTTGGGAATAACAACACAATTGGCCGTCTTCCATTCCGGAGGATGTGCGGCATATCGGAGACATGCCGTAAAGAGATGGGGGAGAAGGTGTGGGGCAGCCTCATGGAACCGGCACAGGGTGTCATAAGTGATGTTGTCTGGCCCGACTGACGTACCATATTTCAAGTGTGAAATAGCCAACTGCGTCTCGTATACCGTAATGACACTCATGTAGTGCTGTAGATCTTTCTTGGACGTCAGGAGGTTCGGGGGGAGTGGTGATCATTGTACCATATCGGGAAATAGTGCTTGTCGTAGGACATCACATTTCCCTCAAAAGTCGGACCGTCCATCAAGTGGTGGGATTGGCTTATGGTGGGTGATGTGGTGTTTAAGCGTTTTCCAGACTGTTTGGGTGGAAACAGTCTCCAGTTGGTGGATACGGTAGGCTGACTTGGCGTTCCGGACCATATTTGACCATTTGGAGCGCTTATCCTGACTATCCTCGAGGTTTGCGGCAGTGGGTTGGAGATGGGCATGTCGGTCAGCCCATTTGATACTCTGTTTTGCCAGTGTTAGGCTATGGTTCCACCAAGGTGTTGCCACCCTCCGTGGTACGCTCAGTGGAACAGCCTCGTCAACTGCTTGGTGGATGAGTTGTGTTATGTTGGTAATAGCTCGCAGAGTATCGTCTGTCCCTTGGAGTTGTGAGAGGTCCATTCCTGCAGACTGGACTCTGGAATTAAACAATTCCCAGTCGGCCCTACGCCAGCACCGGCAGCGGACTGCTGGTGCTGTGGCTAATGGCAGTGACAGGGTGACAGTAACAGCGCTGTGGTCCAAGGTGGTATCGTGGTCAACCGCCAATGACAAGACGGATTGCGTGGTGGAACCTCGGGAAAGATACAAGTCGATGGTTGAAGGACGTCCACCATTTTGGGGGTGGTGTGTAGGGATTTCTGGTTCATTCTGGAGGTGGAAATTGTTGTTTTCAAGCCAATTTGCAATCGTTTGGCTTCCGCGGAAGATTCGAGCGGTCGATGGAAGGGGTCCCTGCCACCACAGATGGTGTGCATTAAAGTCTCCCATAAGTAGACAGTCGTTTGGTAGTTTGAGTGTTGGGAGAATTGCAGCCAGAGGCTCCGCTCGTCCTGGAGAATAGAAGTTGAAAAGAGTGAATGTTTTTTGGGTGTATGAGGAGGTGATTGCAGTCCCCAAAAAGGAGTCCTGGGCGATAAAGACAGTGGTGGCACTCAAGCCGGGTGTATGACGAATGTACGTCACACATTTTGGTTTGATGGGTGATGGGGTAAAGGTATCGAATCCTGGTAGAGATGGTGGTTTTCCGTGTCTATCGCACCACGGTTCTTGAAGTAGACAAATGATGTTTTCGGGCTTCCGGGCAAAATCCTGTAAGGCTGAAATTGTCGTTGCTTGGCCTTGCGCACAGTTCAGCAGCTGCACGGAGCCAACGGATGCAGGGAGGGCCATTTATTCGGCCACTCCCGCCATGGGGACGTCTCCCTGGTTGGTTGCATTTGTGGGTTCATTGAGAGTGCGGAGCTTCATCCGTTCTGGGCAATTCGGGTCGCTTGCCTTGTGTGCTGAATTGCAATTAGCGTAGCGAATTGGAGGGTGGGTACAGGCGGGTCCCTTCTTGCAGGTTGGGAGTGTGCATGGGTGTTCTCGAGTTCTGTGGGAGCCAGCAGAGACAGCACAGCAAGAGTCGTTCCGGCAGAGGGCAGCAGGGTGCCCATAGGCTTAACAGTTGCGGCATTGTGTACTGCGTCCATATGGGATGTAGTCATCCAATTGGCATTCCCGGTTACCAACGATAAGAGTTTGTCGACCGATGGCATTCTTCTTGACATCACCTGTCAACGTCATGACGATCGTAGAGTTTGTTTTATGCTCGCGGCGCTCTGGGGGTGTCAGCCATCGTGGAGTCTGTCCTTGCACCAATTGTGGATAGTTGGTCGTGATACTGTCAGAGATCTCGGATATCGATAGATGCGTTGGGACTCCATGCAATAGGAACTGGCTTGTTGGAATATAGGGATCGATAGAGACGAAGGTAGTGAACTGATTGATTGATACAACGTCGAAGGAAAAACATTCTCTCTATATACAACGCGCCTGAGGGACTCGCCAAGGGGAAAGGACGGAAGAC
>Ga0307508_10004792_pt1 | contig 13055 bp, 20 predicted proteins | sample 9_EM_MG_FD_203089 | JGI IMG/M metagenome (GOLD analysis project Ga0307508, IMG submission 203089) | Populus trichocarpa ectomycorrhiza microbial communities from riparian zone in the Pacific Northwest, United States - 9_EM | ecosystem: Host-associated > Plants > Roots > Unclassified | place... | reverse complement strand
GGTACCTGTGTATACCTGTGGAGCACTGTGACACTATGGCCAGCTATGGCCGGTATAGACGCAGCTATGGCCGGCTATGGCCGGTACAGGTGCAGCTATGGCCCAAAAACAAAGATTGCTGATGTAGTAGATGATGTAGGCAAATGCAGTATCTGAGTCAATGAAAGCGTCAAGGTTGTATTCTTGAAAAAAGAATAAGTTGAAGAGTTCGAATAAACTGAAGAAACGCATACCTTCTTCGTTGAATGATTTTTGACCTGCAATTCCAAACACGCGGTGGCGTCCGCAACAAGGACACCTCCGAGAACCCTGCCTTGCATCCACAGCTTTCCACTTCCGCCAACCACTACTACTTGTGGAATAACTCCTTCCATCGGGAAACTATCGTCAAAGTAGAAGGGAGAATCGATGGCTTCTATTTATATCCAAACGGCAAAAACTCGTAAGTAAAATAAAAGTCATGGAACAGTTTTTGATACACACCTAACCCCCTAGCCCGCGACGAGTTCACACATCCTGTCCCACTATCTGGACTACAACGGACCATGGCATACGGTCTTCGGTCTTCAGCCGAGTCCTCAGCGTCGTTCGTTCAGCATTCAGGCAGACCAGGGGCTTGGATCCGACTGGTGGCCGCCAGAGGATCCGTTAGAAGGAGGGCGAGGGCGGGAATATTCTTGTCATGTTGGCATACTTTGGATAGCGAACGAGATAATTATAGAGAGTTTCAACTGTATAGTTTAACAATTCCCGCGCTCATATGACCTTTGTAAACAAGCAAGTTTTTACGAAGTTATACCTGTGCTGCTTATATACTTCGATTTCACATCTCCTTAAAATGGCGCTCATTAAATGTCCTGGCTGCGACAAGGAGTACGAAAATGGCAGTAGCCTTAGCGCTCACCAAAGAAGATGTTCGGGATACACACTCAAGGCGAATGCACGCCTCAAGAAACGGCAGAAAATCTTGGTACAGAAAAAGGCATCTAAGATCGCGCGTCACGTATATTCAGCAGACGATATTCCATTCGAACGTGCTGAACTTCGCAAGGAGGTCAACCTTTTTGATGTTGACGAACCGCAAGGTGGAAAACGCAAATTGCGTGCACCCAAGGTAGTTTATATGGTCTCTTGCTACAGTATTCTCACTTGCACGATTTTAGAAGCTTGTTGAAGAAAATTTAGAGGCCGCCGTGCAAATTCGGCCTACTGTTTTGACGATTCAAATCCCGAGGACCTCTTGTAATGAATTGCCGCCTGCACTTCCAACTGGTGGTGACGATATTTTGGATGAAGCACCTGGTTCTCCTGCGCCGTCTGATGGCCCCGATAAGACTCATACTTTCCGAACAGAACAAGACAGTTATGGAGTGTCCCGGGAATACACATATGGAATACCAACCATTACACCTGATCAACAACACCCCTTATCTGATGTTTCCGACTCTCCGTATCTTGCTCTCAACCCTTCTCCTGGAAAAATTGCCCAACATCGTACTGTTTTGGAAAACGTGAAGAACACGGCTGCCAATTTTTATGCTCCTTTCCGAAACGCGTCCATTTTTCGCCTCATGTCCTGGTTTTATGGGCCATCAATCACAAACTCCATCAGCAATCTCAATTCACTGGTCAAAGACGTACTTCTCGCACCTGATTTCAAGCCAGAGGATTTGGTTGGTTTCAATGCGGTCAAGGAGAATGCACTGATGGATAAATTTCGCGAATCGTCGTCGTCTTCAAATACTCCGCTGGCAACACCGTTTGCTTTCGATGATACATGGATCAAAGGTGCTGTAGAACTACCGCTTCCATGCGATGGCTTCAAGTTATCAGAATCGGAAGCCCCAAAATTCCAGGGTCGAGTTCCACTATCGCAAGATTATGCAGGTTCTCCAAGCGGCTCTCGCGGAGCCAAGTGCCGAAAAGTTCCACACAATTCCATTCAAGGCATTTTGGAAACCGTCACCTGATGGAGCAGAGGAACGGGTTTATTCGGAAACCTACAGCGGTGATGCTTGGAATGCCGAATACGAGGCCATTCGGGAAAAGATTCGACAAGGACCAAATGCTAACCTTGAGCCATATATTGTCGCATTACTGCTCTGGTCCGACTCAACGTCTCTTGCACAATTTGGAGACGCCCAACTGTGGCCGATTTACCTTTATATTGGCAACCGGTCGAAATATGAGCGTTGCACACCAACGTCCTTTTCCGCCCACCATCTTGCTTATATTCCTAAGGTGCGTTTCCTCTATCTGTATGTAGGCTCTATATCTGACACCAGATTAGCTCGATGAAAGTATACAAGAGTTCTACAAGGAACAATTTGGAAAACCGGCAACTGCCCCGATGCTCAAGCAATTGAGAAGAGATTTATTTCAAGCCATCTGGGGTGTACTAATCGATGATGATTTTATTCATGCATATGTTCACGGCTTGGTTTCCCAGTTGTTCGACAGCATCTCGAGGCTTGCCTTTCCTCGATTCTTCACATATGCAATGGATTATCTTGAAAAGTAAGCATACTACCGAAAAACTTGTGACGTTTTCTAACAATCTATAGAGTATTAATGGCATGCATCAAATATCTGTCTCTTTGTCCCTGTCTGCGTTGTCGCTTGCAAAAATCGAAAATCTATCTTCTTGGATCAAAATCGGATATGCGGGCTCGAGAAGCACTCTTGCGGGTGGATAGCAAGTCCAGGCATCGAAAAATTGAAAAGGCCCGGCAGTTGATTTTTGGTGGAGTGAATGTGACGAGCAAAAAAATACAGGATATTCTAGGTCAAGATGCTCTTGTACCAACTCAGGTATGTCTTTACTTATTTTCTGTACAGGTCCTATTGATTCTGGTATAGAATGCCTTTTCGGAAAAGCTATCTGAACATGGATTTGATTTTTATCAGGTCCTTGTTCCTGATCTTCTCCACGAGTTCGAACTTGGGGTTTGGAAGGCTTCTTTTACACATTTAATCCGAATTTTATATGCATATGGTAATGATTCAATACAGTCCCTAAATGCACGGTACGTTTTTCTCAAAATTTGATGAATATTTTGGTCATATTTTATCTAGTTACCGACAAATCCCAACTTTCGGGAAGGATACCATCCGTCGCTTTACAGCCAATGCATCTGCGATGCGAAAGCTAGGTGCGCGTGACTTTGAGGACCTCTTACAAGTATGCCTGTCCTTTTTATGTTCAGTAATATGGTTACTGATTGGATTTGAGTGTGCGATCCCCGTTTTTGAGGGACTTCTACCCAAAAAGCATGACAAGATCATGCAAAAGCTTCTTTTTGAACTTGCTACGTGGCATGGCCTGGCCAAGCTACGGCTACACACTGAAACAACAGTCAACGATCTTGAACACTCGACTACCCGATTGGGCACTGCCTTGCGCGATTTCGAGGCAAATGTCTGCAGCGTTTACACCACCACTGAGCTTCCCTCTGAGGAAGCTGCCAAGAAAGCAAACACTCACCTTCCAAAAAAGCCAATAAAGGCTGGAAAGTTGGCCCCTCAGTCGAAGCGAACACGTAAATTCAACCTCAGCACATACAAATTGCATGCGCTTGGACACTATCCAAGGGCGATCAGATTATTTGGAACATCGGATAACTTCAATTGACAAACGGTATGGTTTTTTCCCTGTTTCTTTCAATGGGATGATTCATTGTTCAGCCAGGGTGAGCTCGAACACCGACGAGCAAAGCGGTTTTATAAGCGTGTACACAAAGGCAAACATGTCATGGGAATTGGACAGCAAGTACGACGAGAACGTTTTATCCACCGTGTACGGGAGCGAAACAAGCAACATGATCCCCCATCCAATGCAAGTGCAACCGAACCCCTTCCTTCATCTACTGTCGACTTGGACTACCACATATCAGTGGATACACGTCAGAATATCCAGCTACATCAGTGGTTAAAAGAGAATGAGTCCGATCCCGCTCTTCAGGTAATATTGACAACCACGTTATTTTAATTAGATTAACACTCCTTTTAGGATTTTCTTCCTCGGCTCAAGAATCACCTCCTATCACGTTTGCTTGGTCACAAATATGATGGCGACGAACTGAATTACACGGCAACTGAGCGTTCCAACGTTATTATCGAAGGTAGCACAATCTTCCGACACAAGATCCTCCGAGTCGACTACACAACATATGATATGCGGCACGTACAAGACTCGGTGAACCCTGGCACAACAGGTCATGGTGATGTGATGGTTCTTTCACCCGAGAATGAAGAAGATAATGAAGATCCCCATCCGTACTGGTATGCGCGTGTTCTGGGGGTCTACCATGCCATGGTTCGACATCGTGGACCCAAGTCAACATCCCGTGAGCCAAAACAAATGAATTTCTTGTTTGTTCGCTGGTTTGGCCGTGACCCTACTCCTCGACCTGGCTGGAAATCAAAACGGCTGGTGCGCTTAGGCTTTGTGCCTGGAAATGATGGGTCCGCATTTGGATTCTTGGATCCAACCCAAGTCATTCGTGCGGTACACCTCATTCCAGCTTTCCACTGGGGTCGTGTTACAAAGTATTTGCCCCAATCACCCATTGCTCGTGGAAAAGAAAATCCAGATGATGACTGGCAATTATATTATATTGGAATGTGAGAGAAATCCCATAGTTATCTTATTTGGCCCTCAAATGACGACTAACAGGTTTTCCGATCGTGATCTCATGATGCGGTTCCGGGGTGGTGGTGTAGGTCACAAGGCAACCAGAGAGGCTACTGACTTCTTCAGGAAGGATTGTGACCGCCTAGATATGCAAGCTATTGAGCCATCAGATGATGATGTGGAAGAGAATGCTGAAGAGGTGGCACTGAATCATGAAAGTGGAGCTGAGGATGTCAGCGATGAGGAACACGACTATGGATATGTCCGCACAGACACTGAGGACTCGGAGGAGGACTCGGAGGAGGAGGGAACAGACGAAGATTTTGGCTACGCTGACTTGTAAATTTATTGTACCTACAATCCCATATATGTTTTCTACAATTCTTGTGGCAAAATTCATAGAGACAACAAACCTTGTGTAACAAAACAATTTGCCTACATTAATTTCTGACCAAATACATGAATGTTGCAATTTCGGTTGGTGAAAACAATAAGATTGCAAGAATTCTGTGTAAATACATTATTCACACAAGTATTGTCATTAAATACATTTTCAAAACAATTTCTTTGGATTCAATACCGTATGTCTACCGTAAATGTGGCAGAATACAGGTTGCTCACATTTTGCCACATTGTCATACCTAAATGTTTTTGCTATATAATATACGTACAATTCCTGTCAAAGTCATACATTTACGGTACATTTCCTGTTTCAGGTGTTGTATTTCAAAATCAGAATTGTATAGGCTACGATGCTATACATTTCCATATATCTTTTTGTCACTTTCTATGATGAAGAACGTTGCGCCCGCCGGTGACCTTCTTGTCGAGACCGAAGGCAGCAGCAGCGGTTTGTTGATAATTCGGAGCACATTGAGACCGGTTCCAGCATGGCTACCATTGGAGTTGTTGAAACGGTGACAACAGCGTTAGTTTGTGATACCTTTCCGTGTGATACGGCTATCGCAAAAGAAAAAAACTTCCAAATGTGCTGTGGGTTTTGAAAAGGGGGATGCGAAGGGGTTACTGATTCGGGATGTTGAGATGGACTGATGCCGAGGCGAGGAGGGAGTCGGGCTTTGATCGAGGAGGGTGATGGAGTAATGGTGTATGGGTGGTTAGTCGGTATTGGGGGTAAGAGATGGGTGGTAAGCTGGGAAATGGGGATGGGAGAGGGGGAAGACGTGAGAGGCCTGAGTTTCGAGTTGAGGGAGTGAGCAAGTCTTAAGATAGTTTGGATGTTGTGTTGGTCGTCGAACGAGATGTGGATTTCACTTGCGAGATGTGAGGATCAAGATGAATAATGATAGATAAAGATACATACTCTTCGAGTGTTCCATGCAGACAAGACAAGGTAAGTATTGGTGCGTGGCTGCGAGAGATCCGCCACAAAGGGCGATGTGGTCCTTCATCAGAGTAAATCTCTCGTTCGTGGACGACCCTTCTAGAGGTAACAACAAACATCCATTAAACCCCACCAACGACAGAAAGATCGAGTATTCCATAACCCCATCCACTCACGCCAGCTTCTGCATCTAAAACGAGCTTCTCGAGCATAGCCCAACCCAATGTGCCACTACCCAACCCATCGTCTGAACAGTAGCTTTCAGATGCATAAGCTGCAGTTTAGTGCCCATCGCATCTCCAGATTGGTGTTGATGTGAAGAAGGGTGGACGGTCGTGCCAGTCGTGGCGGCCTATTGACAAGGTGTGTATGTCATGTAACGAGTCGTGTGTACGCTGCTGCTATTGTTGAGGGATCCACCGCCTGTTATGGATCCATGATCAGAGGGTGCAGGAGATGCGGGTCTGAGTGAAAGTAACGGGAATTTCGATTGAAAGTCAATTACCGGCTGTTCGACCGATGGATGGTGAATGGAGGTGGAGTTCCCTCCTCCTTATGTCGAAATTGGAGTAGGGTGGAAGAGGTCTCCGCATCGAAATAGAGGTGGACGGAGAGGAGGGTCGTCAGGGTTAAAATCGAGGTGACGGAGGTGGAGGAGGGAAGTTACCTCCTCTTGGGTAGGGTGGAGATGTCTCCGTATCGAAATAGAGGTGGACGGAGGCGAAGCAGAGGGTCGTACCTCCTCTTGGGGTTGAAATTGAGGTGGAGGAGGGAAGTTTGCATCGAAATCAGAGGCCCTCCTCCGAGTCCTCGGCGTCGAAATTGAGGGGAACGGAGAGGCTTACGCCGCTCATTCTGCGACAGTCATGAGATAAGCATGAAAAAGATAAAAAAAGGGCGTCGCGTACCTCTTTCCCTCAAGCGCGGTGGTTATTTAGTGTTCAATCACATGCTGATTCTCCCAAATGAATGTTGTTGTTGATGATAAGTTGTTGACGCGACATCACCTTTCTTTTCCTCCAACATGAACATCTCTCCTACCAGGAGATTCCGTCGTGCTGTTGGAACGTTGGACGACGACTCCGATGAAGACCCTGAAATTGACGTGTCCGCAACTTCAACGTCCTGCGGCATAAGGATCACGCATCACGCATTTCCCTCAAAGCGACAGAAAATGAACCCTGCCAATGAACAGGTGGCAAAATCATCTCCCAATGTCATATCTAGTATGGAGCCAGAAGCCACTGCAGAAGGTCAGACACCTGGAGAGGCGAATCCTGTCAAGGAAAAGCAGAGAAAGCAGGTACGAGTATCATGTTATTGTGGAGTGGGTGGATACTCATTGCCATGTGTAGGGCGCGTCGGTAATGATGTCAGTTTTCGCAGCAGAGTTTCAAGCTCTTCAGGACAGCATCTTGCTCAAGTCCTACCACCGGGACGTAGGGGGTTCATGTCGCTGTGGCAATAGCCCAGCATCATTTCGTTGTGCTGGGCTTGAGTGTTGTTTTCAGGGACACCTCTGCTGTCAATCGTGTATTTTGAAAGCTCATACTGCCCTGCCATTTCACCGCATCGAACAATGGAATGGCACACACTTTCAAGCAACCTCCCTCAACTCCCTTGGTTATATTCTACATCTTTGTCATGCTAGTGAACCATGCCCAAACGTCACTCACGGACAAAAACTTCCACGCAAAATGGTTGTTGTTCATACGAATGGATTTCATCAACTCTCTGTCCAGTTTTGCGCCTGTTATCGTTCACCCCGAGACGCCATTCAACTCTCCGATGCCCAACTGTTTCCCGCTACCATAAAGCACACCCAGACTGCATTCTCGTTCGCACTGCTTGATCATTTCTATCAATTGACGCTCTCATCCAAGATGTCACTGCACGATTATCACGATAGCTTGGTTAAACTCACTGAGCCAGTATTTCCACAAGACGTTCCGGTATGGTGTCGTTGCTGATTTTATGAATTAGCTGACATGAAGATCTACCAGGACCGTTACGATGAAATGGGTCGGGTGTTCCGTGTGTGGATACATCTTTCAACACTGAGACGTCGGGGTCAGGCACACGGTTCCGATAAGGTCATACCGCTTTGGGGAGATTCGCTTGCTATTCGGTGCCCAGCATGCCCCCAAGTTCATTTCAATGTTGACCTTGAGACGATTACACAGGCACAAGGGGATGAAGTGTACGTTACTGAACCATTGTGACTCATGGCCCATTCTTCATCAGTTTCATAGGCACAAATACACGCTCTTTATCTCAGCTGATGGTAATTTTAGATTGCAGAGGAAGCACAAGAATGACGATCCGGATGATGTGGCGCTGAATGAAGGTCGATCCTACTTCGTGGAATCAGCAAGCTATAAAACATATCTCGAGCATGCAGGAGAGACGACGGAAACAAAGGTAAGCAATGCTTGAAGACTGAACAGCTTCTGCTGAAATAACTCTTCAGACGAATATTTGTAGTCATCTCCGTGCGTATCGACTTCAGAATGTTATTAAGTTCAAAAATGCTGTCGTTAGTGGTGTCGTTGCAATTGTCTGTGCTAGGCATGGTTTCTACCTTCCACAAGGGATGGTTGATTTGAGTAAAGGAGAGAGGTGCGCTGTGATATACTGATGCACATAGGTCATGTCTTCACCATTTTTAACAGATTTGTGAACACAGATTATGCATTAGCTCACGCGCTTTCTGGTGCCACCGAGTTGCGATGGATCAAGTTGAGCTACGATATGTGGTGTTCCTACCATAAAAACCTTAAGGAGCGGTTTGCAAAACATTTCCCCCATGCGGCAAAACTTCTGGACAACATGCGAGGGGCAATTCCGAAAATGCATGTTAAAAACCATATTGAAGCTTGCCAATTACTTTGGGCCTTCAATTACCTTCAGTACTCAGGCGAAACATGTGGGGAGCTTATTGAGACAGGTTGGTCTGAAGGAAATCAAGCAGCGGGGAGTACAAAGGAGATGAATGATGGTCATCGTCATGACATGCTTGATGAGTACCATGGCTACTGGAACTGGACAAAAATGCATCGCCTTGGTAAGTGGATACTCTCTCAATCGGGCTTACATATATCTGACCATGTAATGAAAGGGTCGTCTCTCTACACTGCCTACAACAACTGTCTTGATGTTTTAAAAACCCGTGAAACCAATTTTCGTAATTGGCAGAGGGTGATACCCCCTGAGCATCTGGCAAAATGGTCGGCTATGGACGACACACCAAGGATGAAGGGAAAAGAAATAATTTCTGTTCATGTCGCAAGGTACAAGATTGGTATGACTGGGCTTTTTGATATGTTCAAGGATTTCACTAATGTGTCTTTGGGTTTCAGGACCACCATCACAGCAAAAGGCTTACAAAGCCTTGTTAGCATCTGAAGCAAAGGCTCACGACACTTCAGGATGTGGTGCGATAGGTGCTGTGCACTTTATTAATGATGGTTTGCGTCTAGAACGCGATCAGTGAGCCAGCCCTTTTTTTTGATAACAGCGGTTCTCTTATGCAAAAACTGAAATTTAGATTGAAGATCTTAGCGATGTTGTCTAACACTCAGCTGACACCCACACAATCAGAGGCGATTCGACGAGCACGGAACAAACTTCAACGAGAACTTATTTCCTGGCGTCAGATCCAATTCATCAGTTGCCCTCTTCTCAAGCCATACATTGGCGTTGTTGATCCAATTTCACCTGAAAAGGAAGAGTTAATGCTGCCCTCTCACTTTGATCAACACACGCGCAAAAGTCTCGGATTGACCTCATCGGCTGCTATAGAATACCAGCTGCGCGAGGGACAAGCTTATGATGCACTCGAAGGTGTTCGTGAGAAGATTAAGATTTTTAATGCAAATCTAGACTTCAAAAAAGCCAATGTCTTCGGTCAACGAGCAAACACTCGTGCACAAGCCTTTCTCAGCCAGTTATCAGCTGATAAGATTAGTGGAGCCGAGAAGTACCGTGTTGCGCGTCGAGCACTTATTCGTCTTGGGCTTTCTGAATCTGATACTTCCCTTCAAGAGCTTTGTGATGACCAACTATATGGGAAGGATGCAAGCCGGCCAGCTCGTTTAGGTGATTCAAAGAAAGAAGATCCTTGGTTTTGGATGGTTGGAAGGCGGAGTGGGCTTACACCAAGGGAACAGGCCGATTGGAGTCTTGAATGTGAGTCATAATATCAATTTGCCTTGACTCTCCGTCTCAAGCTAATGTACCTTTTTTGACAGTGGACCGTGTTAAATATTTTCGCGACCAGTCTGCACTTCATCGTGCTCGTGAAGAAAAAGAAATTTTAGAATGTGAAATGGTCCGTACTACACGATCCTTTGCAGTGATGAAGGAACTCTGGTCTGAGCATGGGAAACGAGAGAAAGCACAAAACTCCTTTGCGTCTGCTGCATATGCATTCAAGCAGGCAGAAATATATGCACGTCTTGCCAACGACGCGAAGTTAGTCCAAGAAAAGGCAGAGCAAAAGCAAGTGATTTATCAGCAATGGTATGTGGTCATTTGCTCCGCCATTTCAGCCAATCCATTTGTTTTCATTCATGCAGGTTTAAATCTTCAACTTGAATTCAAATAGTAACTTGGGATCTGCTGAATATGTATTGTTTTCATATGATACAGCTTTGCAAGAAGTAATTGCTTTGCGATCATTTAAGCCAAATGTCTCGATTGTCAACTTCTCGATAAAGGCGCCGTCCATTGAGTCCTACTCTGGACCAAATCTCCTAATGAGTTCCGAACTGCTCCACAGTAGCACACCATGGCATCCTCCAGAGTCTTAACCAGTCATCGTTGGATATATCTCCACGGTTTTGACGGCTGGATCGATAAGCCCTTCGGGCCCAGCCATGGGGAGAAAATTTATTGTGGCGTTAACCGACTATCTACAATGGCTTTGAACCTGTCAATTTTTGTCTTCCCCGATGGATCGAACTAATACCAAAAATAAGAGTCGAAAGAGGGAAACATTGGAAAAGAACTGACAGCAAGGACAACATCAAGCGTGATATCAGTCGTCACTGAAACCTGAGCAGCGCCAAGCACGTTCACCAGGCAAAAAACCGCGTGAGCCCTCTAAAATTCTGCGTAAGAGGAGGGGGTTCTCGTTCCAAGGGTCTTCGTCCACAACACATCTGAATAATTTCTTCTTGAACTGGACTGCGCCTCGTCTTGGTGACCTTCACGGACAAAAAGATCACGGAAAGGTTTTCGCAAAGAGGAGTGATCAGATTTGTCCTCGAAGCGGAGAGCCGGGTGTAGTTCAAAATTGTACCGAATTCGTTGGGGAACTCGCGACAGAGGGGGTGTTTTGAGACACACAGGGCACCGCAGAGAAGTACGTGAGAACGTATGCAATGGATTCAACATCGTCACGACGAGCAGTGGCGGAAAGGTTCTTGTTATCCCTGTAGGGAATATGTTGATGGGTCTTTGTGTCACGGAGCTTCTTCACGTTCCTGGCAGGACCTGAAGAGGGGGGTTAAGGAGGACGGAGAGGACGTTGACGGGGCAGGTTAGGGCGTTGGTGGGTTGGCTTGGTCGGGTTGCATAAGATATTGCGGAGGAGGGTGTTTGAGGACGATTCGTGATCTGCGGAAAGACGGCATGAGAAAAGAAACCCATGAAACAGATCAGACACGCACATTCATCTGCAAGGGAGAGGTGTCGCAGAAGTTGAAGAGGTCTTCAAGTGACGGGCCAAGAAGATCAAGAACCATGGCGTTGTAATCGCATTCAGTGCCAAACTATTTGACAAAAGGGATGCCGACACCGACACCATCCGCAAGGGTTTCATAAACCTGGGACTCATGCTCGAGTTGGGATGTTTGGCCAAGATGATTCCTAGGTAGACGTCGCCTACATGAACGGAACTTGAGAAATTTTGAATCAGAAAACAGCGAAGGTCGACGCACCAAATGAATGTCGACAGCAAGAGAGGGGCAGCAAAATTGCGGGGTTTATCTTCCGGAAGCCAGATCTCTTTCGTCTCCACCGTTTGAGAATCCTTGGCCTGAAGCACCTTGTTTCTGCCTCCTCGTCGTGGTGCCTGCACAACCTGGGGTTAGACTAAGAGAATAAAAGCAGTACTGGTGGGCATACCAGTTCAACGTTCCACCGCGCGCGTTGATCACGTCCGTAACGTGGTCTCATCGGTTGTCCTCATTTTCGACGGAGGCGGTGCGAAACAAGGACTTGCCACCCTGCCATCGAAAGCGTTGGTGGGTTTGGATCTGGGGATAGTAGAAAATCAAATTAGCATATATATGTCGACAATATTTGAGGGAAACACGTACCTTGCTGCGTAGCTTTCGAAATCAGAGAGGTGTCTTGCCAAAGACGACGTCAACAAAATTAGGGTGCGCAGAGATCAAGGATTGACGCGATCAGTGTCAAGGCATATTCCGAAAGCCGGCTTCCGGATCCTTTGAATATTTGCAGGTGTATTGTTTTCTTTTTTTGAAATCAGCCCCATTCTTAAACCAGCTTCGTTGGCTGCTATCTCTACTTCGTTAAAATTTCGACCAGCAACTCGTTTTTGAATCCTGGAACATTTGCTGCGCGGCGTTTTACGCGTACAGTATGTAGTAGGTCTAGATTCGCTTCGATATTTTTTGTTAAGTTCTTGTTTCTAGATTTTGAAAAGCCGGCGCAAGAGCTGGTGAAACCGCAACTCTCAACTTCTATCAATCTATCAACATCTCCACGCGGGAGACAAAGGCGCTGGTGCTTTCATCCGCGCGTGAGTTGGCGACCCAAATCAAATCCAACGAGTAGTGCTCGCATTGGGAAGACTATATGAACGTGCATTGTCACACTTGTGTCCGAGGAACATCCGTCGGGGAAGTCATCAGAAAGCTCGAATACGGTCAACACATCATATCGGGGACCCTGGGCGAGTTTTCGACATTCTCCAATTTACGCCAGGGGCACCACCCTCCTTGGATTTTGATGCGACAACCCCTCCACCCGCATTCGACACTGGCGGAGTGCCCCTCCTCTCGGATTTGATGCGACGAGCAACCATATTCCCCTGAATTCGACACCAGA
>Ga0307508_10004790_pt1 | contig 13060 bp, 21 predicted proteins | sample 9_EM_MG_FD_203089 | JGI IMG/M metagenome (GOLD analysis project Ga0307508, IMG submission 203089) | Populus trichocarpa ectomycorrhiza microbial communities from riparian zone in the Pacific Northwest, United States - 9_EM | ecosystem: Host-associated > Plants > Roots > Unclassified | place... | reverse complement strand
CAAACCCATTAGGTACTGTGTGAGATTGTACAGTACACTACAATTAATCACAGTCACCACAGTGTCACAGATAGGTCCCCCCCTGTACAGCTGCACTACAGCACTGTGACATAACTGTACAGATTCCAATCACTGTACAATGTCCCGATTTGAGCAGATATGTATATAATTTTTATTAGCGAGTCCCTTGACAACACGGTCCGATTCTCAATGTTGCAATGCCGGCACAGAGCTGTACAGCACATGACAGGGTTGCTGGCTCTGTACAGCGACATACAGCAGTTATGGGATGGCAGCTCTGCACGGAGCTGTCTACACCCGTAAGCTCCATATCATACTGTGTTGTAATGGCACTATGCACTAGTTCTCAACCAAAAACCATGTATTGTGATAAAATATGACAAACGCATGACACAACAGACACACGACACAACAGACACAGGGCACGACAAACATATAACATGACAAACGCATGACACAACAGACACAGCACCACAGATGCACGACACCACAGATGCATGACACCACAGACACACAGCACCACAAATGCACGACATGACAGATGCAGGGCATGACAAACACACAACACGAAAATGCACAACACAACAAATGGATGACACAATGAAACGAAGGGGAAGACATGATAACACACCCTTGATGAGACTCAACACCACAATGAATGTGCACCACGATGCCAAAACTCTGTCAATCCAAGATGACAGCAAACTCATTGCAAGTATTTGTGGCAGGTTTGAGCTTCTTGACGTACCCCATCCTGTGTGCTGTGAAATTGTCACCTGATAATCCAATCAAACAAGTACTTACATTCCAGACTGTGCCCAATTGCTGAGCATTCTGTCTAATTTCTCACCGTGGTAAGGATCCAACAGAACAGCTTCCACTTGCTCGGTCAATTCGTTGTACGCTGCCTAGATGTTCTGCGAATTAAGCTTGACCATTTTTTCGTCAATGAAGCTGTATGTTCGGAAGAGACAAAGTGTTGCATGAACCTTGTAAAAATAGCAGGGTGAGGACAGTTCCAGTTGAGGTAGATCCAGACGGCTTACCATTCCAGCAACAAGCAGTAAAGCTTTGTACGGGACGGCATCTTGGAATTCGGGAAACTGATGGAGAGATTTGGATGAACTGCCATAAAAGGAGTCAAGCACCATATCCATGAGGATCTTGTGAGTGAAATTACCTGCTTTACCCTGTGTTCCATGTCAGGAAGAGATAACGATGAGTTATTGATGCACACCTGTTCATCAGGCACTCCATGCAGATATGACGAGGTACTGAGAAGATTGTCAGCCTTGTTCATCACTGCTGCTAGACGCTCTTTGTCAGTCTTGGCAGTTGATGGCAAAATGAGGTCATAGCCAGGACGTACAGTATGTATTTCATTACCACCTTCTTAATATCACTGCAGAACGTCTGAGTGTCATTGAAGATCTCAAATCCATAATTAGCTTAGTAGCGCATCCAAGATTAACACTTACCAATCTGCTCATGGGGACTTTGTAGCATGGATAGAAGTCTGTATATTAATTAGTTAAATATCTGCGGCAGAGAACAAGAGACATACCTCTTTCAACCTCCCATTGGTTGGTCTCAAAGTGAGCAATTACTTTGTCAAGAACCTCCCTGCATTTGCGACCAACGGCTATCTCGAGTTTGGGGAATGCGTCTTCAACGGCGACATGGAGGTGCATGCGAGCCCTTGCGAGATCAAGTAACTTGTGCCACAGTTCTGGGTAGAATGATATGGTTGTAGGCTTGGCAACAACCGAACCTTTTGGATTCTTCGAGTACTGGCCACCTCTTTTCTCAGGCTCATCATTGGGATTTGCTGCGTCCTCACCTTCCTTCTCTTCCTCTTCCCTCTCGTTGTGCTGGCCGTCCTCCGTTTCCTCTTTCTTTTCATTGTCATGGTGATGCACATGCCATGGATGGTCAGGTTCGTCGGAAACTTGAACGAGGGGATAGATACTATTTAGAGAGAAAAAAATCAAGAACTGGGAGATGGAGAGACGCAAGAAGTGGAGAACGGGGAGATGGAGAGACAGAAGGCAAGCACGAACAAGGAGGGGAGCCTCAGATAGATGGGAGTGAAGCATGGTAGACAAGGGATCAAGTCTCGAGTGACCCGAAAAGGAGGGACTCGCAGATAAGATGGGCCACATCTTGTGAACCTGCGTGGATGGACTGGGCACTCTGAGTCCATGGGTCGCCGTGTCAGGAGCCTGGGAGTGGGGCAGGGCTCTGAAGTCGTCGGGTGAGCAGAGTTGTTCCCGGAGCACCGGACGTTAATGTTGAGCCATTCAAAACATATAGAAAATTGACGAGAATTTACACGTGTTGCACGTGTATTTTCCAAGACACCACACTTATTTCACTTTACTCCGCCAAACCACCACTTAATCACACTTAGCGCCTCTGAGCCTTGCCTCACCATGACAGCGCATCGTTCTGACTCCAGTTTTTTCACCCTTGGTTTATTCACTCAAAGTCAGTGGTATGTACAGCAATTTATTTTCTGTGAAACTTGACCTTCATTGTTCAAACGTTCATGCATCCTCCCCAGCGTCCCCGGTTGCGGTTCACAGGCACCCGAACATACTCACTTTCCTTATCAGGCATGTTGGTAAGCAGACATCATTCAAGGACCCAATTGCATCGCCTTTGACTCGTTTGAGCCGGCGCCCTAACAGCTCAACCCCACTCTGCTAGTGAATGCTCCCGACACCGACGGGGACCATGGAACAATGCTGCCACCAACCCCCCCCAGAAACATGGTCCGGAATTCGCCACATACTGTTCTCCTAACCACCTCATCTCGCCTCATCAAGCAGATGCAGGTGTGGACGGCAGTGCACTAGTGTGGCCTCCACCAGCAAAACGAGCATGCAAGTTCCCTGATGCCGATCAAGCTTCTATCGCTAATGTGAGCCAAGCCCTCAGTGTCCTCCAATTCTTGCATGCTGATACTACCTCCTCATGCCCGCGATCCATCAAGACTGGCTCTTCTCCTCCCGCCACTGGTTCTTCTATTCATTCGAATGAAGCGGCTGCCTCCAGCCCTGCTCCTGCACCACCCACTCCTCTTGGTGCAGCCACACTGGGTGTATAACAGCATCGGTTCTGTCTTTCGATTATCTGTTCGTTGACGAAGATAAAAGATGCTGCGGCGTTCCTGCATCCTGTTGACCCGTGAACGGCCCCCACCACACTGCCGGTAAGTGCATAGCAGCATTGGTTCTGTCTTTCGACTACCTGTTCGTTGACGAAGATAAAAGATGCTGTGGTGTTCCTGCATCCTGTCGACCATGACCCTGTCGCCCTGAACATCCCCCACCATCTCAAGAGTCCAATGGTTCTCAGGACTGTCGAGCGCGAGCTCATGTCTTCCAACTCTCAAAATCCAATACAGATCCTAATGACCCTTGATGCTTGTTATCATAGCGCCAGTGAGTTCATTTCCATTTCTGATGTCCATCTGGTGTTCACCAACAGCCTTACGTTTGATGGGCCAGATCGCATCATTTCCAAGGTGGGAAAGCACCTTGAATCTGTTTTCAACAAGCAAGTAAAGAATTTACCACCACCACAAGCGGTATGTGAATGTCAATGGTCTTCGCAGAATAGGTGCTAACTCTACAGTAGTAGGTCAAACCTCCTGTGAAAATCGTCACTCCTCCCCCACCTCCAGCACCCCTCAAGGAAGCCAAATCCACACCACCAGCCGCTCCCGCTGAATGTGCATCCACCTCCGTCCCCATGATTTGTTGCAAACATCATTGAGCAAGTGTTCACATGTCCAGAGAGATCCCACCCATCCCCTCCGAAGGATCTCCCATTACGCTGACGCACCCGAGAAGCCATGAAAAAAAAGGTGGTCAAGGATGATGGTTCGGCAGAGCAGCTGAAGTTGTGTGCTAAGCTGTTGGCAGAGCTGCAGAGTCAGAAACAACATGTCGAGATTGCACATCCATTTTATGAGCCAATTGGTGAGTATCAGATACTGTCCGTTTCATCTTGTTGCTTATCGGATGACTTTGAATCCAGTTGAATCAGACGTTCCAACGTATTTCAATGCCACCGAAAAGCTGATGGACCTGTCTCGCGGTCTACTGTGTGGAAGAAACTGGGGAATCACAAGCACCAGAACACCTCCAGGTTCTTCGATCACGTCTTTGGTGCAACCTGCGTCATACGCTGGTAAGTCCTCCTTTTCTTCTTGACCTACTATATGTTTGGCTAACCAGCTTTGTCTTCCGGAAGCCAGGAGCCACCTGGTCATTTTGATCGTGTCGAAATCTACACAGATCATGCGATTGCTGGTGCCACAGGTATGAGCCACGAAGATCTCATCTTGATTGCAGTTCTTGGTGGTGGCGACTACAATGTAAGTTGCTAATCTTTCCCAAATGTTCATGTGTTGACATTGCTGTATAGGATGGAGTTCCACATTGCGGCATCAAGATCGCTCACAGAGTCTCTCAGTACAAGCTTGGCCAGGCCCTGATCCATGCGTTCTCGACCAAGTCCCGCAGAGACTTTGTGATCTTTTGTAATGACTGGCAAAAAGACCTTCGGCAGTTGTTGGTGATGGACCCCAAAGGATACCTTGGGCAGGCATATCCTGCAGTCGCAAACTCCATCACGGACTCCTTCCCAGACCGTGACATCTTGCAAAAGTATGTCCATCCAATCACCACATTTTCGTCCTGCTCGGGCACCCAGAATGTTCCCTCCACCAGTGGCCAGGCAGATCAGGGACACCACACTCGTTCCCTCCAGCCATGTCTCAAGATGCTTGCATCCTTCTGCAAGAATCATTTTGGATGGGATGGTGATGTTGCTTTGGCAAAGATGCGTGCTACTGTATGGGCGGGTGCTGAGTTGCATCTGCTATGTGGAGTAAACATGTCTTGCTGGCTCGAATGGGGTGACAGGTAAACTGATTGGTTGTTAGCTGGAAAAACAGCCTCACGATGAGACAACTGGCAGGCCTCAGCTCAAGTTCATTGAACGTGGAGTTGTGGACACAACCGGGTCGCAACTCGTTCAGTTCAGGGTTCGACTTGACACCAGGCAGTTCACCAACACAGTGTGCACAGTACTGTCGCCTCTGCTCAAGAGAAATGAGCCAGACCATACTATGTTTATTACTCTTCCTGCATGTATCGTGGAGCATGTGTTTTCGAAAGAGACATGGTGCAGTGTTGATCGTGCTAAGGTACTATCTCCACCTTCGCCTGACCAAATGGCTTCACTAACGATCCATTTTGGATGTAGCACATGTCAACTGGTGATGCAAACATAAAGGCACGACAACGTGCAGAGCTTCGTGCTTTTCCATACCGTGACACCAACGCTGGCCAAAGTGTACCAGTGGGTGGCACCCTGATTGATCTCACCGAAGACTCCAGAACTGAACACCCCGAGGGGAATTCAGACTCGGACTCGGAGGTCGAAATTGTTGATTGAGAGCAGTGCTCTGTCCCAAGTCTGTAATAGCATTGTATGTATTTGTGTATGATGTACTACTAGTTGTATGGTGTGATCAAAATGATGGTGACGAACTGCGAAACCTTGGCATCCTGGTGAAGTCATTTATGAAATTGACCCTGTCTCAATGTGCAAACTTTCGGAGCTACAGGCAGCCCTTCTTCTGTGTACACCACCATGGTACGTGCCCGGAGCATAGCAAAGAAGTCCCCCAAACCTCCCGAGTCACCACAAAGGCGTCGCAAGCGGCCATCATCACCTATAACATCTCTGAAAGTCATTGAACAACTGAAAGAGGCAGGGAAGGAGACCCACCTCAAGGCAACCAACACCAAGAAGTGTTACGCAGGTCATGTGAAGCGTGGCCATGAATGGCTCGCTGAGTTCTTTGATGGTACAACTCCACCCACAGACCTGCCTTGGTTGTCCCCCGAGCAAGCCCCGGTTGGCCAAGATGATGCAGACCCATACATGGACCCTGCCTTTGCTCATGCTTTCGACCCTGTACCGAGCAAGTATTCCAACAGGGCACTCGCACTGTTTTTGACCTACAAAGGGTTCCATCAGGGCCTTGGAAGAAACACAGTTGAGGGAATACAAGCTGGTTTCAAGGACGTGTGGGAGCAAGCGTGAGCTGCAGGATAGATAAGCTCAATCTCAACGAGTACTGACCCTTTGGTAGTGATAGCAGTGGTCGCTACCGCAGAAAATGGCACTGCAACCAGCTAACTCAGTGCTGGGAAGGTAATCCTGCAGAATTGCCTGAAGTCGAAGATGTCATGAGGTCCCTCAAGCACAAGGCAAACTCAGAGGACGGCGACAGGGCCCACTCACTTCCAATGACAGTAGCATTCATGGAAAAAATGCTTGCATGGTCATTTGAGGCCTGTCCGTTGCTCGAAAAGGCGACCAGGGCACTGGAACATGCATTCAATGACATGTTGAGTGATCGCACTGTTCCTGCACTGAAAATTGACCTTCAGGAACGTGTGCTGCTCACCCGCCACTTGGAACAGCGTGCGTTCGACTCGACAGCATGGACTCTGTGGACCAGGCAAGCCTAGACACTACTACTAGTCTTTCGAGAGGAGAGCTGAAACGTTTGAACTCACCTCTGCAGGTGTTTCGAGCTGACAAAACTGCAGCGAAAGCACATCACGATCAGCGATCCAGCAGGAGTCAACCATATCGTGAGAAAATACCTGCTCGACGAGAAACTGGTTGGAGGTGATCTGGACGTCCATTTTGACATCCACCTGACGAACCGAACGGGATGGCAACGGAAGGTTGATAGGGGTGGAGGTCTCCGAGGTGCGTATCGTACCGATCGCCGTACCACTGTTGTGCTGCGCTGCAAGATAGTGCTGATAGTGCTTGACAGTTATAGGCAACCACTACCAGCTGTATCCGCAGCCCAAATTACCTGGCGCGGACAGCTTCCTCTGGCTCTCCGTCTGGATGAGGTGGCTCGAGGTATACCACTACCAGCGCGAGCTGGATCCGGACGACTGCGTATTTCCATCCATGGGAGCGAACGGCGTTGTGCAGCCTCGTGAGCAACTCTCCCACGATACCGTCCAAAAGTGGATCAACGAGGCGACGGTGGGAGCTGGAATCCGTGGCTCCTTCTCCACACACTGCTTTCGACGCGGGGGGGCACAGTATTGGTTCATGTTTGCACCGGTTGGCGAGCGCTGGACAATGGCAAGGGTCCGTTGGTGGGGCGGCTGGGCCGAGAACGAGCAGGTCCGTGCATTTCCTTGCCAACATGCCACTCGTGCCCCCATACTGAAATTCTCCATGCCCAGCGTGACACCCTCATTCAGTACCTCCTCGATGAGCTGGATATGTACGAGACCGACCACAGCGACGCTCTCGCACCGAGGTCCCGAAATGCCGACGAGTCGCTCATGGGAGAGCATTCTCTCGTTCAGCCTGCCACCGTCGAGGCAATGCAAGCCATGGCGGCATTATTTGACGCCAACATGTCAGACATGAGGAACCGTATCGTGCGCATCGAGGGGACCATGCAAGATCTCATCAGCGTCGTCTCCACCATTGCACCACTTTCTCAGACCACGAACGTGCATCACGCCCACTCTGCCAACCCATCCAAGGAGACTCGGACCAGGGGGCTCACCATCAGAATCCCACCTCTTGCGGCCCTGCTTGGTCCCACCAGCAAGCACAACACGGCCGCCACCGACTCACCCTCCGGCGTGACTCCGACGCCTTCAACTTCGGTTGCTCACCCTGGCCACACAAGTCCGAGTCAGAGCCACGCCGGAACCGAAAACCCAAATGCCTCCATGACTGGTGCGAGCACCGCTAGTAGCCGCCGTACTGGTCGCTGTCGGACCCCGTCGTCGCACTCCGTTCCCACAGCAGGGCTCGTCATACCTGATGTCCCCGTGCGCAACCCCAATGGGAGCCGTCGTCCGAAGAGCGAGTCGTGGCGGGACATCATCAAACACTGGACGGAGGGCGATCCGTCGCTCGGGCTTCGTACCCCGCTCAGGGATTGGCCGCCCGATTGGACTCGGGGCAGCAACCGGCTGTTCGCTGCCAAGTACCACCAACGGTCCCTCGTTGCCCTCGAGTTCCTCGACACGTGAGTGCCCTCTTCTTACCTTTGCGCGCCGCCGCGGCGTTGCTCCGTTCGTTCCGACAGTGTTCGGCTCAGGCTCACCCTCATCGTTGCACAGGTACCAGTCGGACGAGGCTCGTTTCCTCGCTGCATACCCCGAGGCCGCAAAGGGCCACACCGCTCTCGTCCACGCGATCAATGCCGCGCGCAAAGCTCGGGGAGAGCGCGAGGTGCGGGCATGGAGAGGCTGCGGGAGTTAGTAGTGGTACTGGGCCGTCGAGTCGAGGCCGCCGGGTCCAGCTCGTGTTCGATGATCATCCCCTTCAGGTCTCGCGTGTCACGCGTAGTTGTACGATACATACATCGATCGTTCGTGCCGATGAGTCATCCCCGTTCGTCGCGGTTCGGGCTTGCGTTCTTGCGCTCTCTCGACTTTCCTTCGTTCTGCGACGAGCGCGCCCCACGGCCGTCGCTGTGTGGCGGTGGCCGATCTCGCTCGAAACGGCAACGGGGTTTGGAACCCCAAGTCACGTGCGGACGGTGGCGGGGCACCGCATGTAAATTTCCCGACACAAGTCATTACCAGAAGATATCAGAAAAACAGCGCCCTACCTGAAGAGTCGCTTCCTGTTCGGAAAATGAGTACTTTGAGATTGTCGAGTAAGGGTGAACGAAATCTGACATACCAAACCAGTCTATAACACATGATAAGGTAAAATATTATGATCTTTTGTAATCTCACAAATGTACCATTTTTGTGATGCTCGTCCTCCTCTCCTCGTCTTGCCTTCAACACTCTCAAACGATGCCCAGAACCGAAATCCTCTCAGTAGCTACACCGACATCACCAATGGTCAGTTCTCTTCACCTCTCGTTCTCAACCGTCGTAATTTTGTACTTTGTGTAGGTAACTACATCGGTGCGACCCAGACGTACGAGTACGCTTGGGGTTCGTCTTTCCACTCCCCTCGCTTCTACAAGCACCTCTCCGACAGTGTCTGGTCCCTCGTCCTCGTCTCCTCGCCTTGACTCCAACACTCAACCTGACATGAGTGCTTGCACCCCATCCGCCAACTACAAGACGGCATGCGAGCGCAGCGGCGCAGTGCACGCAGACGAGGCAAGGGAGTACGAGAGGGCGGCGGCAGTGACGCGGAGCCACGAGAACGGCTCAGCGCTGCGAAACCAGGAACCCAGAGTGGCCCCGGCACGCACCTCCACCACCACCGAAACCCCTCACACGAAACCAGTCAGGTAGGGACTACCGCGACGAAACCACATCCACCCAAGAGCACACCGCTCGGGGGGAGTGTACAGGTCAGACGAGCGGCAGCAGGGAGCTGACCGCGCACAAAACGGACTGGCCGATGAAGACCAGCGCGAGCGCGACCCCCCAGATGAGGACGCCGAGTCGACGAACCCACCAAGACCGTCAGAGGACCCTGGGGATGCGACGGATGACGACGTGCGTCATCCCGACGAGCCCACAGAGCCACCTGACCAGCCATCGGGCACGAGAGGTCGAGGAGGCGAATTGCGGGTCGAGACGAGGACGTCGGGGATGTCGAGAGACACCGAGGAGGGTCCAGGCAGCGACGACGGCGGCGAACGTCGACCAGGGTGGCCCGACGAACCACCCGGCAGGTTGCAACTCGAACTGCAAGACCGCACAGACGTGGAGGTCGACCCAGGTGGCGACACCGGCGAAGTCGAATGCAACGGAAGCGTCACGCATCGAAGCGCGGACGCAGTGGACAACGGGGAGGCCGCAGAGGAAGCGCCACAGGTTGAGGACCAAGGGGAGAGCGCAACGACGCGTCGAGAGACGTCGATCGCGGGGGAGAGAGGAAGTGCCACTGGGCACGTACGATCGACGAGGGCTGACGAAGAAAACCATCAGCGCAGCGAAGCGGTCGACGACGACGCACCAGAGGATCCACCAAAGCCACCTCCACCACCTTCCAGCCCAGCCGCACCATCCGCGCAAGAGAACGAGCCCCCGAGCGTCGAGCCCGAGGGGGAGTGGGGAGTATCGACGAGCTCCGACGTCGAATGCACCGCGCACGAAAACGCGAACGCATCGGGAGCATCAGGAGGCGACGACGACCCTAGGAAGTGACCTAAGGGAGTACAGAACAGGTCAGAACGTGAGCACGCACGCTCGAAGCGCACACAGGGAAGAAACTCACCTAGGAAACCTCCAGACAACCCTGACAACCCGAGCGGCGAAGCGAGCGCGTCGGGAGTGTCGGGACGCGATGGGAAGTGGCCGAAGAAGCTGCGCAACATGTCAGAACGAATCTGCGCACAGACAGAACAAAGTGAGGAAGGGTACTCACTTTAGTAGACCCACAGTCGAGCCAGACGACCCGAGTGGTGAGGTGAACGTGACGGACGATGTCCAGAGTCACCAGGGACGTCCCGGAGCCAATAGGAACGCGCGTGGCGCCGAGACGGACGCGTCGTGTCGAGGTATGGCAGGGCCTGGAGCTGGAGGCGTCGAGAGGCGTCGAGGTCGATTCGGGCCGCCAAAAGGTTATCGAAGGCGCCGAATGCAATGGAGTACGCACCACGAGCGACGGGAAGGAGCGCGTCGTCGAAACGAACGCGCCATGTCGAGATAGAGGGCCAGGAGGCCATAGAGGCGAGGGAGGTCAAGGACAACCAGAGGCACCGAAACGATGGGATCGGTGTCGGATACGATGGGAGAGAGTGCCGGATGGATGGCGCAACGAGCAGTGCACGTCGCGAGTCGAAACGACTCAAGACGAGGATGCTAGCTGAGGAGAAGAGCGTCGGCGAGAACGGTACAAGCGCGCGATGGCGGACCTACCTAGGCCACCCATACCATCTACTGGTAATCCCAGGTCGCCCACCGACCATTTCGACCCGCCGTATCGTCACGGACAATCCAAGACGAACCCTGGAGAGGTCAGTACCAATAAACGGACTCGCCAGATCATCCAGGCGAATCGAGGCCGAATACATTGTATTGGACTAGAGATACAGGGGGAGCGACCCCGAGGCACGATACGCGAAGACGACGGCACTAGAGTCGATCGCGGCCGACCACACTCAGACAGCACCGCAGCGCTAGCCGCGACTTACCATATAGGTGTCGACGTCCTCGCCAACGCTGTCAGCGTCACGCTCGGTCCCAAGGGTGAGTTGAGCTTGTGTGTCTGAACCATCTTGACCGACCATGTCTACAGTCTGTGCAGGTCACAACGTCACCATCGAACAGTCCTTTGGGGGTCCCAAGATTACCAAGGGTGAGCCAAGCATTTATGCGCGCATTGTGTTTCATACTCAACGAGAGGGTACTGCAGACGGTGTGACAGTCGTCAAGTCGATCACGCTCAAGGACAAGTTTGAGAACCTCGGCGCTCGGTAAGCCCAGGTCTCCTCTTACCTGATGTCGCACGCTCATGCATTTGCTTAAAGTTCTGTAAAGTCAGGTGAGGATTTGCTGATGCGCCAGCGGGACGGGCAGTGCCATTGCCTTGCAAAAGGGCGGGAAATTGTGGGGTATCGCAAAGAAGGGGGGAGCGGGATGGTATCGAAATGGGACAGGCAATGTGCCCCTCTTGCAACCTGAAAACTTGGGTGGGGAATGGGACGGTGCTGCCACGAGAGAGTGGGCTATCCGGCACGTATTCCCGCAATAGTAGTTGTATGTACCACGTTGCAAGGGGCAGGCGATCATGTTGGACGGTACTGCAATGGTATTGTGACGCTGAGGGTGCTGGCAGGACGTATGGTATTGCAAAGCATGCTGCGTCAAACGAATGCATTGCAAAAGTTCTACGATGGATGAATGACGATCACTTTTCATGCAATATCGTACACTGGATCACTACCACACAACCACGTAACAGCGTCTTCCACTATACTAGCAGTAGGTCAGGCACGGACGCGGAAGAGGGGGGAGAAGCCCCACAGAACGAATCCTATAGATACCTGTAAGGGGGAGGAGACACATCGACGACGAAAATGGAACACCTTACGAGCAAAGTCGCCGGATCTCGTTCTCGGTCCATCAGAGCCTCGCCGACGACGCTGCGAAGGATAGCACCACGGTGTCTTCGTCTTCGTCACGCCACGGTCGTGTGGCGGGAGACGTGGCCGCAGTGGCGTCGCCAGCGTTCTCACCACGTCGAGGTCCTCGCCGGATCACGCGCCATGCGGTGGGACTCGGGACTCGGATAGTAGCAGGGCAGGCGTGTACGGCGCGGCAGTACTACGGGACGGGTAGCGGTGGGGTCATCGGACGGTCATCGTTTCGTGGTGGTTGTGGCGGTCGTGGTCGTGGTCGTGGTCGTGGTGGTGTGGGAGAGAGGGTAGCCTCGACTGAAGAGAGGGACGGCAGCTTCGTGCGAGCACGACGAGAGGGCGGGGCGAGAGGCGACACGGGGAGGGGGATTCGGAGGACGCGAAGGCGAGGGGGTGTGCAGCATGGAGAGCATGAGGCGGGCCCGCAGAGAGGGGACTGGCACGCACTCCGTCGCGGCTGGGACTGTGTCCTTTCCTCGTCAGAAATTCGAACGGCAGAGAACGCACCTTAGGGACCGTGGTCCGGCCCTGGTGGGACTGAGTTCTTTCGTCGTCAGAAACTTGAAGCCAGGCATTCGTCGAGGGACACAGTCCCGTCCCCCGCCCGTGGGTCTGGCTCCCAGCATGACTCACGAACACCCAGCTCTCGTGAAGCAGCACGGCGGTACCTCGACTCTTCCGTAAGTCCCTCGGATCCCGGTCGGAAACGTGAGGCGTGGAGGGAAGACCTAAGGCCGGACACACGGGAGAGCGCCTTCAGCGGGCTTAAAAGGAGGGAAGGGTGACCGTGCTCCTCCTCACCTTGGTTTTGAGGGGGGGGGGGGGGGGGGGGGGGGGGGGGGGGGGGGGGGGGGGGGGGGGGGGGGGGGGGGGGGGGGGGGGGGGGGGGGGGGGGGGGGGGGGGGGGGG
>Ga0307508_10004789_pt1 | contig 13061 bp, 21 predicted proteins | sample 9_EM_MG_FD_203089 | JGI IMG/M metagenome (GOLD analysis project Ga0307508, IMG submission 203089) | Populus trichocarpa ectomycorrhiza microbial communities from riparian zone in the Pacific Northwest, United States - 9_EM | ecosystem: Host-associated > Plants > Roots > Unclassified | place... | reverse complement strand
ACACGCATTCTTGACGTTGCTCAAGATCTCAAGGTGGGAAATAACCCCTACTCCAGCAATATTAACTCCAATGTTCCTGCAGATTCTAGATTCTCTACTTGAAGTCAGACCTTTCACTTTTGCTCTCGATGTTGCAGCTCTTGCATCTAGAAGGGAGTACTTAAACCTCGACAAGTGGCTAGCAGATAATGTGGCGGCATATGGAGAAGAGTTCTTGCGTTCAGTCATTGAATTTTTATGCCAAAAGATGGAAAGCGAGAAGGCTTGTCGATTAGCAGATCCCCCTATTGAAGGACGAACGATGTCGTTGAACCCAACAACGATCACAATCGCTCTTCGCGTGCTCCGCAATAAGTTAGTCCTTTATCTCTCTTTGTGGCACAGATACTGATGTTTTACTGACTCTTACCAATTAGTACCACTCTACTGAGCCCAGAGACTCTGGAGAATGGCATTGAAGTTCGCAACTTGTGCCTGCAGATTCATCCTCGTTTGATGAGTCTCAACCCAAATACGGACGTGGAGCCTGGTCTCACTGTCATCTCGTACTCTAACGAGATCGAATCCGAGGTCGATGGGATCTACAAGCAGATGTACGACGAAAACACGACCATTGACGAAGTAATCGCGATGCTCCAACGATACAAAGAATCCAACAACCCCCGTGACCAAGAACTGTTTTCATGCATGATCCACTTTCTCTTTGACGAATACAAGTTCTTCCAATCGTACTATCCTGCCAGGGAACTTGCCATGACTGGCTATCTCTTTGGCTCACTCATCCGCCACTCCCTTATTGACTATATACCCCTAGGCATTGCAATGCGTTACATCGTTGATGCCTTACATTGCCACCCTGATACAAATTTATATAAGTTTGGCATCCAGGCCCTCAGTCGCTTCGAGATGAAGCTTCCCGAATGGCAGCCCTTGTGCCAGGCTTTAAGCGAGATCCCCCATCTTGTTGAAAGTCGGCCGGACTTGATGGCTGTCGTTCATCGCGTCCTCAGTGCTCCGAGCAGCGGTGACAATATGCCCGACCCCCGCCTCATGAATGCCAACGAACTCGTCCCTACATTTACCGCCCTTCAACCCGATCCAATTGCCGAATTCCTGGAAGTTCCACCTGAAGAATTGTCCGACCGTATCCTGTTCATCGTCAATAATCTTGCGCCTACCAATTTCGATGCAAAGGTGCAGGAGATGGATGAGCAATTCGTGGACAAGTATTCGCGATGGTTCGCCAACTACTTGGTCGACCAAAGAATCAGCACAGAACCAAACAACCACCCGCTATACCTACGTTTTTTGGATGCCTTGGATCGACAGAGTTTAACGAAGCTCATATTACAGGAAACTTTTTTGAAGGCGTCTGCACTTCTGAATTCCGAGCGAAGTGTAGCGGGTTCAGATCGCAATGCCCTTAAGAATGTTGGCACTTGGCTTGGTACCGTCACTCTCGCCCGGGATCAGCCCATCAAGCACAAAAACCTTTCTTTCAAGGACCTCCTCATAGAAGGCTACGATAGCAATCGACTAATCGTGGCCATTCCGTTTGTTTGCAAGACCCTTGAACCGTGTTCGAAGTCTCGAGTTTTCAAGCCTCCCAACCCCTGGCTCATGGCTGTCATCAGCCTGCTCGCAGAGCTGTACCACTTCGCCGAACTGAAGCTGAATCTCAAATTCGACATAGAGATTCTTTGCAAGAGTTTGGAGATCGACCTAGATTCTGTTGAGCCCTCGACACTTCTGCGTAGTCGGCCTTTAGAAATGACTGGGCTCGGTCTTCCTGAATACACTGGTGACATTGGCATGCTGCCCATGGGAAGCGAGAATTCTGCGGCGCAGATGGGAGAATCTCACGTTCTCGTACTTGGTGGGCAAAGTGCTGCGGAAGCTCATAGGGCCCTGGGTGTGCATATCGAATCCATTCTTGCCAATCTGGTCCACCTTGTCCAAATTGGGCCACAGTTGGCACCTTTCAATGTCAATCCCAACTTCAAGCGTGCAGTTCAACTTGCTGTCGATCGGGCAGTTCGAGAGGTGAGTCTGTCCGCCTTCCAGTTTAAATTTAATAAATTCATCTTTCTGGATAGATCATCCTTCCTGTAGTTGAGCGGTCAGTCACGATTGCTGGTATCTCTACTAGAGAGCTCGTTTCCAAAGATTTCGTAACGGAACCCAATGAGGAGAAGGTTCGTCGAGCAGGGCACCTTATGGCTCAAAGGCTGGCAGGTAGCCTTGCTATTGTCACCTGCAAGGAACCTCTAAAAGTTAATCTGGCAACATACATCCGTCAATTCCTGCTTGAGCATGGTTTCAATGAGGTACGATCTTTCACTTGACCACCCCTTTCAGCAATAACTTGATTTGGACACAGCAAATGATACCCGAGCCAGCTATTGCTTTGATTGTTGGGGATAATCTGGATATAGCTTGTTCAGCCATTGAAAAAGCTGCTATGGAACGCGCTGTGACAGATGTTGACGAAGGATTTGCACAAGTATATGAAATGAGGAGACGTCATCGCGAGGTTTGTCAAATACCTGGTCAATTATGAGGTTTTGCTCATGAAACGCCCTTAGCTTCGTACCCCGCAGAACTTCTGGGATCCGTCTGTTCCAAGTTCGAATTTTTCCTCGGCATTACCTGACCCCCTCCGTATCAAATCAACTGGAATTCCTGCTCATCAAATGCTTGTGTACGAGGACTTTAGTGCTGACCCTAAACGACGCACAGACAGCCGACCAGGTTCCGTCGCATCTTTTCATGCGTCAGTTCCGTTCTCCCAGTCCCCGTCAATAGAAGATGAACATGCTCGTGCCTTGCAGAGTCACCAGGAAGCGATGGAACGCTTTGTGGTAAGCTCCCTTTTTGTTGCTTAATTTCTTCATTTACCTGACTTCTCCAGGGCCTAACTCGGGATCTTGAAGCAGTCATGCTTCAATATCCTACGCAGTCGCTTGCAACCCTTCCTGCTAATCACGATATGCGGCACCTCGTTCGTCAAATTATGTTGCTAGCTGATGAGGCTAGGGATCGTGAAAGGACACCTCTCATGATGTCGCAAAAAGTTGTCCAGCTCCTGTACAAGACATCCTCTCCTCTAGGTCGCGAAGTCTATGTGGCAATACTAGACCAGCTTTGTCGTAACTTCGAGAACGTCGCGAAGGAAGCAATCACTTGGTTGCTGTATGCCGAAGACGAGGTACGCTTTTCTAGTATTTCCAAGAACCAAAAGCTCATGTTTATGTCAGCGGAAATACAACGTCCCGGTGACGATCACCCTTCTTAGCAGTGGACTAGTCAACTTTACGCTGCAGGATCAACAACTTGCGAAATTGCTCTTTGAAGATCCACGGCCAATCCTGATGAATTTCACAGCGAATCTAATCCGAGAATGTCTATCGTCTGATCCCCCAGTTGCTACGCAAGGACAATTTGTTTATTCAGTGGAAATGCTAAGTCAACTTGAGCAAGCCGGCAAGGCTACTGACGAGTGCGTTGTGTCATTCATCCCATGACTTCACTCCTTAATAATATATCAACAGGGTTATTCGCCTTCTTGACGACTTGCGGGGCATCAGACGCAATCAGGAAACCGAGCAGCTTCGTGAGAAGTTGTTCGAATCTTTCCAGCAGTGGATCAGTATTTTCCAGGGTTCGGTGTCTCCAGAAAAGAATTTCGTTTTATTTATCACGAAATTGACGAAGCAAGGAATTCTCAAATTGGAGGACGTTTCATCGTTCTTTTTCCGCGTCTGCGCTGAGTCTAGCGTCAATAGCTACATCAAGTGCGTGGCTGCAGGAAATTATGACTATGCATTCCTTGCTTTAGATGCTATGTCGAGGTTGGTTGTCTACATCATCAAGTATCACGGTGATGCATCGGGCATCAACAATGACCAGGCGAAAGTCCACTATCTAACCAAGATTTTATCAATCTTTGTGCTCGTGCTCGCAAACCTTCATGAAGAACAAGGCCCCAACTTCCAGCAAAAGCCATTCTTCCGGTTCTTCTCTAGCCTCGTTAACGATCTGCACAACATTGAAAGTCATCTTGGTCCTGTTTACTTCCAGCTGCTCGTCGCCATCAGGTCAGCGATTCAACCTTTCTTCTGTTCGTGACATGCATCTTATATTGTGTGCCACAGTGACACCTATAGCTCGCTTCAGCCGACATACTTCCCTGGGTTTGCATTTTCGTGGACGTCTCTCATTTCCCACAGGCTTTTCATGCCAAAATTGCTTCTATCTGAAAATCGTGAGGTTTGTACTTTTACCAGGATATCGTGTTGGGTATTCAGACTCACCCTTACGCAGGGCTGGTCTGCATTCCATAAATTGTTGTTGTCCTTGTTCAAGTTTTTGCATCCTCTCTTGAAAGATGCAGATCTTCAAGTAGCTGGTCGTGACCTTTACCGTGGAGCTCTGAGATTGCTCCTCGTCCTCCTACATGACTTCCCCGAATTCCTCTGCGAGTATTACTTCTCCCTCTGCGACACCATTCCACAGCGCTGCATCCAGCTACGAAACATCATCCTTAGTGCCTTCCCACCCGCAATCATTCTTCCTGACCCTTACCTCCGCAACCTCAAATTTGATTCAATTCCCGAGATGGGGCCTATTCCTCCCTTCGTTTCTGACCTCGCGTCTGGCCTGAAGAGTGGCGATCTCAAAGCGTATTTGGATCAGTATCTTTTGAACAGAGGCAGCCCGTCCTTCCTTCCTTCTCTGAAAGAACGGCTGAGACCCAAAGGCAGCGATGCGTCCGAGCCGTACAATCTGTCCTTGATGAATTCGCTCGTCATGTACATTGGAGTTTCATCCGTTGCGCAAGCGAAGGCAAGGAGCGGATCCTCCCTTTTCGTCGCGAGTGATCTTGGCGTTGTAGCTTTGCAATACCTTGCAATGAATCTTGATGTTGAAGGTTTGTGTCTTTTGTGGATATGTGTACGGTGTCACTGACATCCAACTTTAAGGCCAACACCATCTTCTCAGCGCCATGGTCCTCCATCTTCGGTATCCGAACGCACACACCCACTGGTTCACTTGCCTTATCCTTCACCTCTTCCATGAAGTGAACGATGAACGGTTCCGGGAGGTTGTCACCAAGGTACTCCTGGAACGCTTCATCGTCCATCGACCTCATCCATGGGGTGCCCTCGTGACATTCATTGAGCTGCTTCGGAACCCGAAGTATGATTTCTGGAACAGGGAATTTGTTCGAATTGCACCCGAAGTTACAGCTTTATTAGAAAGTGTACGTCCTATTAATTTTCGTCGTTGAACTTAGAACCCATTGGTTTATTCTATACAGGTCGGGCGTTCAATTTTCCAACAGTAGAAGCATTGTGCTAATTCTCGCTATCTCCGCAAGTATATTTGTCATTTCTATCTGGGCTACACCTGCATACTGTATTGTATTACCAGTTTCCATCCTTTGCTGTATGTGTGATAATATGTAACGAGCGTCCCGTGCTTGTGACATGCGTGCTACATTGAGTCTTCCTGTTTGTAAGTCGATAAGCTACTCCCAAGTCCTCGGAAATGCCTCGTGAAATTGTTACCATACAACTTGGACAATGTGGAAACCAAAGTACGACTCCATGGGTGTTCGAAAAGCAATCTACTAATGATGTATCAAGTGGGCTCGGTCTTCTGGCAACGACTTTGTGCAGAACATGGCATCAGTAAAGACGGTATTCTGGAGGAGTGGGCCACAGAAGCAGGCGACCGTAAAGATGTGTTCTTTTATCAGGCCGACGATGAACACTATATTCCTCGAGCCATTCTCGTTGATCTTGAACCGCGAGTGTGTTGTTGATTTTCGAGCAAACGCAATCCACTCATTCTAATTGCAGGTTATCAACAATATTTTGGCTTCTCCGTACGCAAATCTTTACAATCCGGAGAATATATTTGTCTCAAAAGATGGCGGCGGTGCAGGGAACAATTGGGCTCAGGGATATTCTGCAGGAGAACGGATTTATGATGAGGTCATGGAAATGATTGACCGGGAAGCTGAAGGTAGTGATTCACTAGAGGTGTGTTCGGTGTCAATCTGTTTTACCGTTATATTCTGAACATTCCCTTGTTCCAGGGATTTATGCTTATGCATTCAATAGCCGGGGGAACTGGATCTGGCCTTGGCTCATTCTTGCTCGAGCGCCTCAACGACAAGTTCCCAAAGAAACTGATCCAAACTTACAGTGTATTCCCCAACGCACAAGAGGGCGACGTCGTAGTACAACCATATAACTCATTGCTGACTCTCAAACGTTTGGTCAATAATGCTGATGCTGTTGTCGTTCTCGATAACGGTGCGTTGGCAAGGATATCAGCTGATCGACTCCATGTGCAGACACCTTCCTTTGATCAGACAAATCAACTGGTATGTTTCAATGCGGAGGTTTCAGGTCAAATACATCTAACCTTCTTAGGTTTCTACAGTAATGGCAGCGAGTACCCAAACTCTCCGATATCCTGGTTATATGAACAACGACCTTGTTGGAATTATTGCATCACTCATCCCCACACCACGGTGTCACTTCTTAATGACTTCGTATACACCCTTTACTAGCGATCAAATTGACAAGGTAAGTGCGATCAATCTGCACACTCGAGTTTCGTGTGCTCATAGTATGTGACTAGGCCAAGCCTATCAGGAGAACGACTGTCCTCGACGTTATGCGGCGTCTCCTCCAACCCAAAAATCGTATGGTGCTTACGACACCAAGTAAAACTGCTTGTTATATCTCCATTTTGAATATCATTCAAGGCGAAGTCGATCCCACTGATGTAAGTAAGTCGTGAATTTGCTGGTAGATTGGTTTTTATAGTCATTTTTTTTTTCAAAGGTGCATCAATCCCTACTCCGTATCCGTGAACGCCAACTTGCCAACTTCATCCCATGGGGACCTGCTTCTATACAAGTTGCCTTGACTCGCAGGTCTCCTTACGTGAGCACGCACCATCGAGTTAGTGGGCTCATGCTCGCTAACCACACGAGTATTGCTTCGGTGCGTGAATTGGCCTTCCCCTTAGGTGTTCGTCATGAGTAATTGATATGAATGCAGCTTTTCAAGCGCATGCTTGATCAATTTGATCGCCTGCGGAAGCGGAATGCCTTCATGGATGTATATAAACGTGAGAAGCTGTTTGAGAATGGTCTCGAAGAATTTGACGATGCAAGGTAAGTAGAGTGTGCCTATCGCCTTGGATCAAGCTTATGTATGTCCTGTAGAGCAACTTGCGAAGAACTTCTGAAAGAATACAAAGCATGCGAGAGTCCGGATTATATCTCCTACGTGAGTCAACCTGTCGATTTCATTTCCCTTCATTGACTGGAAAGGGTCGTAGAACTACAACAATGACCATTGATAACACATCAACCACACCTTGCTCTAATTTTTGACAGCTGTGTAGAGCTCATCGCAAGGCTTTTGCAATTTGACTGACGTAGTTGTCATGAAGGACATAATTTGAACTGGAACACAATGCAGTAACAATGGAAGCTGTATAAACAGAACTGCTTCCTCTACACTTCCCCCTCTAATTAACGTCTAGTGCGGAGAAAGGGTAAACTTGGAAAAATATTATATACTGGTACTGGTCGAGGGTTTCTTGGTCTCAAGCTTTTTGCCGATCTCGGAACCTGGAAGAGGTGTTGAGTAAGCATCGTGGATTTAAGCGGTAGAAATACGAACCTCGAAGCTTGACACCCAGCGTGCGTTCCAGCTTGCTAAGAATTTGCGGGCTTGGGATGGCTTTACCAGATTCGTACTCCTGAATAACAGTTGGCTTCTCGTTGACCTTCTGCGCAAGCTCCTTCTGGGACAACTTCAGCTCAAGGCGAGCAGCCTGCATTGCCTAATGTGAGGTAATGAGTAGGCTAGAATGAGGCAGTAACAACGTAATGGAAACGACCACCTACACGACCGACAGAAACGTCCACCTTCGAAGGAGGGGCTACTTCATTTTCACGATCGAGCTTAGCGATGCGCTGGTGGTCCGTAGCTACAAGAGAAAGGCCGAATCAGTCAGAAAGCAGGGCTGTGTGGGCTGGAACTGACATTGATGAGCTTTGTTCGTTCCTGCAGTAACTTTCTTGTCTGTTGAGACGACAGCACCAGCGCGACGAGCCTGTGGAGTATGTCACAATGAAAATTTCTTGGTCAAAGTACGCCAGGGTCTTACAGCTGCCAACAGGTCAGCCGACATCCCATAGGTGCGGAAAAAAGCTCACCGTTAACGTCGGAATCCTTCTTTGCAACCTTCGCAACCTGGCGTTTGTAGCCAATTACGACTTTGCTATCCCAATCGTCACTCATATTAGTCAAGACGAGGTGGTGGTGGTAAAAAGCTAACAGTAGGTAGTTGACTCAGAGTTGCGCTGAGTTGGCAATTTGTGACCGCCAGAAGGGATAAAATCTGCTCTACACGTGACTTTTATCAGTAGCCATGACCACTGCTGCCCATGGCTGTTGTACATCAGCTTTGTTTCCGACCACATCCACCTTATAGGGACTCCTAGCGCAAGCGCAGGAAGGCGTTGACGTCTCTTTTTGTCCTCGAAATCTTCACTTGGTCTCTTTGACAGGGTTTTTTTTTTGTATAGTCACTCCGCAGTGTGATTTTAGCATTCATTTACCAACTTCAAAAGATACAAAGATGGTATCGAGAAAGTTGATGTGTGTCTGGTTGGCACTTGACGTGCTGTTGCTTATTGCTGGAGCCGTTTCCGTTGCTCTGGCACAGGTGTGGCGTGCACCGAACATACTAATGAATATGGTGCTATCAAATGCCGACCTGGCCGGTTCGTAATATTTTCCAAATGCTTCTTCACAGTCAGTCATTCATGTCCATAACAGCCGGCAATGTCTTGGGAGTGGCGCTGATAGTCACTTTTCTGATCTCCCTTGTGGCTATCATGCAGAAGAATCGCGTTACCTTCGGTCTCGTCATTCTCAATTACGCCTTGATCCTGGACGCCATTGGAATAATTATAATTGGCACCTTTGTCTGGTGGGCCACTCTGGAAGAACGTATCAACTTCCACGAACTCTGGGCTCAGACATCCGCTGCAACCCGCCTCGCATTGCAAGATGAGGTAAATTGCCTCACTTTCTCCTCTGCGGCCGGCTAACCCTGATTACCCCAGTTTAAATGTTGTGGTTACTTCAACGGGTCAAATTTAGCGGAAATTGGTGGCACTTTCTGTGTATCTCCGGACTTCATAAGCTCCCTTCAGACAAATGATCTGAACAATTTCTGTGTAACTCCTATAACCAACTTTGCTGATACAATGCTCAATGAGATTTTCACGTATGTGTCCCTTGTTAACCATTTGATTCTTATAGCTAACTTTTTGCTTAGGACGGTAAATAGATGCTCTGTATATCCCAGTGCCACTAACCCCAGCTTTACTAGGTTTACGGGTTCATGGCCATTGTTCTGTGTTTGTTGCTGGCCACACTCTGCGTCATCAAGAAGGTTTGTTTCCATGGATGAGCTGCTCGCCTACTTACTAACCTTCCTTGTATCACAGAGACAGGAGGATGAAAGATTCCGGAAGATTGATGAGAAACGGGGAGGCCAAGGTTTCGTCTGATTTAGAGAGGGACGTACTTCAAGTGTAGCTCACTTGTAACTTGTAAGATACTTGCAACACGGAGAGAATCAGGAGTGAAACCCTATCTATCATTCTAAACTAATTCCTGGCCCTAGCTGAGGGCAGAAGGTATGCATTTATACAATCCCATGCTATGTTGATGCTGCGGTGACAGAGTGGGACAGTGTCCACTGGCATTGTCGAATAATCAACAACTACTGTCCAGATGCATTTCACAAGCTTGGGCGTCATGTGACATAATCAACTGTAGACGATACCACCTCGATTCTCGATAGGGTTTTACAAAGTGTAATTTACAGGTGTAATTTACAGTAATTTACTACTTTTTTACCAAGGCCAGATATTGGCTCGATACTGGTGCTAGTGGCAGAATAATAAAAATAAAATAAAAGCAAGTCCCAAAAAAGGAAAAGGAGAAGGAGAGGAAGGGATTAGTGAACATACTGAGAACACAATAAATTGGGGATCGGCGTGGTCCTACAGGAGCTGTTGACAGGCAATTTGTGAGCCAACGAAAATGGGAAAAATAATAGTATTTCACCGCTATCAGTGACCCAATATGGGAAATTCTCTCGAGATTAAACTTAGTTTACTCAAGTTCAATGTGCGGAATAGTGGGCGAAGGAAATGCACGTTGTGCCTGCAAAGGTACCTTGTCACCGCTGTGACTTCTACTTTTATCACCGCTATGAAACTCTCCTTGTGACCGCGTCACATTAGCCTTGAAACCTATAAATCCTTGAAGGTAAGACATGTCTAATTTCAGGGTTTCTTCTGCTCTATTGGCATTTACCCTAGCACACTTTATTTTTTGCACACTTTTGCTACGCAATCACTCCGTTCATTTCGCTATGAGTGATGGTGATGACACGCAAACTCAACAGACTGCTTCTGGACCGCTTAACACCGCCGGATCAATCCGCGAACCCAGAAACTTTATTGGACCGTATCACCTCGACAACCCAGGAACCTTTGCTGAATCGTATCACCTGGAACGGCCAGGAACCAGTGGAACTCGACTCCCCCGTTCCCAGTCTCCTAACATGATTGGACGAGCCACCTTGGACACTAGCGAAGTCAGGGAACGACGAAGCAAACTCGAAACCATTGTCAACGAGGTTCGAGCAGGCCAACTATCGCGAGTCGACGCCGTCGCGAGGATTCTCCAAGAACTCGAATCCGAACCATGGCTCACAAGCGAAGAGAAAGACACCACCTTCAAGTTGTGCTACACCGAGATCAGCGAAGCGGAAACGCCCACTCTGGGAGAGGCTAACAGACCCAAAGTGCGAACCGCTGCAGGAACCACTGCACCCTGAAAGGACAATAAGCGAACTAGCGGAGATGACACCGATTCCGATTCCGACTGTGAAGACTCCCCAGTCAAGAAACGACGACTCAAGGAATCCGAAATGCCTTGGGTCAAAGCAAGCCAAGCAACAGCAATCGTCTCCAATCCCAGCTGTGCCGAGACCGTCCATCTCCTCAAACTGTATGACAATGATGTTAAAGGATGCAAGTTCTACGTCAATGTTGCTAGCGACGCGCCCGAGAATGTACCAAACTCCCAATGGGAGCGTATCTTCAAGGGAGAACCCATCGACCTTGACCAGATCCTCTCGTCCCTCCATCACATTACACTGGATGAAGAGAGGAAGGCACGCCTTGGAGGCGCAACAATCTCTTTTGGCGCAGCTGAACCTTCTCGGAAGGTTTCCACTGCAGCGGAATGGTCTGCTGCCTGGCGTCGCGCTACAAGGGCTATTGCCTTTGCCTTCCCCCACCACGCTCGTGAGCTCGACAACTATGGCGACTACATCGAAGGAGAATTCGCTGTGAAACACACCTCTGCCCACCAGCGCATCATATGGTATGACTCCGCCGTCCGTAATGTCGTCCGTGGAGGGCAGTCCGTGCTCCTCACTGACTCTCAGCGGTTCCTCAACCTCTATTCCGCTATCGTCCTCCCCGATGGAGTACAGTATGGACGAGGCATGAGCAGGGCAACACGACCCTCTTCTGGATGAGGAGACATATGCCGCCGTTTCAACGACGGAGTATGCAAGAGCGGAGCATCCTGCTGATACAAGCACGCTTGTTTATCGTGCAACAAACCCGGACATGGCCAGAAGGACTGTCCCTCGTCCAAAGATTGAGGGCGTTGGACTTCATCCAAAATATCTTCGATACAACATATGGAACTCTGAAGCTTCACTATCCGCGACCACTGCCGAGTGGTCGGAACACGCGACCCCTCTTCCTCGACCTCCTCCCGACGAAATCTATAATCCTATCATTGCACAGACCATCGCAGATAATCCCAACTTATTTCAAATAATCACGCCGATCAAAGTTGACAGCTTCCAACATTTTCTTCGCGATCACCCAAACCAGCCATTCGTCGAGTCCGTCTGCACTGGACTGCGAGAGGGTTTCTGGCCGTGGGCGAATACTCTCCAACCAACCTTCCCTGTGACACATGACGAGTCTGCACAAGCGAGACGCACCCTCAACTCCGAGACGAGTGACTTCTTTAAGGGACGACTAGAGGTAGAGCAGCAGCACGGACGCTTCTCAGCATCGCTTGGGACATCTCTGCTCCCGGGGATGTACTGTATGCCTGTGTATGCTGTACCGAAGCCAGGTTCCACTGAACTCCGCTTGGTTGTTGATCATAGTGCCGGTCCCTTCTCTCTCAACAGCATGATCCACCACGACTCTGTCACTGGTTTTCCACTCAACAACCTCACTCATCTGGGAGAAATGCTAATCCAAGAGCATAACACCTGCAACTTACCTGACGGCCTAGTCGTCTGGAAATCCGATATCGCAGATGCTTACCGGCTGTGACCCATGCACCCTCACTGGCAAATCAAGCAGGCTGTGCAAATTGGAGGCCAATACTACATCGACCGATGCAACGTCATTGGTAGCTCCGTGTCTGGGGCAATCTTCATTGCCGTGAACAGCCTCATCGCTTGGATTGCCAAAAACAACAGGGGCATCCGGCGCCTTGCTTCTTATGTCGATGACTCATTTGGTCTTGCTTTGAGGGATGACGAGGAAATATACCCCCCTTACAGAAAACCTTTCCCATCCCCGCAGGCCTGACTGCTGCGCCTCTGGGATGATTTAGGGGTCCCTCACAAGGAGCGGAAACAATTGTCCAGCTCCCCATTGACCATAATTGGCATATCGGTTGACCCTAACAAGATGGCCTACACCCTCCCCCAAGATGCACATGACCGGCTCACCTCTGAACTCCACACCTGGGCGACGCCGCGGGGTTTTCGCGCCCCCGTCCGCCGTTGGCAGCAGACAGCGGGCTGGATCAACTGGGCCCTCAACGTCTTTCCCCTTTTGCGCCCTGCCTTGAACAACTTCTACCCTAAGATCAGTGGCAGGACAAATGCAAACCAGAAAGTAT
>Ga0307508_10004788_pt1 | contig 13062 bp, 11 predicted proteins | sample 9_EM_MG_FD_203089 | JGI IMG/M metagenome (GOLD analysis project Ga0307508, IMG submission 203089) | Populus trichocarpa ectomycorrhiza microbial communities from riparian zone in the Pacific Northwest, United States - 9_EM | ecosystem: Host-associated > Plants > Roots > Unclassified | place... | reverse complement strand
TTGTCGACTGCCATTAGAATAGCAAGGTATTCCTTCTCATAAATGGATAGTCCAAAATGTTTGACTCCCAAGGCCTTGCTGAAAAATGTTAATGGTCTTCCTTCCTGGCTGAGTACTGCTCCAATTCTAGTATCACATGCGTCTTTCTATGACAAACTGTTTGGTAAAGTCAGGCAGGGCCAGGATTAAAGCCTCACACAATGCTTGTTTCAGGTTGCGGAAAGCCTCCAATGCTCCTTCATGCCAAAGGAAGTTATTCTTCTTGAGCATCTCTGTCAAAGGCTTGCTAATAATACCAAATTTCCTAATGAATTTTCGATAATAACCAGCTAGGCCAAGGAATCCCCTTAGCTCCTTAATGGATTTTGGAACTGGCCACTCCTGTACCGCCTGTGTCTTCTTAGGATCAGTGGCTACCCCTTCAGCTGAAATTATATGCCCTAAATACTCCACTTGTGGCTCTGCAAATGTGCATTTGGATCTTTTCGCATACAGTTGGTTAGTTTTAAGAGTTTTCAAGACTTGCTTCAAATGACTTATGTGTGCTTCTAGAGAGGAACTATAAATGAGAATATCGTCAAAGAATACTAAGACAAATTTTCTTAAGAATGGCTCTAGGATATCATTCATTAGGGCTTGGAAGGTTGCGGGAAAATTCATGAGACCAAAGGGCATTACCTTGAATTCATAGTGCCCCTGATGAGTGCAAAATGATGTCTTCTTTATATCCCCTTCATGCATACGAACTTAATGGTATCCTGACCTTAGATCCGGTTTTGAAAAGAAGCTGGATCCTTGTAGCTCATCCAGTAGGTCGTCGATCAGAGGAATGGGAAACTTGTTCTTAATAGTGACTTCATTCAACTGTCGAAAGTCTACACAGAAACGCCATGTGTTGTCCTTCTTCTTCATCAAAAGAACATGAGAGGCAAAGGGACTAACACTTGGTTGTATTATGTTGTTGTGTAGTATGCTCTTGACCATCCTTTCAATCTCCCCCTTCTGAAAGAAAGAGCTCTTATATGGTCTGTAGTTGACGGGTTGAGCTTCTGTTTTTAGTGGAATTTTGTGATCATGTTTCCTGGTGGATGGCAATGGTGTTGGTTCTTGAAAAACAATTGCATAGTCTACCAATAACCCTACTATTTCTGCATTAGCCAGTACCTGATGTGGTATTGTTGTTACTTCTACCAGAAAAAACTGCCCCACAAACCCCATGATGGAAGCCTTTAAATTCTTCTGAACCTTCTCTACTGTCATGCACTGAAGATTGGCTGCTTCCATAATGCCTTTGAGCTCAAGCATTCTTCCTTTTTTTAAAAAAGGAAATCTTCATTTTAATGAAATCAAACAGGATTGGTGAAAACTTCCTTAACCAATCTACTCCTACTACTATATCACATATTCCCAGCTTCAAAATCCTTAAGTCTGCTACAAATTCATAGTTTTGCATAAACCATTTGAACCCCGCTGTATAGGAATCACATAGCATGATACTGCCATTAGCAACTGTTACTGCTAATACTGAAGAATTCTCCACAGAGACTTGCAACTCTCCCACTATGTTTTCATCAATGGAGTTGTGTGTGCTCCCACTGTCAATAAGGATGACCAGTTCCTTGCCCTAATAACTGCCTCCGATTCTGATGGTGTTATGTGCATAATTGTCTACTAATGCATTTAAGGATAGACCATATTCTTCAATCTTGTTATCAGGGGTCAGTTCTTCAGTGATGTTTTCTGTCGCAACATCCAAAAATTCTTCCTCTTCATGGCCTTCAATCATGTGTAGTCCTTTAATAATGCACTTGTGCCCTGACATAAATTTGTCCCCACACTTGAAGCATTGTCCCAACCTTCACCTCTACTCATACATGGTCTTTAGAACTTTTTGTGTTTGCAGGTTATTACTCACGTAATTGGTTTGATGGTTACCTATTGGTCTTCCCACTTGCACCTCAGCTGCTGGCCTAGCCATGAATTTTTTCTTTCTTGCCAACACATTGTTGGATTCCTCTTGCCATTTAGCTTGATCAAAATTTGTCATCAGTGTTCCTGGCTTTAATATCTTTAACATTGGTTTGATGTCCTCCTTTAATCCATTAATGAAGCTGGAAATATAGTTGGACTCAGGCAGTTAGGAGTTTAACAAATGCATTAATGATTTTAGTTCCTCAAATCTCTTAACGTATTCCTCGATACCACCCTTCTGTGTTAATTTGTTAAATTCCTCCACAATGTCAGCTCTATTACCAAATCGGCTGCATATGGCTCCTAAAAATTCTTCCCAATCAAGATTATCCTCTACCCCACACATATAGCCTTCAAACCATATTTATGTCTTTCCTTCCAAGTAAAGAGATGCTAGTTCTACCCACTGCTGAAATGGAGTTGAGTTGAGCCTAAAAAACTTCTTGCACCTCCTCAACCAACCCCTAGGATTATCTCCTTGAAATGTTGTCAGATCCATCCTTGGAAGGGCAACATTATGCACCACTCTCTGTTGCTCATGGCCATAAGTTTGATCTCCCCTAATGACACGACCAAAAGATTGATGTCTCTCCCAAGTGCAGGAGTGTCGAAGTAATAAATAACCCGGCAAGACCGGGGTCGAACCACATGGAGGTTAACTATATAAATTATCAATAATAATGATGATGATGATTTAAAGAGGACTTTGAAATGTGAAGACTAAACAATGATAAAAACAGTTGTCAAGGTTAGAGGATCCACTAATGGTATTTCAAATAAGTATAATAAACTCTTTTTATTACTCAACTGGAAACCACATACAAAGGAGGTTCCAATCAGATGATTTATCGTTAATGGCTCATTATAAAATATTAACATGATCATATTAATTATCTTATTTAAGTAACACCAATACTTGTAAATATTGTCAGGTATTCATGATGCTAACTTATGTTAATAACAAATCAAGTTCCTCTCATAACAACGATGTCGGCCGAAGACTATGAATGATCAAGCATTTGATGTATCAAGTGTTATACAACATAAATCTAGATAGTCATTTAACAAGCAAGGTATTAATAATTAGTAAGATAAAAAGATAAGACATGTTAATAACAAACTTTCTTGAATATAAACATTAAAGTCCATGTTGAGTTTATATTATACATATTCTAACGCCATTAGAGAAACATTTTCACCTTGACATAATTAACTTAACTAAACATAATGAAGAAGAAGAACATAAATAAACTAGATAAAAACATAGTTATGATGAAAAACATAAACAAGAGATTAATGAAAGCAAAACTTAAGCATTACAAAAATATAAAGAAAGAAAGCAAGAACATGATCTTGATCTAAAAACCAACATGACTAAATACATGGCAAATGCCTCCTTTTATAGGCTAAAATTCAGAACTATTGATTGGTTGACTAACTATTTAGTTGGTGGGCAACCATTGACATGGTGGCTGGTTTTTGACATTGTTGGCTGGTTTTTGATATTGTTGGCTGGTTATTTATATTGTTGGCTGACCAAAACATCATTGCTAACATCAGAATTTGAGCACCTTGTCTTTATGAAAGTTGTGGGCAATTGTCTTAGCTTTTCAACAAAAAAAACCAGAGCTCATTTGGACTTCTAGAACTCGAGATATGAGCTGAAAATCGAACAGTGTCTGGGCTGCAGAATAGATTCTGACTTCTCCGTTGTTGCTACCATTCGAACTAAAAAATGGCACTTTTAAATCTTGCACTCCCATAAAAGTTTTAGGCCTATGTCTTAGCTTTCCATACATATAAACCAGACCTAAATCCAAGGTCTACAACTTCAGTTATAACCCAATAACCGAATGGTGTTCCAGTTTGAATTGAACCAGCATCTCTTCTCTTAGCCCTTTCTTTGTCTTCACAATTTTAATAGTTAATCACATCAATTAATCCTTTGAGTTGTGGGATAAACCTGCATTTAAAATGAGCATTTACCATAAATTAAAGGTATTTTATATTATCAGACTTGTTATTATAAAACATGCTTAAGTTAAGGAATTTAATGATACTTTAGTGCAATATGATGATATAAAGCCTTAATGAGAATGCACTTTTAAGTACCAATCACCTAGCAGGACCTTTTCCCTTGATAACATTCCTTCTGGACTACCCCTTGCTGGTGTCTGTAAGATTCCTCTGGAAGTGCTTCCCATATCCTTCCCTATCATCTGATGAGCAAGCAATGTTTGAAATTGGTTCGATAATATTTCAATTTGAGCACTAATTTAATCAGTCTTCCAACTTTGTTCACCGAGTTGTTCTTGCCATTTGTTTTGTTGTTCACCGAGCACTAATCCTGGAGTTCTTGTTGAAGGATATGCATTTGCTCCTCCAATTTCTTGCAGTGTTCTTCAACGTTTTTCAGCTTATGATTTTCCACCATAGTATTAGATCTTAAGGCTCTGATACCAATAGTTAAGATCTCTTAACAAATCAAGAAGATGAGGCTAAGAAGCAGAATGATAAGAACAAAGAAGAGTAAGAGAAGAGAGAAATGAGATCGAAATTAGACTGCAATCTATTCCTATCCAATGTAATCCATACAATGTGCTTTTATAGTAATCCACATTGACTACTAACAGATTAATCCAACTAACTCTAACTGATTAACAAACTTTGCTAACCAAATGTATTCCAACTAACTAACAGAATATTAACAACTAAACAGCAGGTTGCGTGCTCCTGGCGTCTCTACTTCCCGCTCCTTCTTGCCTCCCTATAGTAGTTTTCTTCTCGTTGCAACTTCTCCCACTATTCTGTCATCCGTAACACTAAGCAACTCAACCAAGATGAGCCAGGTACCAAACTTTTTCTTACCATTGACTGAGGAGAGTGAGAAGAAAGGAAGGCATTAGATTGAGTTTAATTCATTTATTAAATACGCAAAACGTGAGGGGGGAAGGGAATTGAATGACTTTACTTAGTTCTGTTAACCTAATTTGAATGAAATGAAATAAGCCAGGTGCGGGAGGGAAATTGAAAGTTGTGATGGCTAGGAATTTTGTATTAGATCCCTCATCTCATTCTGAAGTCAAGTAACGAGTCCTACAAGAAACAGTACATGGATCGGAAGTTTCAATTGAATGTTTAGATTTCCTGGGGCATTAGATACGGATAGAGAAAGTGTGCAATGGACTCGTTAGCCTATTTTAAATTCGAGTAGTTCACTTCTAACGTTCGGTGCTAGGGTTTTAAACCTGGCTCAACTCTGCTTTGAAGCATGAAATTCAATAATACAGAAGCAGAACGAGTAATCAAAGTCATCTCCTATCTGGGGTTGAGTGAACATGCATAGGTCAGTAAGATGAAGGAATGAGCTTATTCAACTAGGGTAACCAGAATACCCCATTCAAATAGAGTCTGCACCACGCGGGCTTTTGTTTAAATTATTTATAAAATATAAGGATTGGATTCTTTCTGTCTTTGTTCAAATTCGTCATCATGGTAAGAAAAATAAGAAATGTGTGGGTGGGTGCGCTTGATAAATTCACATCATGAAAAATCAAGGCTTTCCGAATGCTTGATGAATTCTGTTTGTGACTTGCACAATTTTTATCTCTAGTTAATTGTGATATAATATCAAACACAAATGGAAGAGATTATTCTGCGAAAAGGCTAGGTATTAAGACCTAAGATATTTGCCCAAAAACCTAAAAGAGGAAAGCATATGGATACTCTCCTTCACTATTGTTTTCCCTTGTAGGTTGCATCTTACAAGGGGATCCGTGTGGTTTTGGTTTCTGAAACCACCACAAATCCAGTGATATCTGTGTCTAAAGAAAGCTAACTTTGACTTCATCACGAAGGCAGATTTTCTAGTGGGAAACATTCTGAAAAGGTGCCAAAGTTATTCAGACTTCAACTACTCTTAATACCAATTGTGCAACTAATCTCTGCGTTTTAGAAAATTAACTTGGCAACTCTTAACATTTGCCATTCATATAAACGTGTATTTTTATTAAAAAAACTTGTTTCTTTACTGTCATTAGTAAACAATATGGTGAAGTTATGCTGACTGGTATCCCCTTTAGTCGAGAGCATATATGAACAGGTAATAAGGTGGGATTATTCTGAAGAGCCATGAAGAGCCTCAAATGAGCCCACTGATACTGATTTTCTGTGCCACTTATTCATCCTATTGCCATTTCCGGCTCTACTTCCAGGGTCCTTCAGAACTTCAGCGAATTTCACCAACTCGGATTTCTCTATAGAATACAAGTCTTGATCCAGTAAATTTTCAAGTGACAAATCGCTAGCTCTACTTGATGAAAATCTCCTATACCAATGAGAGGATCCGGCCTCACTATTTCTCCTACTGTTCTCCAAACTCCTGGTTCTTTGGGTATCCACAGAATGTCTAGATGAATAGAAGGATGGAGTTAGAACTCTAGTAGATTGCAGATCACTTGTGTTGTCAGTTGGTGTTGAAACACTTAAACTTCCATTTGGAGAATCAGAGTCTCCTGTCGCTCCAGTTCTGCTGCCTGATGATCCATGACTCTGATTATGAGTCTCCTTTCCCAATAAAAGTCTCCTAAGCTTGTGGAAAATTTTGGTTTTGCCTGAGTGGTTTGTTTTTGGTGATAGAGAATCATCAAGTTCTCCCAGGTCTGTCATATATGAGGCTTGGGAGGATGACCAGTGATCAGGTTCAAACTCCATAATGTTGATCCCCTTCTCCATCCCTTTAGTATTTGCATATTCAAGTATGAGCTGTTTTGCTTTCTCCTCAGACCTGGGGCTTAGAGACTTGCTAAGGTCTCTTGCAACAGTTTTACCATATGGGGGCTGAAAATTGCGCAATTCATATCGCAAGCAAGCATTTATCCAGCGGAGGTAGACTAATTCTTCAACATCAGTGCACCGGTCAGCTTGAAGTCTCTCAACTTCCTTCACCAAGTCCTCATTTTCCTGCCTCAACTGATTGCCCAGCTTCCTTAATGTTTCTGTCTGCAAGAAAATGCAACTGGAAAATGAATCACAAATGAAGTGTATAACTAAGGAACGATGCATAATTTATCGAGAATGGATTAATTACCTCTGGATCCTCAAGAATGGAATTTGCTAGGATTTTGGTGGACTCCAGTTGAGAGGCCAATTCAGAATTTTCTAGATGCAATCTCAAGTAAGACTTCTTTAACTCTTCTGTCTCTGTTTCCAAATCCTTCAGCCTTTGCAACTTCATTTTAATATCTGAATCAGTTGCAGCAGACTTGAGTTCCTGCTCTTGCAACCTAGAAACTATGTTTTGAAGGGACAATATCTGTTCTCTGTTCTGCTCTGCTTGAGACCTTTGTTTTTTCTTCAGCAGTTTAAGTTTTGTTCTGGCAGCATTAAGCTCAGTAACAACTTTCACATGATCAGCCACTTGATCATGCAGTCTTCTGTTATCAGCCCGTAGGGATTCAATTTTCAGACCAAATAACTTAGCCTCCATGTTGCTTATTTTCAAACGGTTTTGCAACTCCATCACAGCTGTTTCTTGCTCTTTATGACCATAAAACTCAAGCATTTGGACCTCAAGGTTCCTTTCCCTTTCTCGAAGCATTTTAACCATGTTCTTCAGATGTTTTATCTCTTGCTCATAATTGACCTTTTCCGCACCTTTGAATGATCTTGGAGTTTCCACATCTGACCTTGGTGTTTCATCTTTGCTAGGAGACGTCCCAGAATTATGAACATTAAAGTCAAATTCCTTCATGAAATCATTGAATTCGGGTAAGAGGTACCCATCTTTATCCCCACTCTGTCTACTGCTTGGATAAAAAACCTTTGAATTATCAACAGCAACCTTGAGCATGTACGAGTCTTCCTATTGAACAGAAATCATAAAATGTTGGTTCTGAAAATTAAAAATTAATAACCAAGACATAAAATTTATGCCTTTTGAAGTGCCATAAACCACAGGACAATGGCCAAACAAACGGGTGGGAGAATTTAGTTTCCTAAAATGACTCATGACCAATGGAGTACAAGTTACTCCATCAAAAAATCCAATGTGACAGATAATACAACAAACATCCCCATCACTATTGCAGAAAAATAAGAGCAAAGGTAATATTTAATCACCATATTAAAGAAGTAAAATAATTTATTTTGGAGTCCTGATATATTTTACCTAGGCAGAACTTAGAATAGAGTCCTTCCATGAACTAGTAAGCACATAATTTTCACTAATTTCTTCGTCTTTTTCTTGAGGGAGAGGTGGCAGGTTCAATTTTTACTGATATATTCACTAAAAGTAAGCATGTAGTAAGGTGATGAGGTAACAAAACAATTTCTAATATCAATTGGATAAACCGAGTTTAGATATGTTTATACAACAAAATTGTTCCATTCAAAAACGCAAAGTAAAACAAAGAAAATACTACAAGGTTCACCAATCACCGCTCTGCAATTAATTTATTTTTCATAAAAATGAATATCTATATAAACAAACTGAAAAAAAAATGCTACCTTGCCATCTTGAACTCACCACCATCAGACACTTGCTAATTCAAGAGTTAATCAACCTAAATGTATTGAAAATTGGCGACAGAAAACATTATCCTGTGCAATCAAAATTTATGAATGAAACTTACATGTATTTCTGTTGAAATTGAAGTCAAACTGCCAGAACTGGATGTTCTGTTAGTCACTTGAAGATCATCTCTGCCCCAAGATCTTTCCCTTCCTACATCAACTTCAGTACTATGATCTATGAACAATGAAAATAGACAGAATTGTCCAAAGGCAGACAGAAACTAAAGCAAGACCAATCAGTGGATAAGGAGAGCAAACCTGAAGAGCGTGGGGAGTGAGGAGGCTGGGAAGATTTATTCCTGTTGGTTTTCAAGCGTGAAAGGAGAAATCCAGCAATAGAGACAGCTAAAGCTGCCCCAAATTTGAGTAAAACGGGACTTATATCTCTTTTATCTCTTACCATCGTGTATACTAGTAAACAAAATTCTATATCTACAGGTCAACTTATGAATACACATGTGAATAGAGAGAAAGATCATAGGTCTTCTTCTTCATCATCCTCCATCTACATGGCCAGAACAACTAATATTAGCCAGCCTAATATTTAAAATAACAGACAAAAAGACCATTAAAATGGGAAGAAAAAAATGAAGGAGCAAAACCCATGTATACGATTAATCTTGGTTCCAAAGAAACATAGAGAAAGACCAAGAACCACACATGGTCCTTAGTATATAAAACCAAGAATCCAGAATAAGCCAAACCTTATACATTTAATACATTAGTTTTAGGGTGAGAGATGGCCAAAAAAGAAAGAAAGAAATGAATGATCAAAGAAGCTAAATTTAATTCAAAGCATGCTAATTTCTTCCAAACAGGAAGCTTGGAAGATTAAACAAACGATGATGATGATGACGACGACGACCAATAGCAACAATTAATGAATCCAAAAAAAGCAACTTCTTAATCAACCATGCTGATTCTGGGGGGAATACAAAAGATTTTTTATCTAACAATTCACAGATCAAAACAGAAAGGTTCAAAGATATCAAAAACAAGAGAAACCCATGTCAATAAGACATAGTGCATGCCCCGAAACAGAAATAGATGTCAAAAGAAGCCAAAAACAAAAGAAAGGAAAAAAAAAACAAAAGCCAAACTGGAAGGAAAACACAGAAAAACAGAAAACTAACCATTAAATCGAGGGATTGAATGTCAAATGTGAAGTCTGATTATTGTTTTTATGATCTGGCCTTTCTTCTTCTCTCAAGCCAAAAAAATCAATCTTACTAACAAGCAAAATTAGTATTGTTACAGGTGTTTAGGGGAGTGTTTGGGAGTTATGACAGAGAATGCGGTAGAAATTTAAGTGTTTTTTTTTTTAATGAATTAATTTTTTTATTTTTTATATAAATATATTAAAACTTCCAAGAGATTTTGTTTTTTTTTATTTATCAAAAAATAAAATAAAAGGTTAATTAATTTTCTGAATCCTTGTTCAAACGGTTTCGAAACAATGAAATGATATCGAGAATCCTAAATAAGGAATTGATAAAAAAAAAAAAAAATTCACTCTCCACTCTCGCTCAATATTTTATTTTTTTCCATTTTTAAGAGTTGTATTTGCAAGAAAAATATAAGGCAAACTTCATTTGAATATATTTAGTTAAAATGTTTTTAAAAAAAATCATAGGATTAGGATATGAAAACATGGATGAGGATATTCTAACTTATATTTTATTTAATTTTTACTTTTTATTTTTTTTTTCACTCACATTGTTTTATCTTGTTATTTTATTTTTTACTCTCACTTAATTTTATTTTCTAATCCTTTTACTTGCCTGCTTAGAACTAAAATAAGATATGCAAAATATTAAATTTTTTTAAAATTGCTAGATTTTGAAGAATTTGAGAAATTTTATGACAATGCTTTTTGTGTGTTTTTCAAGAAAGTTTTGCAAAATAATGAGAATCCAAATTAAGTGCTCATGTTTGGACAAAATTGGGAATATGTTATAGAATGAGTTGATTATAATATTATTTGTGTACTATATATTATTTTTTGGTTTTCTCTTTTTAAGAGTTTTTAACTCTCTCTTTCTCTTTTGTTTCTATTTTCTTCATAAGTTTATTTTGCATCATAAATCTTTAATACTCAGTGGGCATCCTAATCAAAGGTTATCATTTAATTAGATGCCACATGTTTAGCATAGATCTTAATTTAATAATTCTTAAGTATGTTCATATCTAAATTTGTAAGCAATTGAAAAATAAAAGGAGATTAAATGTAACTTGTTAACAATTGAAAAGTTTGTGAAAAAATTTCATAGTATAATCTATTTTTATATGTCGTCAATAAACTTGTATAAACTCATATAATATCATCCTAAGTGACAGGGTCCATGGTATTCTCCCCTTGGCTTTTGTTGATGATGTACTACTTCTTTGCCATGTATAGAGATCATCGGTGAATCTTTTCCTCCAGCAGCTATAGATCTTTAGGAGGATGTCGGGCCTTGATATCAATACAAATAAATCCTCTATCTATTTTGGAGGTGTTGATGAGTTATCCAAGCTTTTGATCTTGTAGGATTCTAGCTTTTTGAAAGGCTTTTTTTCCCTTCAGATATCTTGGTGTTCCCCTAAGCCCTCATAGGCTACTGGCTAGTCAATTTTCTCCTTTACTGCACAAGCTGGAATCAGTTATCCAAGGTTGGACGGGGAAGCATTTTTCTTATGGTAAGAGACTAGAAACCCTTCAGACGGTTATTCATGGGATGGTTCAATTTTGGGTCAACATCTTTCTTTTGCCCTCTACTGTTTTCCATCAAATTATAAGTCTATGTAGAAACTTCATTTGGAGTGGCAATATCTTGCCACACCATTAGGCTCTTGTTGCTTGGAAAACAGTTTGTCTTTCTAAAATAGAAGGAGGAAAGGGTTGTTTGACATTAAGGCTTGAAATAGAAGCTTCTTAGCTAAGCAATTATGGAATGTCCATTCCAAAACTAATTTTCTTTGGATCCAATGGGTTCACCACTATTATCTTCATCAAACTTCCATATGGGATGCTACGGTTCAAAAAACCTCTTCGCCATTATGGAAATCGATTCTCTCTCTTAAGAGTGAACTGCTGCAAGAGTGTAGAGGACATCCCCAAGTCCTCTCTTCGCTGCACAATTGAGATACCTCATCTGGTCTATACTCGACAGCTGCGTATGAACATTTTAAATTTAAAAGTACTATGGTTTGCTGGAATAAACTGGTCTGGGAACAACGATCATTGCCTAGGCACAACTTGGTGTTATGGCTAGCTATAATTGGCAAACTCAAAACCAAAGACAGACTATCTTTCTTGGATCCTAACACGACTTGTGTCTTGTGCTCTCAAGGTGAGGATTCACATGGCCACCTATTTTTTGCTTGTACCTGGCCATCTTCTATATGGACTAAAATCAGGTCGTGGCTACGTATTACAAGGCGTATGTCAACTCTCAATAGTGCTTTGAGGGGCTTAAAATCATGTCGCAATGGGTTGGAATCTAGAATGAGAAGGGTTTCTCTTGCCATAGTTGTCTACCTTATTTGGCAAGAAAGGAATAAAAGAGTCATTGACAACAATTGCAGCTCTGTCGACCGCATGTTTCGTAGGTTCCAGATTCAGTTTTACACCATTTTTTACTTCCATGAAAAAGACCCTTCTCGTATTGATGATGGTTAGCATGTTTGCTCCTCCAGGTTGTTGTCTCTAGGTGATAGGCTTGCTTTTGTCATTTGCTGGTTCTGCTGTTACTTGGATCTCATTTTCCTGCTGCTTCTCCCAATGGTAAAGTTGGCGAGCTTTCACTTCCCTGTTATAGTCCTGATGGTCTCTCCTTCAGGCTATGCATGTTGTCACAACTATTAGTTATGTGCCTTTGTTGCATCTTTACTTTTCATATTGCTGGGTTAATTTCGACACCATCGATCTTGGTTTGGTTTCATCCTTAACCTCTCATAGATTTTGTTGTTGTTGGCTTAGCATGGCCAGTTTTGCTAGGGAGCTTGTTCCCTTTTTGGTTTTGTTCTTAGTTTAATTTCTGCTTCAGGGTAGTTGGTTATTTTTGTATCAGTTAGGTTGTTTTTCAGTCTCTGTTGATTAAGGGAGCATGTTCCCTCTTTTCATCTATACATGTATATGGACTTGCTGGTTCTCCAGCATGGTTACTTTTGATCTTTATATGTAACATCCCCCATTCCAGGATAAAAACAACAATCTCATGTCAACCGAAAAATAGAGTAATTTTGGTACGAAAATCATATATATATATATTCATGATTTTCGTATTAAAATCTACCAAAATTTTGACGGAGTCCTCCCTATATCGGAAGGTCCCAAGTTATCGACATGTAACCTGTTTACACTTCTAATAACTCGCATCTCATAACTTTATCCCGACCCAATCATTATGGGTTTCAATTCCACAAATATTCTCACACCTATCAACCATAATATTTATGGTATACATTATATAACAAAATATCATTATGGATGGATAAAAAAATATATAAATACATAGACATGAAATATGGTTATAT
>Ga0307508_10004786_pt1 | contig 13068 bp, 16 predicted proteins | sample 9_EM_MG_FD_203089 | JGI IMG/M metagenome (GOLD analysis project Ga0307508, IMG submission 203089) | Populus trichocarpa ectomycorrhiza microbial communities from riparian zone in the Pacific Northwest, United States - 9_EM | ecosystem: Host-associated > Plants > Roots > Unclassified | place... | reverse complement strand
CCTAGGAAAATCTACCCACCGTCCGGCCAGTTCGTAGATCCAGCCCATTCATACACGGGCCGCCAGTCTATAGATGGGCCGGCCCATCTATAGACCGATCTTTCCACCCACTGGGCTAGAACATATATATGGTGGTTAAGCCCTATAACAAGATGGCAGGGCACGAAGGGGGTACCGAGGCAACTATTTCCTTACCGGTGGGGAAGGCACTGCGGAGTGTACGGGGCTTCTGTTAGTTACTGCAGATTTCAGGCGCTATTACCATTGTTTGTCTCGCCGGCGGCATTCTTTTTCCTGCAGGGCCAACTCTGAAACCAATACTCGCCCCGGAGAGGAATCAGCATCGCCCCCCCGACACGTACCACAAACTACCACCTAATAATACTAGCACATACCTACATAACACCTGCACCGCCGACAGCACCCAGCAGCCTTAAGCTCTGCGGCCAGCTCGAGATCTCCGTCAATGCATGCCGGAGATAAGGAGCGGTGTGACACCTGGCGGATCTAATCTTACCTCGTAGGTGTCTGGGCGAATACCGAACGTCGAAACAAAAGCCCCATCTCTGTCCGGCAAGGCCCATGAGATTCCACTCCGATATGCCCCCGCGAGCGACCACGGAACGAACGAAGTACAAGTTGAGGCTAGTCACAGCAGGTGCCATCCACTTATCCGCAACCTAGCCACTTGCGTGCATAGGACATATGAGATCGACTATCGTATCGTATCACGAGACTGCAATCTGCGGCGATGGGTGGGATGCACAGGAGATGCCGAGGGGATCTCCTCTGCACACGTTGGCGGTGGGTAGGTACAGGCCGTCCGCCCAGCGATAACTCCACGCCGCCAAAACCTTCCGTCCGTCGGCGCCGTCAAGCTATAGAAACAAATTCAGCTCCGCAGCATCCCAATAAAAACAAAACAGGTTGAATACACCTATACATACGAAGCAGGTGTATACGGCATGAGCGTGAGACGACTCGTATGGTTAGATCTCGTAGCACAGCAGGCGTACCGTTCCCCTGGCCAACGTTACCGTGCGTTGAATTCTCGAAAGTGGCTCCGTAACTACTTGTTGCACGGCGTACCTGGTGAGCCCGAGGCGAAGTAGTGGCGCTTTGCCGTGAGGGTTCAGCGTAGGTGCATATGTGCATATTCGCAGCTGCATACCTTCCGCGAATATATCATCCGATCCGCCATCCGAGCCTCCGAGCCTAGCTACTTCCTTGCCGAGTGATCGCCCATGGATCAATCGTCTGGTTCGGTTAATGCTCCGAGTGAACTAACTAGCGGTTCCGTTTCCATTTCCACTGCGCGATTAACTAATCCGCAACCAACCACACATCGTTGCTCACTCTCACCCCCACCACCGTCACCGTCACCGTCACCGCTGCCACCGCCGCCGCCGTCCACCGCATCAGCAACGCCCTGCCCACGCAAACGGGAAGAAAAGGAAGAAGTAAAAAGCAGAGCATGTTGCCCCTCCGCTTCGCGGCCCGCCAGGCCTTCTCCACCAGTGCCGCGCTCAAGAGCGCCGCTGTCCCGAGCACCCCCGCCAAACGACCAGTGGGCGCATTCCGCGGCGGGTACGTCCCTCTCCCTTCCCCCGCAATCCCCCAGGGCGAAGGAGAGGAAGGAAGGAAGGAAGGAAGACTAAGGCCAGAGGGGGGAGTGGGGGGAGGATAGTATCTTCGGCTTCCTCCTGGGCTCCACCGTCACTGGCGTGGCGAGCTACTTCTACGTCTACGAGGAGTACAAACTCGCGACCGATCTGATGACGGAGGATATCGATGTGAGTCTCTTCCCTTCTCTCTCTCTCTCTCTCTCTTTTTCTCGGGAGGGCGGTGAGAAAAGTCAGAAGGAAAAGTTGATCTGAGGGTGAACAGGCGCTGAGGTCCTCAATCGGCCGTATGGAGCTGCACCTGCGCACACTTGAGGAAGTGGTCAACGAAACCGCGGCGAAGGAGAAGAAGGGGAGAAAATAGCCGCGCTATGTTGGAGAGGGAGGGGGGATGGAGACGATCGACCAAAAAAAACGGAGAACGTGTGAGGATGGAAGAATGAGAAAACACCTTTTTTTTTGTTTGTTTTTCCAGTTGTTGTACAATCTTGCGCTCGAAGAGGAGGAGGGGAGGGGGGGGGGGATTGCTAGCTGTGGCTGTACAATACGCATAAGACCGATGACGAGAGGATAACTACGGTTGTTTCCTGCGATGGATGGATTGAGGGGGTGGAGTGAGGAGAATATCTCGTCTCATCTCGTCTTCTCGTGGGGCTGCGGGTGAATGGTACGTCTAGCACGAAAGCCCGCACCGATGATGGCAGCAGGACGGAGCACGACCAGAACAGGAGGATCACGGAATCATGTATGTATGTAGCTCAAGAGGAACGACCTCGCCCTCGTCTCAGCGCGTATAATACCTCATCCCCACACTGTAACCCAAATAAAGCCTTCCACGGCTCGATAGCCAGAATTGCGGGTTTGCACGCACCACAATGCTGGATGAGCAAGGAATAGACACACAGGCATGGTCCGTCACCACCACCAGTCCCATCCACCTCACGAAAGAGGGAACGAAGGAAAAAAATTACCAGTGAATTTTTTTCCCCATCTTTCCCTCTCCCCCCGAATTCGAAAGGATCCTAACATTTGAATCTATTGGGAGAAAAAAAACTGAAAAAAAAAGAAAGAAACCAAAAGCTATTCCGTGGCCAGAATAACTTATCACTCCTTCATGGTACATCACGCACCACCAGCCCCGCAGCCTGCCCTCTTCATTCCCAAATACGCTGCCTCCTCCATCTCACAAACCCCCACCGTAAAAACAAAACAAAAAGTGTATGTAATGTTATGTATGTGTACTTATGATACTAACCATCTTTTTATCCCCTTCCATCCCCCTCCCAAGTCCATAGCAGCGCTGATAAAAAAAAACTCCTCACCCCACCCCCCCCTTGTGTTTACAGAAACGATAAGAGAAAGAAAAAAACCATGCAATCGAATGAACAGTGGTGTAAAAAGACAGAAGAAAATAGAGGTGGGAAGACGTGCATGTAGTAGTGTGGTGATTACGAGCACGCGGAACCCAAACCAACCTTAAGGAGAGTCAAGAGCCAATCGGAGCCGGAAAAAACGAGGAGTGACAGAAGATATGAACACACACACAAGAAGCACCTATAATGACAAAAAAAACAGAAAACCCCGAATGCCATTGTAATCCCATACCAGAGGAACAAGTAGAAATACACCAGGTGGTATCTCAAACTCCCAGCTGAAAAGGACCAACAAGACAACTTTTTCCGAACATGAAGAAACAAAACGTGATTGCTGGCTGGACAGGCAAAGAAACCGAAATTCCAAAGAGAAAGAAAAGAAAAACTGCAACAGCCAAGTAGGTTTCTCCATCAACTCATTTCCGAAAACAGCCATATCAATCAACTGCAACCGTATCCACACACACTCGCACCCTCCCATTCGCCCCTTATGCAACAGCAACCCCGTGGGGTAGCCGCTTCTCTAAGCTGCTCGAGCTGCTGTACGCCGAGGTATCGCCGCCGGTGGACGCGCTTCCGCTATCTAGGCTCGCACTAGCGCTACCCGTAGTACTTCGAACCGTGTTACTCGATGGGCCTTTCATGATTGGAGGTTGTCTTACCCCATCAGAGACGCGCTGCTCAACCTGATGTGGATATCCGTTCTGACCGGGGTGCTTGGAGGGTGGGCGGTTGGGGGGTCCTTCGGGTCGGTAGCCTCCCTGGGGGTGCCCATTGCGCGGACTGTATCCGTTGGCGTGTGTGGTGGCAGGAGATGAGCTCATACGACGGCCATTCGGCATAGGAGGGTAGGCACCGCCGCCGCCGCCACTAGGCATAGGAGGATATGCGCTGCCGTTACCGTTAGGCATAGGAGGATATGCGCCGCCGTTACCGCTAGGCATAGGAGGATATGCGCCGCCGCCGAATGCGTGATTGTCCCTGATATCATTGACATCAACTCGTTGGGAAGACATAGAGTTCGCTCGAGACGTGCTCGTCATTGCTGCCCTATCAACATTTCCGTATCGATTCGAGGAGTAGCCTAGTAGCGCATTGTCGGTGATGGGATCGTGCAGACCCGGGACGTCGTTCATCAGCCGCGCACTGGCGGCACTGGCACGGTTGCGGTTGTTGCGAGACATGAGGGAGTGTCGGCCTCGGGAAGGAGCCAGCGGTACATCAGGGATGCTTCGTTGGCTTGCACTAGGCATCCGCCGATTCCTCCGGGAGGTGACGCTCATCATATCGAAGTTATCGACATCAACCGGCGGCATCGGCGGTACGTTGGAATCGGCGAAGATGTCGTCACCTCCATCTTCGTCGTCATCCCCGTAGACACTCCTGCTCCTGCTGCCAGGCATCTTCCTCCGCCCTCCTCCGCCGCCTCCGTGCTGACGAGCCATCGCCGTCCTCTCGTGCTCCTTAAGCATTATTTCACGTTCGCGCAGAGCCACCTCGCGCTCCCTCAGCGAGAGCTCGGTTGCACTTGACGGCGGGGGAGGCCCCCTCCTCTGAATTTCGTCCTGGGGCGGCGGCGCTTCGTTGCCATCGATCATGTCTTCATACAGCGCGATGTGCGCGAACTCTTCTTCAAGCTCGTCGTCGATAGAGTTCCGCCGGGAAAGTACCGGGCGTGTTGCGTAATCCCCATTGCCCCCCGGAGGAGGACGGCACCCGTTCGGTGGCATGCCACGCTGTGATGGGGGTCCACGCCTAGCCATAGAAGGATCCAGCCCTCCGCGATTACCAGGTCCTCTCGGAGGGGGCCCTCGTCCTTGTCCGTATGAGCCCGGAGCGCCTCTCTGTGATGGGGGTACAGGCCTGGGAGCTTGCCCTGGCGAAGGTAGCGGCTGCTGCCTTGCTTGATTTTGCTGGTTCATGTGACTCAGAATTGGGTATAAGGTGTTAAGGTGTGGCGTCGGAACATTCAAAGCTTTGCCAGCCTTTATCGGCGAACCTAGAAAAGTCTCAATCTCCAAAGGTCGACGAGCTGCAAAATCCTGGTACATGATGTTGGTGGTCGGGGCTGCGTTCAGCTGTTGCTCGATCGTCTTCTGCTTGAAGTCGACGGGAAAGGTGCATTTCTGCGCCTCTGCAACACTGATCAGTTCGTCGATTAGGTCATTAATTAGTTGCCTGCAGCCGGGTCTCTCCATGAGTGCCGCATTATTGGGACAATCCATCAGTACACTGAGGGGGTGGAACGCGATAGGCCTGCACGGGCATTAGACAACCAGCCAACAGACGAGGCCCAAAAGAAAAACATACCCGAGCACCCGCTCCCATTGTTGCTGACGGATATTAAGAGAGACATGACAAACGACATTGCCAGCAGATAACGTTAAAGCGAGTGCATCTGCCATGTCGTACTGGATGCTCGCGGGAACATTCGGGTTTTCTATGGCCGAGCCAACCCAGATTTCCTCCCCCCCAGTGTGCTCGAATTCGCTGCTGCCGAGCTGACTTAGCGCGATACCGGAGACCAGGGACAACACCACATTCGTCGGGAACCGCGTCTCAAGGTAGGCTTCGGTGCCGAGAGCGTTGGTAGTGTTGACCAAAATACAGGTGTGTCGGGGAGTAACCACAGATTCGATAATCGAGGCAAGATCGTAGACATCGGGCAAAGCCTTGACCGAAAGGAGCACATAGTCAAATCCACCGGGCATGGTGCTGGCGTCCTCGGGTGTTCGGACCACTGGTCAATCAAAGCAATTATTAGCCGCAGACACGGGAGAGAGATAAGGAGCACCGGCGTACCTGCATGTGGCTTGAACCTCTCATTTCCGTATTTGCTCGATCTAGAACCGAATGATTAGAGACTTGTTACCGAGTGAGACATCGAAGCCGAGGGGATGGAGGAGGGACGGGTAGCCTACTTGAAAGTTACGCCGTACTGGTACACGGTATCGTAGGTGGTTTTCCACACAAGCGTCACGTCGCAGGCATGTGTTGCTTGCAGCCGCCACGAGAGAAATGCCGAGAGCGGATTCCCACCAACTGCCCAAGCACCACAGATGTTAGCGATGTTCTTGCGCACTCATGCCCGCTGCTCGCTGTTCCAAAGGTGTTCACCGCAAGGTCATCAGGGTCGTTTGGGGAGGAGGAGCTCACCCGAGAGTATTCGCAACCGTGGTGTTGTTGATGGAGCCATTATGTAACTAAGTGCGAGCGTGGGATTAAACAGTGAAAGGGCCGTGCCGGGGAACGAAATGTCGTCTGGTTCGCTAAAATGAATGTCCGTGCGTGGTCTTCGCCAGTCTTCCCAAGTCTATGATCGTATAAACAAAAACGCCAGTCCGTAAGATGCAGCAAAACAGAGCCGTTCGAAGGAGCGTGTAACGAGCGGTATGGGCGATGTCAGGCCCGGGGTTTGTCGTCGAGTTGGCGGGGAGGATGTGGAAACGAAGCCAAGTAACAAGCCGGTTTCGAAAGGCGGAAGGTGACGGGAGGGATTCGTTACGTTCGGATCGGGTGTTCCTGAGGAGGGAGGGGGCGGGAAAGGTGGATACACCAGAGGTTCTGTCGTATAACAGTCCCCGGTTGGTTATGGAGGGCGGAACAATTGACTTCCGCAGCTGAACAGATATCCGGTGAGGGGACAGGAGGTGCCGCACACCACGATTAACTCTGAACAGGTACGTGATGTTTTTGGCCCTGAATCTTGGTGGTGGGGGTGGTAGGGAAGAGGTGGTAACAAGGTAGTTGGAGGAGGGGAGGAGGAAGGGAGGAGGAAGGGAGGAGGAAGGGAGGAGGAAGGGAGGAGGAAGGGCGGAGAGGAGGAGGTCGAGAGGGTTCAAGCGACGAAAGAGAGAGGGGGGAGAGAGAGTGGGTGGGTAGGAGGAAGAAGCGAAGGTGGTGAAGGAAAGAAGAGAAAGGGCAAGCAAGCTGCAAGCAAGCTGCAGCAGCAGCAGGCTGGGCGCGCGGAGAGAAATAAAGTAGAAGCCGAACGAGCGAACGGGCGAACGGGCGATCGAGCTAGGTTATGCTAGAGTAGGGTTTTCTGCTCTGCAGGGAATGGGAGCAGAGAAGATAGGCGGGAGGTCTCTGTATGTGTAGGTGCGTCTGTGGTGGTGGTCGAGGTTCTGAGTCGCCAGGTTTCGAGGCAGATCGGTTTCCGCTCAATTAAGGCACGCCCTTTTGCATTGGGGGGGGGTTGGCGATGGATGGAGATGGATGATGATATGATGATGCGGGCGCGAGTGACGACTCACTAATGCCGATGGAGTGTAGAAGCGAAAGAAATCTCTCTTCTTTTTCTTCTTTTTTTTTTGCGTTGCCGTGGGGGATCGCCAGCAGCTACGGCAGGCGAGCAGCTAAAGAAATATCTACGACAATCCGCGATTACTTTCAATCTCGACGACGACAAAATGACGGACAGAGGTAGCGAGAGCTTTGAAGGGTGGCTCCTTCAATGGGGGCAGGCGGGGAGCATCTGGAATTCCCTTCCGAAAAAAAAAAGCTCGGTCTTGATGCCAACAATAATGACATCCTCCCTGCTACTGACAGGTCTCGCGCGTCATAACCATCACCGCCGCCACCGTCGAAACCACCATGGCTACGTACGATACATGCTATCACCATCAACATAGCCCCGATAATAGATCCCAGGTGAATATCAACTCACCTCACCTACCATACATCCAGGTATCTCGGATCGACATACAACCCGACCTACGACGTTTCCATAGCTCTTAACGTTGACAGTTACGAGCTCTATTCGTCCTTCCATCTTTCCTTCCTTCTTCTTCTCTTCTCCCTTCAATGCCACATCTCTCGTCTCATAGGGCATCACCGGATACCACCCCCTACATATCTACCCTCCCACCCGCTTCCGCCGGCCCGATCCTATTCTCACGCGGGCAGGTATGGCAAGCATCTATGCGTATCAGCATCCGGATACGAAGCCACTGCGCCTCCGCCTCGATCTTTCTCCGTCGCGTTCCAGTCATCCGACTTGAGGACGCAGAGCAGAGCATTTTGGCGTGCAGGCACCATCCAAAATATCTGCCTACGATGCCCCGTCCCGGTCGCAAGCACTACTCCACCCACGCATCTGGTATGTAGAGTAGGTGTCTGCGTACGTGCCGGTATTCGGGTTGGCTGGAGACAGGACACGGAAACGGGCAAACCCAGACGGACAGAGCCAGCCAGCCATATACGGCGACGACGATGACGATGACGAGTGCTTGGTGATGCATAAAAAGATGGCATAGAGCCTACCTACCAGCGGGGCCGTCCGAACTAGATGTACGTGCTCATTAGAAAGAGGCCATCTCGCACAAAGCCGTCAAGGGTAGATGCCTGGGGGGTATTCTGGGCTGCAGTACTCTTGTGACGCCCGATGGTGGTACTCTGGTGCGACGCACACTGTGCATCCGAACGCGGTTCATTTCTTTCGTCCGCACGCGGTCCACGCTCTCGGTGACTCCAGAGTTAGGCTACAGGCTATGTATGTAGGAGAGAGTATCTACGTAAGCAGGCATCCACTCTATTCTACTAGCAACTGGAGCAGGTATGTACTGACGGTAGTGGAGTAGAAGTGAGCTCTTTTCCTCTTCCATCGGTTCGCGTTCGTCGAGGAAAACGCGAGACCGCCGATTTGCTTTTTCTTCTCTCACGTTCTCGGTGCCGGATTCCACTGGATCCGCTTTGCAATCGTGAGCTTGCGCCAGCTCATCATGAAAGCTAGAGCCATATGTATGTACCCCCAACCCAACCCCATGTACTGGTCGAGAACAACTGCAGGCTTGAGGACTTGCTTCTGTTAACTACTAATATTCTCTCAAAAATGAAACCCCCAAGGCGATCGCCGGCGATGCAGCGGCTCCAGTGCGGTTTTTTTTTCTTTTCTTTTCTTCTTTTTTTCTTCTATTCTTTCTTCTTTTGCCCTGCAGACATCTAACCACATAAACCATCCCTTTGTCTTTTTTTGTTTTCCTTCTAAATCCGAGACATCGGCCCACCCAAATCGTGGAAATGATCCGGTACTGGGACCGCGACCCCCACCAGACCATACACCACCGCCATATATCATCCCCCTTCCACTATGTACGATACAACTACAACACTGGCAGCTGTGGTGGTGGTTGTGCAAGCGGGTATACAGGAGTTCGAACGCTGGCTGTCCATAGGCATCTACAGATACATAAGGATGTATCTAGCAGTGATGCTGAGGACCGGATCGATCGGAGCCAGCTATTTCCGTCCGGGTGCATGCCGCATGCGAACGGCTAGCTGAGCAGCGAGGAGCACATAAGGCGTTTGGATCCAGCTATATACTGTGCTACACGGGAACGGGCAATGGCCACATCGCACGCCGGCGTGCGGACGGCGGAGTGCACGGCGGAGAGAGGGCCATCTAATCCGACGTCTATATAAGGGTTCTCAGGAAGCCTTCCGGACTCGGAACTCGCTGCAGCAGCTCTCTGGGGTGGATACCAATAGTCGACGCAGAGCACATGCAGAAATAATACTCTCCTTGTGAACGATGATGATGGGCTTCGCATTCGGCAGGCCAGACTGCCCCCGCGACACTCACGTACCATTTTGCCCTAATCAACGCCGCCGGCGCAGCACAGCGCTCCCACGGCCAGGCCCGTCGGCAGGAACCGTCCTACCGTGGCTGGGCGGCGCATCATAGAGTACGGAAAATACTTCGAATATTACGAGAACACCTATGTGAAGGAGACGGAGTATGGTGGTGCTCGATACTCGGAGTACCTACCCACCTACATATTCCGCGTGCATTCTCTCCGGCTCCATGCCTGATTCTGTTTCCCTCCGTTCGTACGCAGATACAACATACCTGAGTATGCACCGTACACCACCCACGCACAGCACTGACTGCCAACTACTTCGGAGTCTTCCTTTTCCTTTCGGCCGGCAGTTCGGGCTGGTGGGCACACGCGATACGCAGTCTCGGTCTCGGTCTCGGCTGTGGAGGTGAATGCGCAAAAGGGGAGGGGGGATGCTGCCCCGGGGATCTCGTTCGTCCGGGAAAGAAAGAAAAGGGTTGCATGTACTCCATTGGGTATCTACGCTATCTACAGAAGGCTGGCTGGCTGGCTGGACCCAGCACCGAGGGTGGTTGGGCGGTTGTGCCGGGGTTGGGAGCGGCTGGTGCTGGCCAGTTTCTTTGTCTCTGAGATAGATATCTAGTATCTCCAGCTTGGGGGATATGTACACGCTACACCAACACAACATGTCTGGGATGTGACCCACAACATCCGCTCGGCCAGGCCTCCCCGTGCCAGCAAACCACGATCGATCACCGCCAGCTGGAGACTCCGGAAGAACCGACGGCACATTCGTGCGTATATACGGAGCGTAGGCGCAGCCGGCACGAACGATGATCATCCACAGGCACATGCTGGATTCGGTCCGAGATGAACGTACACTGCACTGCGTGCAACCCAGATACATAGGTGGATGTGCCCGCCCACTCGTTCCTACTGCCTCGCCGTACCACTAACTGCCCATCACGCAGCGGGCACATGCATCGTGCCCTCCGGCTCCTCTCGTGTCGGCATACTGGTCGTGCCCCGCCCAGCCCGTCTATCATACCACGAGTGCATATGCATTACGAGCCGAGCTCTCGCGTGCCCACAGCCATCGGATAAGCTCACGTGGGAAGGGGGGTTTCTACATAAACGGACATGGGGCTTGGCAATTGACATCTGATTGGCTTGACTGGGAGCCCAGATGTCCGTCGTTGCATTGTCGTCGTCGTCGTCCTGCGCGTTATTTTTCTGCACCTCGTCCCCCGCTCTCATCCCACTTTTCCCAACCACTCCCTCCTCTTCCCTCTTCCTCCAGCTCTTACTCCTCCTCTCTGACCTCTTCCAGCCTCGTCGGCTGGACTGATCAACCGAACGGATTCGTCCGGTGCCACCCCCCCCCGGGTCATTCACATCCAAGCCGATGGATGACGATATACTTCCGGGCCCCGTTAACCCGGCTCCTATCACGACATCCTCTCCGGCCATGGCCAGTCTCCCGCCAGCGGTTTGCCTCGTCAAGCCCCTCCAGCTATCCGTCCAGTAAGAAGACACCTTTCCTCCCCGCTCCGCCCAGCCGGCCGCCCATCGTTGGTGCCGCGTGCGGGCGCCCCGCTCGATGACGGCGGCAAAGTATATCAAACCGCAGTCCCCGAGCCTCGGGAAAGCCAGTGTTGGAACAAACACATACAGATACATCACATCTCTCACCGGGTTGGACTATGTACATACACCTCCGAAGTGCGAAACCATCGATTGCATCCGGAATGCTGACTGAAAAATTCATATTTTCAATCCCTACATACGCACATGCTTTGTTACCAGCACAAAGTTACCGGAACGGGAACGGATGCACCGGGTGAGATTTCGATTATTTTCTTTTTTCTTTCCCTACCTAGCAAAGAGACCGATCCCGGACCTCGTCTGCGCCCCTTCTTTTGCCGGGACATGGGGGGCCACGGCAGAATTGGCATCGAAAATGCTCCACTCGGTGGAACGATGGGAGGGAACTCTAGCTTAGATACACGGACCAGCCACCCCCCCATAACTGCACATACATACTTTTTCCGGGCTGGACCCATGGACGTGGCGCGGGAAGCCCTTTGATTTACGGATACGGGCGGGCTGGGATAGGACTGCGCTGGGGCTATGTTCCTGCTGGCGGCGCGGTTTTCGCAGTGGACGCTCCTTTCGCTACTATCTACTACTACATTCCGATATCAATGGCTACTGTCACGACCGAAGATCACCTTCCTGCCGCTCTAACTCCGACCTCAATGATGGTCGCTGCAACGGGTCCCGAACCCGTCCGTCCTCTTCTCTCTCCCACATCCGCCCTCCTCCGCCTCTTATTACCACAATCTTTTCGACCAGAACCAACCACCCCCCCTCTCGGCTGCGTCATATGTACATATCTCTCCATCATGGGGCTCTACGGTTTAGCCCGTACACGGTGCATGCCACTCCATTACACTAGCACCTAAATTTAGGGACGGAGCATACGTCCTCCGCCCGCCCACGCAGTGCGGCAGTACTGGTCTTGGCCTGGTATGGTTGCTGATCCTATTTTCCATCGCAGTCATTTCGGAAGTTGCTTCCCGTATCGAATCCTATCCCATCTCGAAAAAAAGTGCAGCTCCCAATTTCGTTAAAGGAACGAAAGAAAAAAAGTGCTCCGCGCCCGAAAAGCATGGCATGGCATACACATAAACTTCCTAAATAAACTATGGCAGTTAGAGAACGGAGATAACCATCACCCCAGAAGAAAAAAAACCACCACCGCACGACGGAAAGTTTAAAGCACCAGCACTCTATCCAGACAGGGGGGATCAGGGGTATGACGCATGCCAAGCCTGTCGTCGTCTTTGTAGATAGATAGTGTATGCGTAGATACCTTTGTTCGGCAGACATACATACATAATGGGCCAAAACTGGTATGTACGAAGATAATATTATAGACCATTATGGTTACGCGTTGCCACCCTTCCATCCCGCCATATGGCAGTCTTTTCTCGCGTGGGACGTCGACGGTGGTGGGGTATTCACTCTACACTCATCTCTACTCTTCTGCTTTATGCACTCTACTTTACTTCTACGCATGTCATGTCTAGGGAGGGGGAGAACGCGACGCGGCCATTGGGGTGGGTGGGGGGCATGGATGGGTGGGATATATCTATCAATGGGGGGCATTGCGCACCCGCCGGAGATTTAGCCATTCCATCCGTCCAATCCATCTAGAGTAAGTTGGATGTATGTAGAGTAGCTGTCAGTGTGGTTGGTTGACGCTCCCGTCGTGCTACATACTCTGCGTATCACGGTAGGTAGGGAGGGTGTGAGTGGCGCGGTGGGATTCCGACGAGCCGGGTGGGGGTTGGGGGGAGCGCTGCTGGGCTGGGCTGGGTTGGTTAAATAATGGTGGATGCGGCACACGGCAGATCACTCGGGATGGATTCCGGACCGTGTAATCTTGTAGTGCAATCTTGCGGAGAAGATCGCCGTGATCTAGATAGGTCGCGTGCGATTAATGGGTAA
>Ga0307508_10004785_pt1 | contig 13071 bp, 15 predicted proteins | sample 9_EM_MG_FD_203089 | JGI IMG/M metagenome (GOLD analysis project Ga0307508, IMG submission 203089) | Populus trichocarpa ectomycorrhiza microbial communities from riparian zone in the Pacific Northwest, United States - 9_EM | ecosystem: Host-associated > Plants > Roots > Unclassified | place... | reverse complement strand
TACCGATACTTGTCTGTAGATTTATATTCAGCTTTGACTCGGATCGAATACAACTCCAGATGGCATATGCAAAAGATGCACTTTTTTCATGCCGCGTGCACCACACGAGAGAGGGAGTGGCTTGCGACGCGCTCGATCTGTCACCTAACGACTCAAATCGTAAGTAACACAGCATTTTTCACATTGGGTATCTCTCTAAATTGAGCTCGTCGACTCAGTTCTTGCAAATTCCATTCAAGGAAGGACTAAGATCGTTCAGAAACTTTTCAGTTTTGAAAACTATTATTTCTCTCCCAGAGGCGTGCCGAGCAAGACCGTTCACTATGATTTCGCAGCTTTACCTCGTAAAGTGGTCTCTAGTCGTGCTGCCGTAGAAGATGATGAAGACATGAGTGTCATCCTCGCAACGCTTCACTCCGAAATTGTCGATACGTGTTCAGAAGATGTGGACTTGGATCATACTTGGACCCTTGATCAGAGCTTTGTCCTACGACGACGGATAGAACGGGATGACGATGTAAATGGAGAAGACTCGGACCATAGCCTCGGGTACGATTCCTCTGTCAAGTTCTTTGACGTTCATTCACAAGTTGTTAGGTCTCTGGCGAAGGATGTATGGCCCCTCGTTGCCATTTCACACCAAATGACGCTGAGGGATGAACCATTGTTGCTTTCTGATGAATTTGAATTTGACGGGTATCTCGCTTGCATCTGAAAGACGCTCCAGAGTCGGATTCTGGCCGCGACGATATCACAACTCGGAGTCTTTGATGTTTTTCTTTCTTTGTAACTGAAGTATACACAGGCTTAAACGGGGCTCACGGGCATGTCGGCCTTGAGGCAGGTGTAAAATGCTATGCAAGAGCTGTAAAACGTATTTGTATATATAATAAGGAAAGCTGATTCAAAAATAAGCAAACATGGCTCCTCATCATGCTAGTGGAGGGAAACGTCCCCAGAATGTCAAGCGGTACGACGAACAAACCTTAACCACATCCAACTATTATATGTCCTTGTAGTGAAAAGAAACGTCCAGAGCCTCGACATTCTGAGCCAGCCATTACCAAGAACAGTGTCGGATCATCTTCGAAAACAGGGTATTGTTGTTGTGTTTCCGCAGATCTCTTTTCGTGCTGAATATATGATGTAGATCTTCACCTACGACATCAAGAAACTTGAATGCAATTCATGACACCTCACATCCGCAAAAGATAGGCACTCCATCTGCGACACAGAATTTGCCGCCAAACTCACCTCCAACTACGGCGACAACTAGCTCACGCCAGCCCTTAACAACCGTAGGGAATGTTAAGGCAGTACACATCTCCGGGGGCACCTTCGTGAATTCGTTAGAGACAGTGGTTCAATACGGTAGTGTGTCTCGTACAGTCTCCTTACAAGGTCGCCCTCGAGCCCATTCTCTAGGGGTCCCTTCCGAACGTCAACCTGTCAGATCAGAGGAAATATTCCAGGGGCGTGACTACTCCCTCGCCGTGCCAGTTCGTTTCGTATCTATAATTATTGTTACTGGGCTCAGATTTACACCGTAGGACTTGGAGGACATTGAAAATGGTGACACCGAGGCCCAGTCGGCATGTCAGTTGACGGGTGGGTGTGTCTGTTCTTTGTTCTGTTCCAGTTCCCAAGTCTGCGTCACAGAATCAAACGGCAAGACAACAGCCAATAGTCAACCCCAAATAAAAGACTATGACATCTACTACCGTCAGCTTCTTCTCGCTGGAAGGGGGTCCCCTATGTGGAGGCCTGGACCAAACATGGCGCTTCCAAACGAGTATCGGAGGAATGGAATCGGAATCGGCGATGTCGGGATCATCTACCGTTCTGAAGGATTCGGGTTTCTATTTAATATCTTTCTTCCAGCTGATCATCCTGTGAACAAAGGAAGTGTCCCTGATGATTTCGAACCCCTTGATTTTGGACAGGTCAAAAGGGATCTTGAAAAAGCAATTCCTTATGGACGAGGACACCATCTTGCGAGTTCGGCTCTGCGGAACGTCAGTGGTGTTGACTCATCGTAAGAGTAATGTGTAATGACACTGAGTAATATGCTGATGTATTTTTTGGTGTTCATAGAGGCCTTGTTTTTGAAACCTTTGCAAGCGAAGGCGCAATTTTGATTATGCCTGATGGTGCGACTACAGAAGATTTGTTCAACCACAAATTAGTGGAGAAGTACATTGCAAAGAATGCCCAGTCTTGGTATACTTATATCATGGAGGTGCGCGGACGGAAGGTTCGCAATGGCGACTTACGCCTTGTCATGGGCTTCGATAAAGTAGCTTCATGGGCGATTGCCACTTTTGCTAGCAGCGCCGGAGAACAAGTCCGCCTTGAATTCAAGACCAACAATTCGGATCAAGCTGCTTCTCCAGCATACACTTGGAACTGTGTCGGCAGCGGAAGTGGGAGAGTAGGACCGCATGAGGGAGAGATGGATGGTTTGAGGGAGCCAAATGATGCTGAATTCGTCCTAAAGAATCAGACTATTTTTGTGCGCACGCTAAATTTTAACCTGAATGGAGAAGCCTGGAACGATTTGACTATCCACGAAATACGCTCAAGTGATCGCTCCTCCCATGACTCTGGGCCTCCGTCAAGCCACCAGCCTCCTTCGAGTCCTTCAGGTGGCCAATCAAGTTCAGGTTCCAGGGAATCGCATTCTGGTCAAGGAAGTGTAAATTTTCAGACTGCACAATTTGGATTGTCTGTGCGTCATGTTTCGATGATTCTTTTAATCTTTATTACGCTTAATGCTGGACTTTCTCTTTCGCAGGTCAACCAACATCCGTCAAACCAGATAAACGATCTATTGCTGAAAAAAGTAAGAAATGTTTCTTATCTTGGTAGCACTTATTGATTCCAACTGCCCCAGTTCCCAAATGCACAAATAGTCATTACGGATGATGCAGACTGGATATCCGTCTTAACCAAAGTATTTCAGTTCTTTTTTGTCAGAATCCAAGCGTAACACTCTTATTATGAACAGGAAGACATTATATTTCCCAGTCCGGAGGACCTTTGCGCTCGACTTTTGTCCTCACGTAAAATGCGGGAAAAAGATGGTGGGTGTCAATATTCAGGGATAGAACCTATTTGACAATCGTTGCGATCAATATATGAAGGTGTTATTACGTTTTACGATGATCGTGCAAACTCGGATGACGAGCTAACTTTGACCGGCGAGCGGAACCTCAATTTGACAGCATCATACGGTCCACCATGCCACGTCGTTAAGGATGTTCCAAGGTGCTATACTTTGTTCGTTTTCAAAGGCCTTGGTTTTGATTATCTTGTTACAGCATGCTAAATCGCCAGTATGGTGCACCTTCCATAATGCCGGTTGTACATGAAGAAGACAGCCAACCGAATGAGAGAATGCCCGGAAGAAACAGGAATTTACGTCAGACCTATAACCCAAGAGATCGGGTAGAAGATAGGCCTCCCAACCCCGAGTCATCATCGAGGCCAAGGGCATATCCTGAATCCCGGGTTCACAATGTCTCACCAGCGAACATTGAAAGCCACTCGCGCACTGGGACATCCAATTCTCCTCCACGAACTGACTACCGGTCTCCTTCGCCGAAACTACCTCCAGACCCTCTCAGAACTCCACAAGATGGTCCCCCTATCCACCCACAAGTCCCGAAACCACCATCTTCATCAAACCCATCGAGGCCACCTCTACCTGGGCGGAAGCGTATAGTAGAGGAAGCCCCGCCTGAAGCTCCACCCCTAGCGCAGAAACTGAAAGTTATGGAAGCACCCACCAGGGTCACCCCCAGTGTTGTTATTGACGGGCCCTCATCCCACAAGCCGATTCCTACGTCGCCTAAGAACCAATCAAACATCGATAAAGATTCATTTCACAGCCCACTTGTCTCTCCTCCTAAGACGCTACAATCTGCTGCGACGATTAAAGGTGAACCTTCGTCTCCAGAACCAACCACCCCTTCAAGAAAACTCGTCACAGAAGCTTGCAAGTTCTGGCCAATACCGGATAACTGCAGGAAGTCGGCACCGAAATATTCGGATAATCGATTGGCATTCGCAAAGGAACAAAGCGTGGAGTTGTCGAAATTAGGGTTGAAGAGAACGAAGGCATTCTTTAGAGAAGATGGTCTTGTTATTGAGTGGTATGTCCTCATGTCACAATTTACCCCTATCTTTTTTTCATCCTTTCTGCGTAGGAAGAGCGAAATACCCGTATGGAATGATACCCTGTTACCAGAATCACCCCCTCGACCCACAACGCCGTTAAAGACCGGGACCGATGGCATCGGACGCCAAGGCTCTCAAACGCTGTCGCCAGGTGCGCTAAATCCCCCAAGCTGACTGATCTGATGATTGACAATTTTTGAAAGGGCGATTGCGGGTGGATGTAGAAGAAGAAATTTACCGGAAAGAGATCTCACTACGGAAACAAGAAGAAAAACTGGGGCAGAGAGAAAAGCGGGTAGAAGAAATGGAGGTGGAATTGAAGAAGAGACTGCAACGAGCGTATCAATCGAACGAATATGAATATATGTCACCAGGAGATGGTGCCAGCTCGGGCAGCCCAAGGGTGTTGCATGGAGAACCATCAAGACTAATTCCTGACAGTGAGATTTACATTTCTTTCCGAGTCTTACTATTAGACTCACACACCGTAGATCAGTCAATAAGGTCTACAGAAACCTCTCACTCATATCAAGCGAACAGGAACAGCAGCATGTCAAACCCCAATTCGGTGCCTCCTGCTGTGGCTAGCAGATCTCCAACAATTGATAGGTCTCCCTCCGATACTCAGTCACCGACAACGAAGCAGTGTGGTCAACCTAACAATTCGATGATGGATCTTTCCACTAAAATCCCAAGCCCCCCAAGCCCATGGTCCCCGTCTGAGTCCCGCTCATCTGGTCCATCCAACACTCGAGATGGGGAATCGTATTATGTGTCGTCGCCAATTTCAGTAGAGCATAATGGTGGGATCCCTCTTCAGACGACGGACCCTGCAATCCGGGCTGCCATTGAGGACCCCAACTCTATTTGGAAATTTGATGAAAATGGTGATGTAGTAGCCGGAACATTAGAAGGCTTGGTGCAATTTTTAATCACAACCATTGGTAAGAGACCGTATGGCTAGTTCAATAAGTGAAACTTATATATAGGGACAGATTCTCCGAGTCCAAAGCACAAAGTTTACCGCGATATCTTTTCGATGTCTTGTGCGGGAGTTACAACTCCCGATGAGTTGTTTCAAATCATCGCTCGCCGACTTGAGCAAGCGAAGGACAGTGAGGCGAGTGCACGTGCCCTGGTTGAACGCAAGTGTGTAGCCTATGCTGTCATGAACTTTTGACATGGTCTAATAATCGTGGCTCAGTGCATTCCTAGTTATTGAACACTGGCTAGAGCTCGGATACATGCCTTCGAACAAAAATCTGCGGCAAACCATCAAACTTCTATGCGAGCATGCTATCCAATCAAAATCCGAGGCAGCCCAGATATATGGTTTCACAAATTTAGAACGACTCGTTGATCAGGGAAGCGTTCTCGATACCAAGCTTTTTTGGAACTGTTTTGCTGACTTTGCTTCAGATTATGCGGCAACCAGCACCTCCAAGTCTGATTGGACAGGAGGGAGGCATTCCATCTACAGACCTTGAGCCGCGCAGCCTTGCCATTGCTCTATCGGTCCTTGAAGGAGAGAATTACCAAGCATTGCGACCTTTGGACTATGTATTGCATTTGACCAACAACACGTCCGACAACATCGATAAGTTCTACGAAATGAACAACAAGATAAGACTCTGGGTCATGAAAGCCATCCTCGAGCATGATGTCGTCCAGAAGCGTGCGGAAGTCCTGACGTATTTCATTAAAACGGCTCTTGTAAGTCCAAGAAATGGATTACACCTCTGCAATGCACTTTAAACGCTCTTCCAGGAATGTTGTGAGATGCGGAATATCTCTTCAGCAACAGCCATCATCAGTGCCCTTGATCCTGCAGAAATCCGGGATCTTAAGGCGACAACGAAGTCGCTGACACGTAACAAGAAGGAGAAGCTCCGCAAGCTGTACAACATTATCAACCCGGACTCCAACTACCGTGGCTACTGGGACACTCTTGAATTAGCCCCAACTACGGTAAAGAGGGGCATTCCATGGCTGAAAGTCCACCTAATGGAACTGCAGAAGGCGCTGTCTGAACATCCGGTGACTATTGAGGAGGAAGGCCGGCATCTCATAAACCTGAAACGGTATATCGCATTCATGGACCGTAGTACGGAGCTTTTGCACTACACGCCTCCATTCGGAGGCGATCACAATCAACGGGAGAAACTCGAGTGTCTGCTGGCTCAGCTCCGCACCATGACATATCCTCAAGATACAGACAAACGACTGTTGGTACGGAGTGTGACCCTCAGGAGTCAGGAAATATCCCATTTACCCTCGCCAAAAAAGCAAATGAAGCAACTGGGCTTCGAACCTTGATTCCGGAAGGGAATATTCATTTATTTTTTTGGTTTTTTGGGTTTCTGTCATATAACACGGACGTTTCTCAGGGTAGATTGGATAATTACATATTCAGGTAAATTATGCTTCCTTTTAACTCGTCATCACCAGTGTTGTTGAACTTGTATAATTTTGAATCAAACTCTCGTATGCATTTCAATAGATACTCAATTGCAGTCCAACGTCCTCAGCATATATATGCAACAAGCGAGTAGCCTGTAGATCACTGTCTATGCCAGTGATTGTTGAGGGGTCGTCAGATCAGTACCAGCTTGCTATTTCTATTACTCCCCAAGTCAAAAGAATATGGATGAGCAGAGATTTTGGGATTACAAGTTCTATAAATAGAACTTGTATTAGACTCGGAAGAGCCCACCCAGACGTTCATCAACCCCACTGTCTCCCCAATCTCCAGCGCCAAGTACACCTTCCCGCTGTACGAGTCCTGCGCCATCGTAGCCTTCCGGTGCTATGTCGGCAGCTGCCTCATCGAGGGCGTCATACAGGAGACGAGCACGACATACCAGGCGGTCGTTGAGCGAAACGCCCGTAAGCTTACTGGAACAACACACCGATGATGTCTTCAGCACCAGCATCGGGAATATCCCTGCGGGTGAGACTGTCAAGGTCGAGATCGAGTATATCATCGAGTTGAAGCATGATGCCGAGGTTGACGGTCTGAAGTTTACCATTCCTACCAGCTTTGCACCGAGGTTCCCAGTGCACTGAGTGCGGGTGGTGCCCGCAGCATCAGCACCGCGAAGAACGTGAATATTTCGGTGCAAGTCAGCATCGCACAGGTATGTCCTGACAACCACTTGCTTTGTATATGTCTCACTCCTTCCCTAGCCACCGTCCCAACCAATCTTGGTGGACACCACCGACACCCAGACGACGCCTTCAACCCACAGCATACGCTCGCCACACTCGGCCAGACTTCCACTAAGCTCGGCAAGGATTTCATCCCCCTCGTCAAATGCGCCAACCTCTCCTCACCAGCCGCACTACTCGAGGTGCACCCCGCCATCCCCAACTCAAAGGCCCTCATGGTTACCCTCATCCCTAAATTCAACCTTTCAAAAAGCGCAATGCCCGAGGTTGTCACGGTATTCATCGTCGAAAGGTCAGGAAGGATGTACTCCCACATCGCGCCCCTGAAATCCTCCCTTTCCGTGTTCCTCAAGTCCCTCCTCCTCGACGTCAATATCTGCTCTTTCGGTTCACAGCTCTCTTTCCTCTGGGAAAAATCCCGCCTATATTTCAACCAGTCGTTCGCGGAAACCCAGAGGCACTGCGATGGAATGCAGGCTGACTTTGGCGGCACCGAGATCCTGCTATCAAATCGACCATCGAGAGGCGCCTCAAGGATCTGAATCTGGAAATCATGGTTCTGACTGACGGCCAGGTGTGGAACTCGCAGGATCTGTTCGAGTATGTCGGGAAGGAGACCGAAAAGGAGGACGTGCGCTTGTTTAGTTTGGGTATTGGCCGGGACGTCAGCCATACCCTCATTGATGGCCTAGCCATAGTAGGTCATGGGTTCTCCCAGGTTGTGTCCGACGAGCATGAAGAGTAAAGTTGCCCGCATATATCGAGGCGCGTTGAGCGCTCACGTCGTCAACTATCGGTTAGAATGGGAAACCAAGCCAACTGCGGGGGCGGTCAACTTGCAGTCCTCGTCGCGCATGACCAGGGCCTTTCGTCGCATAGGATACTGTCGTCGAAGCTGTAAGTGTTCATTTTTAGACGAAACGACGATCTAAGAGTTTCATGATGCAGTTCTCCCTGGATCCCAAGTTGCGGGAGGTTGAGGTCGAGGTCGAACAGTAGTCCCAGTCATGACGGCTCCGTCACTGCCTCCAATCCCATACCCAAGAAAAGGTGGGCCTTTTCTTCCAAGCTCTCCGGTATTCTACATAAAGGCAAATGCTCACCAGCTGGAAAGTCTGGTTATTCCGACTCTTTTATGTCAGAAGGGCCAACTTTACCATCTGCTTCCAATTTACTCTTCACCCCCAACATGTCTCTGGGCTCTGTTTCGTCACGGCCGGCTGCTGCTATTCTACATCCTCAAGCCGGCAGATGAAGTCAAAACCACTCTCTGCTCCCAGCCCTTATCTCCCGATGTCCCAACAATCCTCCAAGCCCTCAATATTCAGGGCTGGAGGATGCGCTAACAGATGACGAGCTTTCTGATCCACTCTCTGGCCCCTTTGTGGGCGCTGCTCCAAGTGACATCTATAAAGGTCTTAGTTCGTGGGTGCCAAACAAGACGGGAATGTCAGCACCGGATCCCGTTTCTCCCTTAAAAAGGTTCTAAATCTTCTAGACCTGCTGTTCCAAAGGTGAGAGCATCCCTTCGCACTTGGGATATATTTTGGAAATTATTATTGATGCTCTACCTTCTCCACCTCTAGCTCTGGGGTAAAATTTCATACAAGATGTCCAGCACCCCTGATATCGGCATATCGTACTCGCCAACGCGCTCCTCCCCGGAACGCCTTTCTGCTGACACAGGAGCCCAGCCATTGTCGTCGAAAACCAAGACCCTGATTGACCTACAGACATTCAAGGGCTGCTTTGTCCTCGACTCGGTACTTGCGACACTGCTTGGTGTTTCCATCTTGAGTTTGGAGGCGAGGCTGATGTGGTTTGTGCCCGATGATGCGAGTTTGAATCTGGAGCTTAGAAAGAACGTGTGGGCTACCATGTTGGCTATCAAACTGTTTGAGATGCAGCTGGAGCGTTTGGACAAGGCGAGGGGGGATTGGGTGGGGTGGGAGTTGAATAGCATCTTGCTTTTCTTGTCGTTGCTTTTTTTTTTGGCTGGAAGCCAGTGCTTCCGTTGGGCCCTCGTCGTACGATCTGTATCATAGTTGCTATGGGATATACTTAAACTTATAGCACATGACTGCGAATTCAGGGAAAGCTGGACAATGTTATAAACACAAAGTATTTAAATTGCAAGTAAAAAGCACAATGGGATGATTATGTCCACAACCGTGGCCTTGCCATCTGAGGAACGAGGGATGGGAGGACATGTGGTTTGATGATAACCATTCTGGAATAGATTCGTTCACAAGGAGATCCCTCAGGGACTGGATGTCGTTCATGAGGAAGAACTTGAAGATTTGGCCTACGAAGTAGTAAAAGCTAACGTTGAGCCTGGATGTGAATGATGCAGCCGATGGGACACCAAGGGTGGAGAAGTTGGGAGCGTTATCCATATTGATTGAGAACAAGGGAAAAGAACGACAAGATCCATACAGGAACGCATCGGGAGCCTGCAATGGAGGGGTAGGAAGATGCGGTCAAGTCTGGGAAGCCGTAAACTCCCATTGGAAATCCCATCTGAAAAACACCCCCTCGTCACCACCCGAAGCGACAGCTGAGCTGATACCACCACCCAATACCCAGAACAAAGGCCCAAGGCGGATTTAAAAACCAAAAACCGATTGCTGAAGCTTATCTCAGGAGGCACTATTATTACCAACACAGTTGTCACTACTTTAACGGCTGGCAAATGACATGCATAAATTGATATTATTTTGTTACACCCGAGAGCTAATACCAGGCTGGTCAGGTCAGCGATTGAGCAGCTCAATGTCACCCTCTGGTGGCGGCGGTCCAAAGAGGCCCAAGTTCGGCCTTGTGGTAAAAATCAGGATGACATTGAAGAATCCACTGAGACTGAAAAGCGCTACGGTAGAAAAAGTAGCCGCCGATGGCATGGTGCTATATCCATTTTTCTGTTCTTCCCCAAATGTTATCCAGCGGACAATACTCGCCGGAAGAATGCAAAAGCAATAAACCGCAGGATACCTGTAACTTATGAGGTGCGTACTTCTGGATTGGAAGAGATTGAAGCACTCACCATAGCGTTACCAACTCTCGACGATTTGAAGGGAACCACCACATTCTGGGTCGTAGATAAAGTAGAATGTAGAGTGCAGAAGAGACGGCCAGCGTCATCCACATGCACAGATATTCACCCCCTACCCTCCATCCAATGTAGTGCTTACTCACCCAGCACCAGTGCTGTGGGCTGTCAGAAATTGCACTCGAGCCATCAAAAAATACTTACAGGTGCTGGTGCCATAAAAATTGGTTCCGACTCGGATGGGTTGCGATGAATGTGATATCCAACACCAACAGGGATCGTAGTGATGGCCCAGATTACCAAAACAATAACACCCGTACATCTCGTCGACTTAATACCTTCCTTGGTTACCAGCCCAACAAAAGTATAAATGGCAACCAGCTGGCCAACATCTGTTATTGTGATCTTAATTAAATCAGCTAGATGTGCTCACCAACGTGGACAATGCAACGCCGGTCGCGCCAAAAACCTTGAGAAGTCCTGAGGTTAAATTTTTTTCAGAAAGAGATTATAAGCTAGAGCAGAAGATAGTCAACCTTGGGCATCGCATAATGGCCCTACCTCAACCTTTCCATCCTTGATCCACTTCAAACTCAGCAATCCGCCGAGTGCCAGCACCAAATCAGCGAAAAGTAATGAGAACTATATGGAAATGTTTCTCATACAAATCAGAAAGTAGCAAAAGAAAGGCATATGATGAGCAAGTCCATGGAATGATTACGATCCTGTTGATTAGACTGACTAGAATTCGGTTGATTAGAACTCTGTCGATTAGGATCTGGTTGATTGGAATTCGGTTGATCAGCCTCATCCTGATTCGCTCGTTTCGCTCGTTTCGCATTCGGTCGATTAGCATACTGTCGCCATCATACAATGTGAGCATAGAAAATCTTTAAGCAGTTGGAAACACTCACCACGATGAAGAAGAACGTATACAAAATGGAGCCTACTGAAATAAGACATGCTGCAACTAATATCTAGACAGACCGTCATATGCGATGGCTCTAGGAGAAAAGATGAGGGACTTACAGTGAGGCCTACATTGTATGCTCCATTGAGACAAGTGAGGGAATCACTCGTCGTGCAGGTAGCGTCAATACCATCAGGCTGAGGACTCATTTCTTTGGTTTGCGCGTGAGGTGGTGAAAATTTTAGGGAACAGGGGAATAACATACATTGTTAGTTTAGTTACTTATAGAGATCGTAGCAAAAGCTTTTGACAACGAAGCGTTCCTGGCGGCTGTTCCTCAATACACATGCCATTCCATCTGTGACTGTGAGTTCATGTCGGAAAAATCCAAGTTGGCATATTAGTGATTGCGACGGCTAATGGACTTAAAAGCACTTAGCTGTCAGCCACTTCAGCACATTATCAGGTCATGTAGTTTGCTGGGAAATCCTTTATAGTGATGATAAGTACTCAAAACTTTCACTGCATAAGCAGAGCAGAGAATTATCATTTCTAGTAACTCTTGCAAGTTACGAGTCCTCAGGCTATTTATTTCTTTACACGATCAATTATTCCCATGATCGGCAATTACCGTACTTGTTATGCTCCCAAATCGTGAAGCGTCAACACTCCATTCATGCCGCCATTGGCCCAGACCACAGCCTCTGTCTTACTGCAGTGTCAGGAAGGCGGACCGCTCTGGTGACACCAAAATGATGATGAGAATATGATAGAAGAGGAGAGGGAATGGAACCAGGAAAGGGCAAAGGGGTGGCAAGTCCAATGTACGCCCGCGTTTTTTATATCAGTTTATATTTATTCTACTTACATTTTGTAGGCAGTCCAGCATGCTATCATGCCCCTCCCCTGCCGAACACACCTCTTACATCCACCTCCCGATTCTGCTCGTTTTCGGGGATGCAACGCCATTGCCGCGTCCTACTGACAGTGGCACGACGTCAATCATCACTGCTTAGGCTCTGCATCGAGACTCCACGCGAAGGAATGGAACTACAACAGCCTGGCCATGAGAATATTATCTCCCTTTCTATGAAGTGCCCTCATCTAATCGAAAGTCAAGTGACATTGCTGTTTTTACCAAGTGGTCTATGCGCAATACTTCAATGCGTATTTAGTAAGGGCTATCTAATGGACTCCCAGACGATACGTTTTGTCAAATCTAAATATAAAATTTAATTTACCCCTGAAAACCCCCCTCCTGCTTATGTACGTAAGTTACTGGTTGGGACGTTCTTTACCTAACCCTAGAGACCGCACCGTGGTGCACCAGTTTCCAATCCTCGTTTGGTCCTACCTACATAGCCATGCCACCACCGTGAGTCGTCCCTCTTTGTTGGGGGCACTGGGAGTTAACTAATTAGGCCCTCCCCAGAAACCTACCTCGGCGGGATTTCGAGGGCGGGACTAATCATGAAGTTCACATTGAGTCGAACTGGGGCCAAATCACAGACGAGTCTGTCTATTCCATTTTTCTCGGGAAAGGTCAATGGAGGGTAACTTTGATATCATACCAGTTTTGATAAAATGGGACTGAAGAAGAACCTGCTCCGGGGAATATATTCTTATGGGTGAGTCCTCTTGTCGGAAAAACGTAGATTCTAATATCTGCCCATGTCTGCCCATGTCTACGTAAATATGGTCCGCCAGAGGGCGACACCCTTATAAATGTCGATTACGTCTGAATCAGCCTTTTCATCCACATAGT
>Ga0307508_10004784_pt1 | contig 13072 bp, 7 predicted proteins | sample 9_EM_MG_FD_203089 | JGI IMG/M metagenome (GOLD analysis project Ga0307508, IMG submission 203089) | Populus trichocarpa ectomycorrhiza microbial communities from riparian zone in the Pacific Northwest, United States - 9_EM | ecosystem: Host-associated > Plants > Roots > Unclassified | place... | reverse complement strand
GGTACATATATCTCCTCTAGTTAATAATTATTTTAACTAACTATTGAACTATAAAAATTTGATGCTTATTGATGAGGAAAATAAAAGGGGGAAAGAAAAGGTTAAATGATGGGAAAATAGAAACGGAGGACTAAATTTAAATTATGGGTTTTTTTGGAGGAAATGAACAGTAACAACGAATTTTGGTAATGACTGTTTCTCGAATTTGATTAGCCTGTCCTTGATATGGGAGGCTAATGATGTTAGCCAAGCTGGTTAATATCGGCATTACCGGTACGTGGGAGGAGAAATATAAAATTTGATTAACTATTCGGGTTCAGAATAGTTAATGATATCGGCGAGTGACGTTGATATCAGCAAAATTTATAAACTTGATTAACTATTCGAGGTTCAGAATAGTTAATGATATCGGTGGGTGACGTCGATATAGGCAAAACTTATAGACTTGATTAGCTTTCCGAGGTGAAAGCTAATGTTGTCAAGAATCCTTGACATCGGCATACCCGAGGACCTCTCAAGATAGCATAGAACATTGATTAACTATTTCGGTCCAAAAATAGTTAATGATACCAACGGTCGTATTAGTGTCGGCATTTTCATGAATCTGATTAGTTGACCTCAGGATGGGCAACTAAAAACACTAATGGAGGTCATTAGTGTCGGTAGTAGTCTTCCTAATGTGGGGAGAAGTAGTTAAAGGAAATAAATTGGATATTCTTTCGTGAATTGTTTGTATTTTAGTTATTTTTAATTGTATGGAAAATTTATGTTTTGCAGGTCCCTCCCATTCACTTCAGGAGTAGAATTTAGGTTCTTTATCCCTTTTGTATAAGTTAGGAACTCAAGGATTTTTTTCATGTAATTTTGTTATGCAGTAAACATGTAACCTGAATAGAATAGTATACTCCTTATATTATTTTGTTTTTGGAATATTAATGTATTAATCTATACTTAGAAAAATTATAGCATAATAGCTTATGTTCATGATGCTAAACTGTGTTGTGCTTATATATGAAATTTCAGTGCTTTGATGGTTCTCTTAATTACTAACTTATGCATGTGATATGAGATGGAGATTGAGAATGAAGATTTGTCCTAAGTATATTCTTGAATAAATTAAATGATTGAATGTACCAATTATGGATGTGATATGGGTGGGATGTGATTATAATTATGTGCAGGATAAATTATCGGGATTTCCCGGTATAGGGGAGACTCTGCCGAAATTTCATTAGAAATTTCGGTGAACTTAACAACAACAAAAATTGCTCCATTTACCCTTTATGTGGGAGTTAAACGAATATATTGATTGAATTTTTTGAGGTTGTTACATCATAATTCACTAGGGGATGCAAAAGTTAGCTACATTCTCTATTTAAATAAGGCTGATTGTTTTTGCCTTCCTTTTAGGAATTTCGATAAATTTTAGTCTTTTGTTTCCGACTTGGATTTGGTTTATTTTGCATACTTTAGGTTATTTTTAATTGGGTTTTGATGCCAGTTCATTAGGGTTTGATTATCATTTAACTATAAATACTCTCTTTTGAGGGTTAGACGATTCAAACTTTAATTTTGTCAATTATTATTATGTGTTAGGTTTTACTTATACTTTTGGTTTTTTAATGAACTTTTCTTGGACTTATCAAAGATTAACTATCTTTGTGGCATTTTTCCTTTAAAATTCCAATTCATGATTCATTATAATCATAGGGTTGGGGTCTTTTTCATCCAATAACATCGGTGCCTTGATTCAGATAATCATTATGTTAAGTTCTTTATCGTAATCTGGTTTTAGCTTTCTTGAGTTACTTATTTCTTGCATGTGGGTTCAAGGATTCCTACCCTTCGGGTTCACATTAAAACTACAACTAGTTTAGGAGTGATTTATTATTATTATTATTAAAAATAAGAGAGATCAGATTTTATCGAGGCAAATGTTTTAGGAGGGTTGTGGTTTGAAATGTACATTTTAAAGTAGAAAAATAGATTGTCTTAACATAATACTAACAAATTCAAGCCTCGTGGTTTAAAAGGGAAATAAAGGAAGAAAGTTTTGAACAAAAGTATTTATATACATTATTGATAAATTCAAGTTACATCTAATTTCTTCGTGTAATAAGAAATTAGAAATGTGATGTTGATAATGCTTGTAAAATATATGACATGACTAACTTCTTAATAGATATTGTGATACAAATCAGTGAGCATTACTAAAGAAATCATTAAAGGTACCAATTGGACCTATTACAATGTTTGAAACTACAAGAATCCAAGAGGAATTGTTTGGTTTGATTCTGGATGTTTAGGATAACAAGTTGCAAATCTATCATACTAGATCATCGTGTATTGTTTACTATTATGGAAAAAGTGCACTCTGGAATATGTGGATCCTATCTAGCTGGGACTAAAATGATACATGTAATACCAAGAAGGGGATATTATTTGCCTAAAATTATGGATGATTGCAATGCCTATATGAAAAGGTGTAGCCCAGGTCGAGGTGATAAAATTTATCAAACATTATATTGTGGTAAGGTTTGGAATTCCAAAGCCCATCATTGTAGATAATGTCATGGTATTCACAGGGGTAAAAATGGGACGATTCACTTAACAGATTGAAATTGCTCTATTAATTCAACCCCATATTATGCTCAAGTGGACAAGTAGAGTCGACAAATAAGATTTTAAAACTAAATTTATAGAAGATGATTACTAACAATCCTAAAAAGTGTCATGAATTGTTGGTGGATGTATTTTGGGCTTATAGAACATCATTTAGGGCTGCAATATGAGGAACACCTCACGCTTTAATGTTTGTCCATGAAGCAATATTAGCTTGTGAAGTGAATATTAAGTCTTTAAAAGTAGCTTACCAAAACCAATGATCAGGAATTCAATACCAAGACACAATGATACAAGAGTTAAAGGATCTGAAAGAGAAAAACATTTATGCCTTGAACAAGTTGCAGGCACAAAAGCTACAAGTTTAAAAGGCATACAATAAAAAGAAAAAAGAAGTAACGAGAACTCATGCAAGGGGATCTAAGGGATCTAGTTAGGAAAGTAATTTCTCCCTTGGAATAAAGAGTAGGCAATTTAAAAAATGATCCCTAACTTGGGAGAGACCTTTCAGAGTAAGTGAAACTTACTTTGGAAATGTTTATTTGTTAGAAAGTATAGATGGTGAGATACATTAAAAAACTATTAATGGAAAGTATCTCAAAAAGTATACAACATTCATGTGAGAAACCAATAAAGAGATATTAAAATATTAATATCCTAAAATGTAGGAGCATTTTCTCCAACATTTTACAATATTCTAACATAATGTATCATGTAAACCCACCATAAACCCATTGATTTCAAGATATAAAATATTTAAGACCATATATAATCAAGTTCAAAAGAGATTCTTGTAAACATCAAAACCAAATTGTAGAGTAGAGATTTAATTCTCAATTAATTAGGCAGTAAATGTAAACTTCCTTGTTGCATGCAAGCTAGTCAACTCTTGTGAAAACCCACTCAAGGCCTTTTTTTTCTTATTCAATCTATTGCTTAACAGTAACCAACTCAAACTCTAGAATAATTGCTCGGTCTTTAAATTGCTTAGGCTTCAATTAGGAAGACTATTTGGACTTCATGAGTACCGAAATGTTACGATTAATGTCAGAAAGGTTAGGAATATCAGTAGAAATAGAAAGCATATCTTAAAGGCATATAAGGTATGTCTTAATAACTGTTAATACAAATAGGTTGGGGTGCTCCATTAGTTCTAGAATTATTGATCGCAGTAGTAAAGACATTTGGTTTTTGTCATAGAGGTTAAGGTCAGGAGACTTTAACAGTTTCAGAAAACGAGTTACTGAGAATTCTTCTTCTATAAGTACCAAGAGAGATCACAATTATAAAATATAATAATAATAAATCATTTATTAAATAATAAAATAATATATATATATATATATATATATATATATATATATATATATATATATATTAAAGAAAACCTTAAAGTCAGAAATAGTCTTCTTAATGCCTTTCTAAATGAAGTTTTTATTGTTCTAAGATTAAGGCAACAGTAGCACTTAAAGGGGGTGAATTAGGTGTTCCACTAATAATAACAAATATTGGGATTAACTCAATTAAACACAATTAACCAACAATATAATTAAAATGCTTAAAGTAAAGAGTATAGGAATATAAATTACAAACTCGATTTTTAACGTAGTTCGGCAAGTTTACATCTACACCTCAATCACCAAACCGATCTTGATTATTGTATTCTTTACTAGTCCAAGCCAAGTATTACAATGTCCTTGATAAATCATCACTAGACCTTTTTCACCACTTAAAGAAATACCCTCTTCAAGATTTTTCACCTTGGTGATGTACATCATCAATGATCAAATGTTTTTCACTTAAACTCTTGAAGGATTATAATTGTTTGAAATATAATAACACTTTTTGAAAGAGTAGATAATACAATTAAAACTTATATCTTTATAACTCACTCAATAGCACTTAAAGTGTATGAAGGTGTTTTAAGTGTAGTGAGTGCGAGAATTTATACTCTTGTGCAATAATATGAAGGTTTTAATGCACCAATATGAGTATGGTTTAGGATTGACAATTTAAAGTTGTTTTTGCTCTCTTTATATATATTTTATATAAAATATATACAAATTTTTTTAATAATTATTTTATATATATATATATATATATATATATATATATATATATATATAATTCTAGCAAAAAATAGTTGTTTATAACTGTTCAAATTTGTCAAGTCAATTGGTCGACCAGTTCCTGCAAATTCCTAAGTATTTATCACGTATAAACAAACGATCGACAGGTGAATTGGTATCACCAAATGGTCGACCAGTTCATGTAGAATTCTAGATTTATCAGTTTTAATCCTAATGGGTTCTTTAAACCATTTTATCAATCCTTTTTAAATGCATACAAAGTGAAGTGTGCATTTATTTTAATTTGTACTATCAAGAATGATATAAATATTTAGATTTAAGCACTAAAATGAACACTTTAAAACTAAGTCTTCACTTGCTTTGCATCTTAGACTTATTGATTGATTTTTTTTTTCATTCAATACCTCATACTTGTTGATGTGATCTTCACATAAACATGTTTAAACTTAATCTCATCCAGGTATATTATTAGTCCATTTCTATTTAATTATTATCATCAAAATACATAAAATATTAATATATGACCCAAAGATCAACAATTTTGTTTCTAAATAGTAGCCCATCAAAACTGGAAAGTAATAGTTAATGCAAGAAAAAAAATTAGGATAAAACAAATAAAAAAAATAGAAATAATCTTATTATGTTTTTCCAAGATTTCAAGAACATTTGAAACCTTAGCATTACCCTTACAATGTAAAGGGGAATTGATATAGTTATGAAGAAAGATGGCAAGATGGCCTTGACACAAACTAAATTGTATAGCAACAAGATTGGGGTGATAGCTTTCTACCTTAATAGCACCAGACACCAGAATATGAATGAGTTTGCTAGTCAAAATAGAAGTCTAGTATTTAAAGTTTTTACCAGAAAGAGGCGTATTCAATGAACAAAGCTTGTACCAGTTAGACCCATGTTTCTTGACATGAAAAGGACTTTATTCATCATGAAGTTGATCAGAAGAAACCAATATAGACATTATAATTCAGAAAGAGAGTAATTTAATGGGAGCCATTATGAGGTTATAGAAGTGTCTATAAAAGAGAAGCTAACTGGTGTCTAAAATAACAACTTTGAATAGCATTGAGGAAAATAAATAGCAACCCAAAGTACAACAAAATATAAAGGGCCCAATCGACCACAAAACAGTTTTCTCAATAGTGTAATGCAGATTATTGAACACCATACCTAGAAATAGAGGAGCTATAGATATAGGTTTATTATGCTAAAAGAAAAGCATAGCTAAATCAAGGTAGCTATTACTGATGACTACATCTTTACAGACCATCAAATTCCTACAAATCAATATCAAATAAAACCCAAACTCCCTAGCCCTGACATCATTACTTCAAAGGAGCTCTAAACCAAACTTCTCAAAATACTCTCCAGATACAGACACTGGTAACTTGCCTCCGTCTTCCAAATCTACATTCCTTTGGAATCCTACAAGGTTAATATCACAAACAAAAGAGTAGGTTTACAAGAGAGAAATGATTTAGAGTGAGATACAAAAAAACATTTATTCATCATTTCTTCCATTTGGCTTTAATAGAGCTTTACTTTAACAAAGAAGTTTAAAGGTTGTCGCACCCAACATTGCAGTGACCTTTAAAAAATTAAATTTGCGAGAGAACATATTTCTTACATCTTGTTCTTAGATGAGAAATGTTTTATTTAAGGAGTCGTCACCTAGTATTATAGTCACTAGGAACCTTAACTGATCAACATAGATTCTATGGTGCGTGACTGGTTACGTAAAAAGAAGATATTATCACCCCTTAAGCGTCCTATTTGAGGTAGGATACATTGTTAGTTTTGTCTTAAATTTCTAAGAGTTTGTTGGATTATGCTATTAATGGTCTACTTATAATATTTCTGACTTCAGCACCAATGATTATTCGGATATGAATACTTCCAACTATAGAGTTGTTAAATATTACGTAACACAAAAAAACATCGTATTCTTAACTCTAGCGCCTGTGAATAAACCAGTAAAATTTGAATTGAAAGCAAAACGTATATTTTTTTGTATAAAAAAGATAGGTATGTATCGTATACCAGATTCGCATTTCACAGTAAAAATTCATAAATCAAATATACAGTAAAATCATTGAAAAAAAGGGTGAGGGACTCACAAATAAATTCAAAAGGGTCCATGAATGTTTTTGAAATTTTCTGATATCACAAGTGAGCTCGTTTAACCAGATATCAAAACAAAAATTAAAAAGAGATTGATATAAAGATGTGTTTTGTCAAACACACTTTTGACCTAATACAAATATGAGTGTGTTTGGAAGTGTGGTAGCGGTTGCTTTTTAAAGTGTTTTTCATTCTAAAACACATCAAAATAATATTTTTTTTATTTTTTAAAAATTATTTTTAACATCAGCACATCAAAATGATCTGAAAACATTAAAAAATATTAATTTGAAGAAAAAAATTAAAAAAATTAATTTTTTTAAAAAGTGCTTCCGAATACAATGTCAAACACACAGTAGCTGGCTGGACCCGAGGCCCAGGCTGGCCTTCGCTGTTTTCTATTTTTTTTTTCTGAACTGAGCTAGCTCAGCCTATATAATTAGACCGACCCAGCTGGCCTTGCCTGCTCACTGCCACAAGCTAGTGACTCTAGGCAAAGTAACATGCATGCGTGAATTATTCACGCATGAGTGTTGCATAGTGCAAAGGTAATTACAATTACCTTCGCACAATGTAATGCAGATGATAGTGTTTGGAAACGCGGGCTAACCCGTGTTTTTAAAAAATTCAATATTTTTTTTACTAAAAATTAATTTATTTTATATATTTTAGATCGTTTTGATGCACTGATCTCAAAAATAATTTTTAAAATATACAAAAATATTATTTTATATATTTTAAAATAAAAAACACTTTAAAAAACAACCTCACCTACTCTTCTAAACAGCCCATAAAAGAAAGTGGGGGAAACGAAAGGCTGGCTTGGTGGAGACGAAGACGTGAGGTTGCTTGGTGCACTCTCTCCTCTGTTTCTTCCTCTCTTCGTCTGGTCTTTCTTCTTGGTCTTTCTGTCCTCGTTCTTGGTCTCTTCGTTTTCTCTTTGGTTCTCTCTGTCCTCTCTCTCTCTCTCTCTACTGGCTTCGGTCATGTATCTGTTGCTTTCTTCTTTGTCTTTCTTTTGTCTGTGTCTAGTCCTCCTGTGTTTGCCCGTCCTGTCTCTTTCTGTGTTGTTTTTATTTTTTTGTGTTTTCGTGTGGTTTTTTGGCCCTCTGGTTTTCCCCTGGTATCCTCTGTTCGTTCGTCCGGGTATTCTTCCTCGTCCCTATGTTTGCTCTGTTCATTCTCTGGTTTTCTCTCTGTTTGCTCGTCTCTGTTTTTCCTGGGTTTTTCTGTTCGTTGGTCCCTTTCCTCGTCCCTGTGTTTGATCGTCCTTATTCTCTGGTTTTCCCCCCTTCGGTTCGTGGCCTTTCTCTGGCTTTTATAAAGCCAGAGAATGCCATGCGGTTGCCTCCAGATAATGAAGCGATCCTGCAGGACTGTTATTGCAGGAGTAATGGTAACGATCGGCTGGTAGAGGCGTTCGTTGATTTGCTACAGTTTCTCCTTCCAGTTGAACTGGTGTGATGAAGAAGATGGTGAATAGTTTTATTTGAAACAACGTCGTTTTTCAACTGAAATGGCTATTTTCAATTTGCCCCTCTGAAGTTCTGACATTTAGCAATTGGACCCTTACTCATGGAAAATCTCCTTTTTAAAAAAAAATATTTACCTGGATTAATTGTAATTGAACCCCTCAATTTTTGCGCTATTTATAAAACAGTCCTTGGTTTTCAATTTAATCAATTTAGTTCTTAATTGGCTCATCAACTTTTAATTCTTTCAAAATTACCCCTATAAAAATCAATTAACCCCCTATTGTATTACCTCCTATTCACTTTGGTCATTGGACTTTAATTTCTTGCAATTTCAACCTAAATCAGCCCTAAACTTTGGTACTTCTTCAATTAAGCCCTTGTTGACATTAATTAAATAAATCAAAGTTTAATTAAGTTCATAAACTTATCAATTCTTTTAATTTTTGATCAAATTGACTTTCAAATTTATAATTTCATCCTTATTAGTCTTTGAACTTTTAATTTGTGTTGTCTTGATCTAATTCTTAAATTATTTTTCATTCATATATTTTTATTGTTTATTTATTATTTTTTAAAAAAAATAAAAAATTAAGTTATGAAAAAAATCATTTACAACAAAAATTAGAAAAGACCATGATTTAGTTGGGTTAACTATATATCTAGAGAAAAAATTCCAATTAATCTAGGAGGAATGATGAAAAAGAAAAGGGGTGATGTTGTTAGAAAAGCTTAAAATTGCCTCCTTGACAGCGAGAGAAATTCTTGTTTGTGGGAGTTCAAGGTAAAAGTACATTTTGTGAAGGATCAAGTAAGAATCCTTTAAAGTTTGTGGGATAGAATTCATTTTTAAAGATAAAAGAGTAGGGGCAGAGTTCATAATAAGAGTGATTGTTTAATTTGCTTGGTTTAGGATTTGCTCTGGATTGAGGAAGACTAAGGATAAAAAAGAAAGACAATAATAAAGATGAGTGAATGAATGTGAAGATAAAAGAGAAAGAGTCAATTACACTTAAATTTCAAATTCAAACTTATTTTGGAAAAAATGTTCAATCATTCATGCATAATAAAAAGAAATGAGTGCTGCAATTGATGAGATGTAAAAATTCAATATTTGAATCTCAATATACCTATTAACATTAATTTGCATTTATTAATAGACAATTTTAAGGGTAAGTGTTATACTATAAATTTTATGGGATATAGATAAAGTTAGAAGATAACAATGATAATTGAATAATTACGAGAAACTCAGAAAATAAGAGTTACTATACACTCACTCACTTACATATAAAAAGGAACGCGTACATAAACAGAATATATACGTAAGCAGTTATAATAAAACAAGTAATTACAAGATAATAATAACTCTTGTGAATATGAAATCATGAAAAGAACTCTAAAATATAGGAGGTTATTGACAGTTGACATATGGATTAATAGAGAATCCTAAAGAATGGAAGGTAATCAATAGTAAATATATATCACTCGATTATATAAGACTAATGACAAGAAAAATAACAACACACATAACTTAACAAAAACTCAAATCATAGCATTGTAGTTTTATCAAGTTTTTAGGACCTTTCAGATCTGAAATCTATAAACGATAACTTTGCAGGCAATATAACAATAGACAATAACTTTGTAGACGATAAGTAGGCTTGCAATTTTCTTTGTAATTAGTAAGTTTGTAATTTCAATTCTATAAACCAAAAATATATATAAAAAAATGTTTTATTATTTAGGAGTTCCAATTCATAGATATAATCAAAGTATGAAACACTATATAAATATAAATATTATTTTTTTAAGTTATTGAATTTACTTTACATTCAAGTTGTTTTAATTATATTGATATTCATGTAACTATATAATATAAATTTAGAATTAGTTAACTTTAAATTTTAATTTTAAATTACAAACTCCTCTTAATTAATCCAGAAAAAAGAAATCTATATCAAACACAAATCTTTTCTTCAAATTTCCACAGAATTTTCAACTTTAATTTCCTCGTAAATACCCCACAAGTTTCACTATTCCCATGACTGGCAAGTCTTTCGTCAGATGCATGCCAGGGACTCTCTAAACATTCATGGACGACATGTCGCTCAACGCGAAAACCCTACGAGGCCAAGTTTGTTGTTATTGGGGTTGCTGCCTTCAAAGCTAAACATCACCTTGTCAAACGTCAGATTAAATTAAACTTTTGCCTAAATGCATACGTGGCAGAATCAGCAAGTTCTAGAGCGAAAACTTTCCTTAGCTGACAGTGAGAGTATCGAACTAAGACCAAGCAATGAATAAAATGGGCTCTTTTACAGGATTCTCTACTATATGACTAGCAATGGCTTCCCCAGTCTTTCCAAGAGCTCCATCGGTCCTCTATTCAACAACAATACGACGGCGTTTGCCTCTAGTCGGGGCGTTTTGCATGTTAAGCTTAGGCTTCTCTAATATATGCCCAACTCTTACCTCTTCTCTCCAAAACGGGTACCGCTCAATCCCTCCTATTTATTCCTCTCTCAAGGTAAAAAGCCTTTCAGTTTCTTCTACTTCTATGCCTTGATTAGATTACTTCTAATTTAATCAATTTTTATTAAAGGGCATTGAATTTCATATAAATTTCTAGATTAGATCAAAGTTTGGCAGCCAAGCAGCACCAATAGGTAGAAGTTTTTGATGATTGGTATCTAAGGGCACCAAACAAGGTCGATATTTGTCAATTATTATCAATTGGAGAGCAGTGTGGATTTTTAGGGATGTTAGGGAGCATTGACTGTATGCATTGAAAATGAGAGAAATGCCCAATTGCATGGCATGGGATGTATATTGATCATTGTCGTGAACCAACTATAATTCTAAAGGTGGTGGCTTCACAAGATCTTTGGATATGGCATGCCTTTTTTGGAATGCCTGGATCACTAAATGATATTAATGTTCTTGATCGGTCACCTATCTTCGTTGCACTTGCTGAAGGTCGTACTGTTCATATCAATTATACAATTAATAGGCGTGAATATACAATGAGATACTATTTAGCAGATAGGATTTATCCTAATTTGTTAACCTTTGTTAAGACAATCCTGAGACCATTAGAAGCAAAGAGAAAATATTTTGCAAGTAAGCAAGAGTCTACAAAAAAGGATGTGGAGTGGGCATTTGGGATGCTCCAATCTCGTTTTGCAATTGTACGTGGACCTGTTCAATACTGGAATAAAAAAACGCTTGCAAATATTATGAAAGCTTGCATAATAATGCATAATATGATTATTGAGGATGAAGGAGTAATGAACCTTGGATTTGATCATGAACGTGAAGTCAATTCCTTTATATCAGTGTCACATGGTGAAATACCAGAACTACATGATTTGCTTCAAACTCATAATCGAATCAGGGACAGAGGAACTAGCTCTCAACTACAAAAAGATTTGATTGAACATTTGTAGGAACAATATGGCAACGAGTAGAATCATTAGATTTAAACGTCTTATGTTATCATAATTTTCATGTTTTTTATGTTTTTTTTTTCATTATGGTTGTTATCTTTTAAGTTAATTAATCCTACTTATTATTGTTAAGTGTTAGAAGAACTTCAAAAAAGTATTATGAATTGATATCAATTTTAAAACAATATATTTAAAATAACCAAGAAATTTCTACATATTTAATTAAAAATACATTACATTAAACAATAAATCAATCAAGTTAATTAAAAATTAAAACCTCTCTTTTGCATAATTTCTAACTTTCTATTTTGAAAATACGTTGCAGAAATTGGATCCAAATTAGAAATATCCATTTTCATAATTTGTTCTTCTTTCTCAATCTTGTCAAATTCTTGTTTCTCTTGACTTTGTTGAATCATCATAGCTTGTTGCTCTAATATAATTTTTCTGTCTTGTTTCTTCTAATCCTCAATTTCAACTAGAGTATCCCTGAATTGTTGTAAGAGATTTATTACAGTTAACTCCCCAACTTTATCTTTACTTTGTCTACGTTTAAGTCGTTCCTTTGCAGCCTTCTGACTAATTGGTCTATCTTAATAAATCAACAGTTCACTATCTTCCCATAAACTAACAGAATCAGGGGTAGATGAAGCTGATGAAGCCGGACTTGCATTGACATGACCTTTTCGTTTCTTGTTTGACCTTTGATGTTGACTTACACGCTCAAATTGCCATTTAGGTTCTTTTCTTAAGATAACCCAACAATGTTCTAGTTGAAATCGTTTGCCAACGCAAGAAGCATACATTTGCCGAACACCATTAATCTGGTAAAAAATTAAAGAAATTCAATAATGTTAAAATATGTGTTAAACAATTTAACATGGAAATGAATATTAAAATTATCCTTGATTTTTCGATCATTCCACTTTGCTGACAATTTTCAATTTAAGTAACAAATCCAACAAACTTACTGATTTCTCTATTTATTTCTTGCCATCTATTTGAGATGTTTATTTGGGAACGATTATTCAAGTTTCCTCCATTCTCTACAAAGTAAGCATGTACTCGAGCCCATAATTGTTTTGTTTGTTGTTCAACTCTTGTAATTGGATCCTTGCTTATATTTAACTATCTAGAGACAAATAAACAATCTTTCTCTAGTGAGAAGTTTTTACTTCTTTGTGATTTTTTTTATTATATGGATATTTAAATTCGAGTATGTTAAGTCATCAATTAATTGATTAGAATCACTTAGTTGAGAGAGAATATTTTCTGACTCGCTCATAAGAAAGTTGGTAAAAGA
>Ga0307508_10004783_pt1 | contig 13075 bp, 10 predicted proteins | sample 9_EM_MG_FD_203089 | JGI IMG/M metagenome (GOLD analysis project Ga0307508, IMG submission 203089) | Populus trichocarpa ectomycorrhiza microbial communities from riparian zone in the Pacific Northwest, United States - 9_EM | ecosystem: Host-associated > Plants > Roots > Unclassified | place... | reverse complement strand
CACACTCAGCCGCATGGACATCGAGATCCGCCCCGCACACCCCACCGAGTACGACACGCTCGGCGAACTCACCGCGCAGGCCTACCTCCAGGACGGCCTGCTGCTGTTCGGCGAGAGCGACTGGTACCTGGACGAACTCAAAGACGTGGCCAAGAGGGCGTCCGCCGCGGAAGTACTCGTAGCCGTCGCCGACGACCATCTCCTCGGCGGAGTCACCTTCGTACCGTCCGGCGGGCCGATGGCCGACCTGGCCCGCCCCGGAGAGGCGGAGATCCGCATGCTCGCCGTGTCCCGCGCGGCCCGCGGCCAAGGCGCCGGACAAGCCCTCGTACAGGCCTGCGTCACCCGCGCGAGCGCCGCGGGCACGGGCCTCGTCCTGTGCACCCAGCCCACGATGCACGCGGCGCACCGCGTCTACGAACGGCTCGGCTTCACCCGCGCGCCCGAGCGCGACTGGAAGCCGATCCCTGGCGACGACTTCACGCTCCTCGCCTACCAGTTGACTCTCTGAAGTCATCGCGACACAACATCTGGGGTCGTCATCCGAACCCGGCACAAGATGTATGCTCATGCTCGCTGTCGCCGCAGGGGAATCCGGTGTGAATCCGGAACTGTCCCGCAACGGTGTACTCATGCGTGCATAAGCGCATATGAGAGTCAGTCCGAGGACCTGTCGACAGCACACCCGGCCGCAGTGGCCCGGGTGTCATGACGTCCGGGCCTCGTGGAGTGGGCCGGTGGACGCGACGCCGTGCGCGCTCGTGTGCTGCCCCCTGCCCTCCCGCAAGGCCCCCGTGCCCAGCGAGGGAGAGCCCCACGTGACCATCGCGCCAGCCGACCCGGCTTCAGCGACCACCTTTGTGGACGAGGACGGTCCCGGAACCGCGTTGCTGCGGACCCTGACCGCGCTGACCGCCGACCTCCCCGACGCCGACCCCGGCCGGGTCGCCGCCGCCGCGTTGCGCGGCCGGTCGGCGCGGGGGGCCTCCGCCGAGATGATCGCGGAGTTGCGCGAGCTGGCCACCGAGGCGGCGGCCGGTCTCATCTCCGAGGACCCCGTCTACTCCCGGCTGGCCGCCCGGCTGCTCACCATCGGCATCGCCGCCGAGGCCGCCTCGCAGGGCGTCACCTCGTTCACCGGGTCGGTCGCCGTCGGGCACCGCGAGGGTCTCATCGCCGACCGTACGGCCGAGTTCGCGCGGCTCCACGCCGAGCGGCTCGACGCGCTGGTCGACACCGAGGCCGACGACCGCTTCGGATACTTCGGCCTGCGCACCCTGCACAGCCGCTACCTCCTGCGGCACCCGATCACCCGCAAGGTCATCGAGACGCCCCAGTACTTCATGCTCCGGGTGGCGAGCGGCCTCGCCGAGGACGACACGACCCGCGCCCTGGACGAAGTCGCCGCGCTCTACCGCCTGATGAGCCGCCTCGACTACCTCCCGTCCTCCCCCACCCTCTTCAACTCCGGCACCCGGCACCCCCAGATGTCGTCCTGCTACCTCCTCGACTCCCCGCTGGACGAGCTGGACTCGATCTACGACCGCTACCACCAGGTGGCCCGCCTCTCGAAGCACGCCGGCGGCATCGGTCTTTCGTACAGCCGCATCCGTTCGCGCGGTTCGCTGATCCGCGGCACCAACGGGCACTCCAACGGCATCGTCCCGTTCATGAAGACCCTCGACGCCTCGGTCGCGGCCGTGAACCAGGGCGGCCGGCGCAAGGGCGCGGCCGCGGTCTACCTGGAGACCTGGCACTCCGACATCGAGGAGTTCCTGGAGCTCAGGGACAACACCGGTGAGGACGCCCGCCGTACACACAATCTGAACCTCGCGCACTGGATCCCGGACGAGTTCATGCGCCGGGTGAACGCCGACGCGCAGTGGTCGCTGTTCTCCCCGTCCGACGTGCCCGAGCTGGTCGACCTGTGGGGCGCGGAGTTCGACGCCGCGTACCGTGCAGCGGAAGAGAAGGGCCTCGCGCGCAGGACCATCTCCGCCCGTGACCTCTACGGCCGCATGATGCGCACCCTCGCGCAGACCGGCAACGGCTGGATGACCTTCAAGGACGCGGCCAACCGCACGGCCAACCAGACGGCCACCCCGGGCCATGTCGTCCACTCCTCCAACCTCTGCACGGAGATCCTGGAGGTCACGGACGACGGGGAGACGGCGGTCTGCAACCTGGGTTCGGTGAACCTGGGGGCATTTGTCGATACGGCGACTGGGAGCATCGACTGGGAGCGGCTGGACGCCACCGTCCGCACCGCCGTCACCTTCCTCGACCGGGTCGTCGACATCAACTTCTACCCGACCGAGCAGGCGGGCCGTTCCAACGCCAAGTGGCGCCCGGTGGGCCTCGGTGCGATGGGCCTCCAGGACGTCTTCTTCAAGCTGCGGATCCCGTTCGACTCGCCCGCGGCCCGCGAACTCTCCACCCGGATCGCCGAGCGCATCATGCTCGCCTCCTACGAGGCCTCCGCCGACCTGGCCGAGCGCAACGGCCCGCTCCCGGCCTGGGAGAAGACCCGTACCGCGCAGGGTGTCCTGCACCCCGACCACTACGACGTGGAGCTCACCTGGCCGGAGCGCTGGGCGGCCCTGCGCGAGCGGATCGCGACGGTCGGCATGCGCAACAGCCTCCTCCTCGCCATCGCGCCCACCGCCACCATCGCCTCGATCGCGGGCGTCTACGAGTGCATCGAGCCGCAGGTCTCGAACCTGTTCAAGCGCGAGACGCTGTCCGGTGAGTTTCTCCAGGTCAACTCCTACCTGGTGGCCGAGCTGAAGAAGCTCGGCGTGTGGGACGCGCGCACCCGTGAGGCGCTGCGCGACGCGAACGGCTCGGTGCAGGACTTCACCTGGATCCCGGCGGACGTACGGGCGTTGTACCGCACGGCGTGGGAGATCCCGCAGCGCGGTCTGATCGACATGGCGGCGGCGCGGACCCCGTTCCTCGACCAGGCGCAGTCCCTGAACCTGTTCCTGGAGACGCCGACCATCGGCAAGCTCTCCTCGATGTACGCGTACGCCTGGAAGTCCGGGCTGAAGACGACGTACTACCTGCGTTCGCGTCCGGCGACCCGCATCGCCCGCGCGGCGCAGGCAACTGTCCCCGTGCAGCAGGCAGTCGACCCCGAAGCGGTCGCCTGCTCCCTGGAAAACCCCGAGTCCTGCGAGGCCTGCCAGTAATGACCAGCGAAGCCAAGAACCTTCTCGACCCGGGCTTCGAGCTGACCCTCCGCCCGATGCGCTACCCGGACTTCTACGAGCGCTACCGGGACGCCATCAAGAACACCTGGACCGTCGAGGAGGTCGACCTCCACTCGGACGTCGCCGACCTGGCGAAGCTGTCCGAGGGCGAGCAGCACATGATCGGCCGGCTGGTCGCGTTCTTCGCGACGGGCGACTCGATCGTCGCGAACAACCTCGTGCTGACGCTGTACAAGCACATCAACTCCCCCGAGGCGCGCCTGTATCTCTCAAGGCAGCTCTTCGAGGAAGCGGTACACGTCCAGTTCTATCTGACGCTGCTCGACACCTACCTCCCCGATCCGGAGGACCGCGCGGCGGCCTTCGACGCGGTGGAGAACATCCCCTCCATCCGCGAGAAGGCCCAGTTCTGCTTCAAGTGGATCGACTCGGTCGACAAGCTGGACCGCCTGGAGACGCAGGCCGACCGCCGCCGCTTCCTGCTCAACCTGATCTGCTTCGCCGCGTGCATCGAGGGCCTGTTCTTCTACGGCGCCTTCGCGTACGTCTACTGGTTCCGCAGCCGGGGTCTGCTGCACGGTCTCGCCACCGGCACCAACTGGGTGTTCCGCGACGAGACCATGCACATGTCCTTCGCCTTCGACGTGGTCGACACCGTGCGCAAGGAGGAGCCGGAGCTCTTCGACGACGAGCTCAGGCAGCAGGTCACCGACATGCTGAAGGAGGCCGTCGAGGCCGAGCTCCAGTTCGGGCGCGACCTGTGCGGCGAGGGCCTGCCGGGCATGAACACCGACTCGATGCGGCAGTACCTGGAGTGCGTCGCCGACCAGCGCCTCGCGCGCCTCGGCTTCGCCCCGGTGTACGGCTCGGAGAACCCCTTCTCCTTCATGGAGCTTCAGGGCGTCCAGGAGCTGACCAACTTCTTCGAGCGGCGTCCGTCCGCGTACCAGGTGGCGGTGGAGGGCACCGTCGACCTGGACGAGGACTTCTGACGGGTCTCCTTCACCACACATCTTCTTCACCACACAGTGGATCCGGGTACGCGTGTGGCACGTCTCATCGCCGAGGAGGCCACGCCATGCGCCCTACGATCCACCGCACCACCTTCGCCCTCGCGGCCCTGACCCTGCTGCTCGCGGGGTGCGGGAGCGAGGCCGGAAGCGAAGGGGGCGGCAGCGACACCGTGTCGCCGTCGCCCTCTTCGCCGTCCCCGTCGACCTCACCGTCGGTCTCGCCGTCGCCGGGCTGTACGTCCGCTTCGGAGCTCGACGCGGCCGACAGCGGCGACACCGTGTGCCTGGCGGTGGGCGAGACGGTCCGGATCGCCCTGGACGGCACCAAGGGGCGGCCCTGGAAGCCGGTCAGCGCCGACGGTGCCGGCCTGGAGGCCGCCAACAGCGGGATCGTCCTGTTGCCGGGGGACGCGAACGCCGCGTTCACGGCGGTCTCGGCGGGCCGGGTGCGGCTGAGTTCGTCGCGCCCGCTGTGCGCCACCGAGACCGGGAAGGTCTCCTGCAAGGGGATTCAGGAGTGGTGGGTCACCGTGGAGGCGAAGTAGCGCTGGGCCCTCCTGATCTGACGGTCGGTCCGCAGGTCGTGCACGACCCCGATCACCGACGGGAGAACCAGCAGGAAGAGGATTCCGAGAACGGTCAGCATTCCGATCAGTCCTTCTGTCTGTGCGGTCGTCATGTCACTACTGTCGCGCCCCAGACTCCTGACAAACAGTGGCAGGACTGCCGCACACCCTCGATTTACTGCCAACCCTGAGGCACACTGGCAGCATGCTGAAGAACGTGGCCGCCGTCGTCCTGGACGGCGTGAACCCCTTTGAGCTCGGTGTCGTCTGCGAGGTCTTCGGCACCGACCGCAGCGACGACGGACTGCCCGTGTACGACTTCGCGGTCGCCTCGGCCGAGGGCCCGAGGCTGGCCTCGCGGGCGGGCTTCGCCGTGCACGTCGAGCACGGCCTGGAGCGCCTGGAGTCGGCCGACCTGATCGCCGTGCCGGCCGGCGCCCGCTACGAGACCCGGGACTTCCCGCCCGAGCTGCTGGAGGCCCTGCGGCGCGCGGTGGACCGCGGGGCCCGGGTGCTCAGCGTGTGCTCCGGCGTCTTCGTGCTGGCCGCGGCCGGACTCCTCGACGGCCGGCGCTGCGCCGTGCACTGGTACCACGCGGACGAGCTGGCGCTGGCGTACCCGCGGCTCACGGTCGAGCCGGACGTCCTGTACGTCGACGAGGACCCGGTGATCACCTCCGCGGGCACCGCCGCCGGCATCGACGCCTGTCTGCACATCGTGCGCAAGGAGCAGGGCCCGGAGGTGGCCAACAAGATCGCCCGCCGGATGGTCGTACCGCCGCACCGGGACGGCGGGCAGGCGCAGTACATCGAGCGGCCGCTGCCTCGCTCGCAGTGCGACACGGTCGGCGAGGTACTCGTGTGGATGGAGCGGCACCTCGACGAGGAGGTCACCGTCGAGCAGCTCGCCGAGCGCGCGCACATGTCCCCGCGCACGTTCGCCCGCCGCTTCCAGCAGGAGACGGGTACGACTCCCTACCGCTGGATCCTGCGCCAGCGTGTGCTGCTGGCCCAGCGGCTGCTGGAGGCGACGGACGAGACGGTGGACGCGATCGCCGGCCGAACGGGGTTCGGTACCGCGGCCGCGCTGCGCCACCAGTTCATGCGCGCGATCGGCACCACCCCGAACGCCTACCGGCGCACCTTCCAGGGCCCGGAGGCCGCCTGATCCGTCACCTGGGGACCGGCGTCAGCAGCAGCCTGTTCGGCCGCAGCGTGATGCCCATCCGGGGGCTGTCGTCGGATCCGGCCACCTGCTCGAAGCGGTACTTCCGGGCCAGCGCCGCCGTGATCAGCGTCAGCTGGGCCATCGAGAAGTGATCGCTCGGGCACTTCCGGTTGCCCGTGCTGAACGGGCTCATGGCGTGTTTCGGAACCGACTTGGCCCGCTCCGGACTCCAGCGCAGGGGGTCGAACTCCTGGCTGTCGTCGTACGACTTCGGATCGCGCTGGATCGCGTACGGGCTGTACACGATGTCGGACCCGGCCGGAATGCGATAGCCACCGAGTTCGGTGTCCCGCACCGCGCGCCGCGTCAATATCCAAACCGCCGGCCACAAACGCATGGTCTCGACCACCACATAGTTCGTGTACGTGAGTGACCGGACGTCTTCGAATGCCACGGGACGGCCGCCGGTGACCGATTGGACTTCCGCGCACACTTTGTCGGCGTGTTCCGGGTGTTCCGCCAGTACCTGGAGCAGCCACATGATCGTGGACGCTACGGTTTCGCCGCCGGGGGTGAGTATCGCGACGACTTGATCGTGGATCTCCTGTTCCCCGATGGGGTGGCCATTCTCGTCCTTCGCCTCCAGCAATGCCGTCAGCAAATCGTCCGGCCGCCGACCGGACGCCCGGCGCTCGGCGACGATCTCGTCGACCACGAGATGCAGATCGGCCAGCGCCCGGTTGAAGGCGCGGTTGGCCGGCAGGGGCAGCCTGTACAGCGGCCCGGCGGGTATCACCATCCGCCGGTACATGCCCCGGAAGACGGTCGTGAGCGCGACGCACAGACGCTCGGCGCGCTCGTCCATGTAGTCGCCGCGCAGCAGACAGCGGGCCGCGATGCGCACGGCGACACGGAAGGACTCGGAGGTGCAGTCGATCGTCTCGCCGGGCTGCCAGCGCTCGGCCAGCGCCTGCGCCTCCTCCTCCATGATCGGCCCGTACGCCGGCATGACGTCGAGCCGGAAGGCGGGCTGGATGGTGCGCCGCTGGCGCCGGTGCTGGGGGCCGTTGGCGGTGGCCACGCCCTGTTTGCCGACCAGTCCCTCCAGGGACTCCCACAGCGGTCCGGCGATGATGAAGTCGGGGTTGAGCGCCACCGCTCCGGTCAGTTCCGGGGTGGTGGGCGCGTACACCGTCTTGGGGCCGAGCCTGAGGCGGACCACGTCACCGTGGCGCCGGAGCCCGGTCAGGAAGCTCAGCGGGTCCCGCGCGAGCCTGAGGCCGTGGCCGAGGAGGGGCACACCGCCGCCCGCGACGGGCGGCTCACCCTGGGCGCCCGGTTCACGGACCGCGGGGTTTTCGGACTTCACCGACTCGATGGTCATTTCTCACCTGCCGCTTCGTTGTTGACGTACGGGGGTGTGGACCGGTCGTCCCAGCTGTCGACCATGTAGCGGCCGGACTCGTGGTGGAACCAGTACACGGCGCTGAACCAGTTGCGCATATTGCAGACGCAAGCTCGCACGGCGGCGCTCAGTTCCTTTCCCCGCACCGTGCCGTCGTCGAGGCCGTCGGCGAATCGCCGGGCGTCCCTTTCGGCGACGAGAAAAGCGTCCACGCATTTCTCGACGTGCCGTCGCACCTCTCCGATAGCCGCTTCGAGCGTCAGCCCCTCGTGTTTGATGAGGCTGATTCCGAGATTGTGGACCTCGTCGCCCGCTATTTCCTTGGGGAGCGAGCAGAGGTCGTTGTAAAGGGCGGCGAATTCCTGGCTCAGCAGGGCCGCCCGCCGGTACGACTGGTGTTTCCTGATCCGATCCGGGATCTCACAGTCCGCGCTGAGCTCCAGGAGGTCGGTCCAGATCCAGTGCGCGAAGGTGAGGCGGCGCAGCGCCAGGTATTCCTCGACCGTGGGAATGACACCCTTGGTGCGATTGCGGAATTCCCGGTGATAGGCCTCGATCACCTCGTGGAAGTGCCGGGCGAACCGGGCGTTCCACGTGCGCGGCAGGAACGAGCACAGCCGCAGCACACTGTCTGCGAAGGCGGCGACCAGGGGATCCTCGTGGTGCAGATGGTCCCGCGGGGCGTCGAGCGCCGCGTGCAGCCGGAGCCGGAGCCTCCGCCAGGCGGCCGGGCGGCGGTGGACGATGTCGCGGTCGTGTCGGTCGTCCCAGACGAAGAACCACGCGCTGTAGTCCGCTATCGCCTGGAGGACCTCGTCGGGGGCGCCGAGGTAGTACCCCGCCATGAGGTCCGTGTAGCAAAGTCCGTCGGCATATTCCTCCACCTTGTCCGCCGGCATGAGCCGTTTTTCGAGGAGCCAGGCCCGGGTGTTCTCCTGGAGCCTGGGCCAATACGGATGCAGTTGCCTGGGAAACGCTGCCTCGATCACCGGGAGAGAGAGCGACGGTGGTACCGCGATCGCCGTCGGCGTCGATGTGGTGCTGTGTGGGAAAGCAGGCACGAACAAACCCCTTCCAGCCGCCAGTTGACGCACGCCCCTCTCGCTGAACCCGGCGTGCGCCGTTGCGTATCCCCGCACATCCCATTCAGCACCACAACTGACCGTTCTGGGAACGGATTTGCTTCATTCACTACCCCACCATGCCTTGATTCTCCCCTTGTGTGACCGGAATCGGATCACTATGAGAGCACATACGATCGAACGTGCGACGCACATGCGAACGGCGCCTGTTCGGGGAGTGATCCCTGAACAGGCGCCGTGCGGAAGTGGGTTGTGCGACGTCAGTCGTTCGCGACCACGGGGTAGCGGGGCTCGTTCTCGGCCATCTGCCGCAGCGCGTCCTTGCGTTCGCGCTTGGAGAGCCGGTCGATGTACAGGTAGCCGTACAGGTGGTCGGTCTCGTGCTGAAGACACCGGGCGAAGTAGCCGGTGCCGCGGACCTTGATCGGGTTGCCCTTCTCGTCCTGACCCGTCAGCTCGGCGTAGTCCGGGCGGGCGAGCGGCGCGTACGCGGTGGGCACCGAAAGACAGCCCTCGTTGCTGTCGTCCAGGCTGCGCCGGTCGGCCGGCAGCTCGACGAGCTTCGGGTTGCAGACGACACCGACGTGCCGCTTGCCCTCGTCGTCCATGCAGTCGTAGACGAAGACCTTCAGATCGACCCCGATCTGGTTGGCGGCCAGGCCGACGCCCTCGGCGGTGCGCTGCGAGGCGAACATGTCCGCGACCAGCTGGTCCAGCTCCGCGCCGAACTCGGTGACGTCCCTGCACTCCTTGTGCAGCACGGGATTCCCGACGACCGTGATGGGCCGCGAGGTCCCCCGCTCACGCCAGGCGTTCTCCCGCTCCTCCGGCTCCTCCGTGTCGATGACGAAGCCCTCGTCGTCCACGGGAAACACGCCCACGTGCTGCTGATCGGTGTCCTGCTGCGCCATGACCGACGATGCCTTCCTAAACCAAAACAGGGGGAGAACTGCTGATACAGGGTACGTGGACGTGCCCCTTCAGGGGCGCGGGGAACTGCGCGACCAGCCACAGACGGCCCGCAGCCTGCGGACGGCCTCAGCAGACCTCTTCCAAATCCCGCCAGTCCCGAGAATCAGGGCTGTCCGCAACCCACCCGTCCAACAACCCCCGCACCAGCGAAGCAGGCGCCGCAACGCCACACTCCCGCTCCGGCACCCACAGCTGCCCGTCCGTCCGGTGCCCCAGCGGCCCGGGATGCCCCGGCTCACTGTGATCGTGCGGATCCAGATGCTCCCCGTCGCCCTCGTCGGACGGCATCCGCGACTCGGAGCACATCCGGCACAGCAGCCGCACCGAGGAGGACCAGTCCTCCGCGGCGAACCCCGCGTCGGCGGCCAACTGCTCCAACGCGTCCCGGTCCGCCTCGGTCGCGGCCTCCAGCAGCACCACCCATGTCGGCACGGGAGACGGCGCCCACAGCTCGATCTCGTCGAACACGGGGTACGCGTGGCCCGACGCGGTCGTCCGCTCCCCGTGCGGCACCCCGTCGTGCAGCACGACCTCACCCCACCGGCGCCCCGAGGACGGCAGCGGGATCGACAGCACCTCGACGCGCGCGGGGTCCAGCCGACGCCCCCACACCACCTCGGCCTCCCCCTCGGGAGACAGCCGTACGGCCGCGCTGCCGAGGTCCATGCCGAGCGGCTCGGCGGAACCGGTCGCGCCGCCCGGCACCCGCAGCCCGTACGCCTGCCAGGCCCGCCGGGCCAGCGGCCAGTCCTGGAGCGCGGTCGCGGCGATGCCGACGTTCCACCAGTCGGGCGCCCCGGTCTCCCGGTCGAGCAGCGCGACGGCGCGAAGGCCGGCGGCCCGGGCCTGCTCCCAGTCGTGCCGGAACTTGTGCAGGAGGGCGAGGTTGAACCAGGACTCGGACAGCCACGGCTCCAGGTCCGCGGCACGTGTCAGCAACGCGCCCGCGTCCTCGTAGCGACCGTCGCCGATCAGCGTGAACGCGCGGTCCGTGGCCTGCCGCCAGGAGGCGGAGGGCCGGTGCCGTCCCTTGCCGAAGATCCTCACGATTCCCGCCTGCCAGTTCCGTCGAGTGGGCTGGCTGTGCCCCCGGACACCCTCTCTCTCGCATCCAACCACGTGTGCTTGGAAGGGCGCTCATTACCCATGGGTTACCCCATCACGGGGGAGGTCAGACAGTCTCTTGACAGGACCCTGGCCAGCGCCTCCACGACTTCCGGAGCGTAGTCCCCCGCGGTGGCCAGGCGCAGCTCCTCCAACGCGTTCAGAGGGCCGCCGGGCCCGGCGTCGCGCGCCTTCTCCTCGTACGCGTTCACGGCCCGCACGATCCGTGCGGCGAGCGGCTGTTCCCGGAAGGGGTCGGCCTGCCGCTCCACGACCACGGCGACGGCCCCGTCCACGCCCGTCTGCCGTACGACGGCCCCGCCGAGGAGCGCGATCCGCCGCTGTTCGGCGACCGGCAGCCCGGCGGTGGCGCCCGCGGGCACCGGGTCGACGAGGCTCAGCTGGCCGATGTCGTGCATGAGGGCGGCGTACTCCAGGACGGTGAGTTCGGGACGGGACAGGCCCAGGTCGCGCCCGACCTCCCGGCTGAGCGCGGCGACCCTGCGCGCGTGCCCGGCGGGCGTGTACCCGGCTATCTCGGTGGCCCGGGCGAGGGAGGCGATGGTCTGCCGGTTCGTGGCCCGGACGGCGGCGTACCGGCGGACGGAGAGCTGGGTGAGGAGCAGGGGCACCGAGAACACCGGCAGCGCCCACAGGCCCACGACGGCGACCGCGAGCGCCATCACGGCCCCGGTGGCGACGACGGCTGACCCGATGCCGAGCAGGGCCCGCAGTTCGTCCCGGAGCAGTGGACCGAAGGGCCAGCGGGCGCGGGCGTGGGCCAGGGCGGCGGCGAGCACGGCGTCGCACAGCGCGGTGAGCGAGAGCAGGGCGAGCAGCAGTACGGCGTACGCGGGGCCGCCCCAGCGCGCGAACGTCCCCTGGTTGTAGAGGGGTTGGAAGCACACGGCGGCGAATCCGACGGTCAGGACGCGTCGGGCGAGCTGGTCGGCGGTGGGGCCCTGCCCGCGCGCGATGTGCGGCACGCTGCCGACGAGGGAGGCGGCGAGGACGACGGTGACGACCTGGGCGACGCCGTGATGGGTGGGCGCACCGGCGTTCTCACCGAGCAGGGCGTACGACAGCGCCCCGGCTCCACCGAGGGGCGCCGCCTCCCTCACATGAGGTCCGCTGCGCCGGTTGAGCTCACCGACGGTGATCAGCACGCCGAAGGCGAGGGCGGTACCGCGCTCCTCCAGGCCGGACCAGAGGACGGCGGCGAGGGAGCCGAGCGCGAGGAGGGCGGCACAGGCGTGGACGAGGGTGAGCAGGAACGGCGGCCGGCGGGACGCGTCCGGCGCGCTCACCGGCGTACCCCCGGACGCCCCGCGAGCGTGGGCCGGGGAGGCGGCAGCGCGGTCTCGTCGGCCGTGACCGCCGGGTGCCAGCCGTGCCGGGACAGTGCGCGGACGAGGGCCGTCACCATCCGTGGGTCGAACTGCGTGCCCGCGCACCGCTCCAGTTCCTCCAGCGCCGCCCCGACCGGCCGGGCCCGCCGGTAGGACCGGGTGGACGTCATCGCGTCGAAGGCGTCGGCGACGGCCACCACCCGTGCCGATTCCGGGATCTGAACCCCCATCAGCCCGTACGGGTACCCGCTCCCGTCCAGCCGCTCATGGTGGTGGAGTACGGCGGCCCGGGCCTCCCCGAGGAAGGAGATGCCCCGCACCATCTCGTGCCCGTACTCGGGATGCAGCTCGATGACCCGCCGCTCCTCGGGGGTCAGCGGACCGTCCTTGCGCAGCAGCCGTGTCGGCACTCCGAGCTTCCCGACGTCGTGCAGGATCCCGGCGAAGCGCAGCACCTCGATGCGGTCGTCCTCCATGCCGAGCTCCCGCGCGATCATCATCGACGCCTGCCCGACCCGCTCGCTGTGCCCGCGCGTGTACTCGTCCTTGATGTCGACGGCCTGCACCAGGGCGCGGATGGTGGCCTGATGGGCGGCCCGCTCCCGGTGGTACTGCGCGAACACCCACCACGACACGCACATCGGCAGCAGCACGAGCATCGCGGCGACCGGGCCGTAGGGACTGCGCCACAGCACGGCCATCATCAGCCCGGCCAGCCCGTGTACGGCGACGGGGGCGAGGGAGCGGAGAAAGAGCCCGCGCCAGGCCCGCCGTACCGGAATCCGCTCGGCGAGCGCCAGGACCCCGCCGTCCAGCAGGCTCAGGACCAGGCAGAAGGCGAGCACCGCGGCCCCGGCCGGGACCAGGGCGTAGGGGAAGTCTGAGGCCACGACCGCGTTCCGGCCGCCCATCGCCCAGTGCACGCGCGCGGCCACCCACACGCTCACGGCGAGCTGCGCGGCCCGCCAGACGCGGCGCAGCCATCGGGGCCGGTGCTCGACGGGGGACAGCAGCGCCCCCGGCAGCGGCACGAGGGCGGCGGCGGGGGGAGGCAGCAGGAAGGCGCCGGCCAGCAGAACGGGGTAGAAGGTGCCGGCGAACCGCCACCGGGCGCCGGCCTGTTCGCATCCGGCGTACAGCGCGGCGAGCAGCGCGACGGCCCACCAGGGGGCGCGGATGCCCGGCAGCGGCAGCAGACAGACCA
>Ga0307508_10004782_pt1 | contig 13075 bp, 11 predicted proteins | sample 9_EM_MG_FD_203089 | JGI IMG/M metagenome (GOLD analysis project Ga0307508, IMG submission 203089) | Populus trichocarpa ectomycorrhiza microbial communities from riparian zone in the Pacific Northwest, United States - 9_EM | ecosystem: Host-associated > Plants > Roots > Unclassified | place... | reverse complement strand
GTGGCCGCGTCCATGCCGATACCGGCCGGTGAGGTGTAGTCGGCCCAGGCGATCACGGCGGTCCTGGTGTCCGGGGCCTGGGTGCGCTCGTTGTGATAGAGCGCACGGGCCATGCCGACGGTCGCCGTGTACGGGCGGTCGGACTTCTGGAAGGTCAGGATGTTGGTGTCCACACCGGGCACCACGACCGAGACCCGCTGGGCGTGGGCGAGGTCGCCGAAGACCTCGGCGGCCCGGCCCGCGCCCGAGGGATCGAACGACAGGATCTGCCGCCGCCCGCTCAGCAGGTCCTCGTACCGGTGCATCCGCCGCCCGGCGTCATGGCGCCCGAACGGGGTCAGCTCGCCGTTGTGCATCCGGCGCCGCTCGATGTCCCGGGCCTGGGTCAGCGCGATCCGGTTGGCGCGGTAGCGCAGCCGCGCCGGAGCGCCGTTGAGGTTGCCGACGACCAGCGGGTAGCGGTCGACGAGACGGTCGCGCTGGGCCTTGGTGAGCGAGTCCAGCCAGCGGCCGAGGAAGCGCGGCGAGGCGTACGGGTCGGGCAGGGCGTGACCGTCGAGGGTGCTGTGGCGCCAGGCGCCGACCGACGCGGAGAGCGGGTCCGAGGCTCCTCTGTGGCTCCGTATGGCCGTCCAGCCGGTGGTGGCGAGCAGGACGAACACCACCGCCAGGGCGAGCAGAGCGCGCCAGGCGGTGGAACCGGGGGAGGGAGAACCGAGCTCCGAGAAGGAAGTCACCGCGGGACACCCTAGGAGAAGCCCGCCCACCAGCGCCAAATACCGTGATCTACCTCACGTTTGAGAGCGCGATTTTGACGGAAACTTATGTCGGATTTGATGCCTTTGGTGTCTCTTGTCGGGTTTACCGCTCGGTGCGCCAGTTCTCGGCGAGGGCCGGGCCCACATGGTCCAGGTGAAACGCGGTGATGTCCCGCAGGGCGTCCGTGGAGTCGTCGTCACCCTCGCCCCACAGCTTTCCCGCGATCTGGATCACGCCGCCGAACATCGCGGTCAGCAGCCGCGGCCGGGGGTCCAGGGAGACGTCGAGGCCCTCGCGGCGGGCGATCTCCGAGGCGATCCGCTCCTCCAGTTCCGCGGTGCGGCGCAGATGGACGGCGAGCAGCGCGGGCGTCGACTCGATCACCCGGTACATCCGCATGTGGAGTTCGGCCGGAACCAGCTCCTCCAGGGAGTCCCCGATGCTGCCCCAGGCCCCGAGGACGGCGTTGCGCAGAGCGGCCAGCGGGGCCTCGTGGGCGGGGCGGGCGCACAGTGCCGCGAAGAAGTGCGACTCCGCCGAGTCCTGGGTGGCGAAGGCCACTTGCTCCTTGTTGGCGAAGTAGCGGAAGAAGGTGCGCTGTGAGACGTCCACCGACTCCGCGATCTCGTCCACCGTCGTGTGGTCGTACCCCTGACAGGTGAACAGATCCAGCGCCGAGCGCACCAGCGCGCCGCGGGTCCGCTGCTTCTTGCGTTCGCGCAGTCCGGTCGGTGGCGGTGCCACCGCCTCGTCCGCTGTCACCTCTCGTGCTCGCTTTCTGTCGCGTTTCGGCAGGCCACCATACCTGTGGCCAATACGACAGAGACCAGCTGATGAATCAGTTTGTCAATTGTCAGACGCTGACATTAACCTCCGAGCATGACGTCTGAGACCACCGTCGCCGACTCGGCGCCGGAACCTCCTATAAAGGATTCCCCGAAGGGACTGCGAGGGCACCCCTGGCTGACGCTCTTCACCGTCGCGATCGGTGTGACGATGGTCGCCCTCGACGGCACGATCGTCGCCATCGCGAACCCGGCCATCCAGAGGGACCTCGGCGCCTCGCTCGCCGACGTCCAATGGATCACCAACGGCTATCTGCTGGCCCTCGCGGTCGCGCTGATCACCGCGGGCAAGCTGGGTGACCGCTTCGGCCACCGGCAGACCTTCCTCGTCGGTGTCGTCGCCTTCGCCGCCGCGTCCGCCGCCATCGGCTTCTCCAGCGATGTGGCACTGGTCGTGGGCTTCCGGGTGCTGCAAGGCCTGGGCGGAGCGCTGCTGATGCCCGCGGCGCTCGGTCTGCTGCGCGCCACCTTCCCCGCCGAGAAACTCAACATCGCCCTCGGTATCTGGGGCGCCGTGATCGGCGCCTCCACTGCCGCCGGACCTATCGTCGGCGGACTGCTCGTCGAGCACGTCAGCTGGCAGTCCGTCTTCTTCATCAACCTGCCCGTGGGCATCCTCGCCGTCGTCCTCGGCGTGATCCTCCTCGTGGACCACCGGGCCGAGAACGCCCCGCGGTCCTTCGACCTCCCCGGCATCGTGCTGCTGTCCGGCGCCATGTTCTGCCTGATCTGGGCGCTCATCAAGGCCACCGCGTGGGGGTGGGGAAGCGCCAACACGCTGATGTTCCTCGGCGCCGCGGCCGCCCTCTTCATCGTCTTCGTGATCTGGGAGAACCAGACCCGCGAGCCGCTGCTGCCGATGTCCATCTTCCGCTCGCTGCCGCTGACCGCCGGGACCATCCTGATGGTGCTCATGGCCTTCGGATTCCTGGGTGGGCTGTTCTTCGTCACCTTCTACCTGCAGAACGTGCACGGCATGAGCCCGGTCGACAGCGGTCTCCACCTGCTGCCGCTGACCGCCACGATGATCGTCTCCTCGCCGATCGCCGGAGCGCTGATCACCCGGTTCGGGCCGCGGGGGCCGCTGGTGGTGTCCATGACGCTCACCACTGTCGCCATGTGGGGGCTCTCCGGCCTGGAGGTCGGCACCGGCACGGTCGAGATGTCCGTGTGGTTCGCCCTCCTCGGCTTCGGTCTCGGCCCCGTGATGGTCGGCGCCACCGAGGTCATCGTCGGCAACGCGCCGATCGAGCACGCCGGTGTCGCGGGCGGCCTCCAGCAGGCCGCCATGCAGGTCGGCGGCAGCCTCGGTACGGCAGTCCTCGGCGCGGTCATGGCGGGCAAGGTGGACGACACCCTGCCCGACAAGTGGGCCAAGGCCGGACTGCCGCCCCTGAGGGGGGAGCAGGCGTCCCAGGCGGCCGACGCGGTCGCGGTCGGCATCCCGCCGGCGCCCAAGAGCACCCCGCCGGAGATCTTGGGGAAGATCACGAGCGTCACGCATGACACGTTCGTGTCGGGGATGGGGCTCGCCTTCACCGTCTCCGCCGTGGTCGCCGCCGTCGCCGCGCTGGTCGCGGTGTTCACCAAGGGTGGTGAGAACGCGGACGCGGGCGGCGGGGGCGTGCATATCTGACCTCTCAGGGTCAAGCCCCCTATCCGGGTGGACCTTCACCAACCCCGTGGTGGGGACGGGAGTCGGCCGACAGGCTGGCTCCCGTTCGCATTTCCACACGGGGAGTGATCCATATGCGCAAGACCATCCTGGCCACGGCGACCCTCGCCCTGGCCTGCACCCTGGCCCCCGCCTCCGCCCACGCGGCGGCGCCCGGGCCCCGGCTCGGCAGCTGCGCCACGGGGCAGCTGTGCCTCTGGCACAAGGCGGCCTTCACGGGCGCGCGCCAGGTCCATGAACTGGCCGACACCGACATCGAGAGCTGCGTACCCCTGCCCCGCGGCGCCTCGGCCGCGTCCCTGGCCAACCGCACGGGCCGCCCCGTGACGGCGTACCAGAGCGCGGAGTGCGCCGAAACAGGCGAATTCCGCACCCACCCCACCGGCTCCTGGTCCCCCGAAACGTCCTACCAGGTACGGGCCTTCAAGATCTGGGAGCGGTAGGAGCGCGAAAGCGCCGGGCGGGCTGGGGTGGCAGCTCGCCCGGCGCTTTCGTCGGTGACGGTTACGCGTCGCCGCCCGCGGGGCCCGGGTCGGCGGCTGCTACGTCCAGGAGCTGGTAGCGGTCGATGGCCTGCTTCAGGAGCGAGCGGTCGACCTTGCCGTCCCTCGCCAGCTCCGTCAGCACGCCCAGCACGATCGACTCGGCGTCGATGTGGAAGAAGCGCCGCGCCGCGCCGCGCGTGTCGGCGAAGCCGAAGCCGTCGGCGCCGAGCGACTGGTACGTGCCGGGGACCCAGCGGGCGATCTGGTCCGGGACGGCGCGCATCCAGTCGGAGACGGCGACCTTCGGGCCCTCCGCGTCGGCGAGCTTGCGGGTGACGTAGGGGACGCGCTGCTCCTCCTCCGGGTGGAGCAGGTTGTGCTCCTCGGTCTCCACCGCGTCGCGGCGCAGCTCGTTCCAGGAGGTGGCGGACCAGACGTCGGCGCGGACGTCCCAGTCCTCGGCCAGCATCCGCTGGGCCTCCAGGGCCCACGGAACCGCGACGCCGGAGGCGAGGATCTGGGCCGGGTGGGTGCCCGACTCGCCCTGCCGGAAGCGGTGCAGACCCTTGAGGATGCCCTCGATGTCGACGTTCTCGGGCTCGGCCGGGTGGCGGGTCGGCTCGTTGTAGACGGTGAGGTAGTAGAAGACGTCCTCACTGTTCTCGCCGTACATCCGGCGCAGACCGTCCCGCACGATGTGGGCGATCTCGAAGCCGAACGCCGGGTCGTACGCGACGACGGCCGGGTTGGTCGAGGCCAGCAGCTGGGAGTGGCCGTCCGCGTGCTGGAGGCCCTCACCGGTCAGGGTCGTACGCCCGGCGGTCGCACCCAGTACGAAGCCGCGCGCGAGCTGGTCGGCCATCTGCCAGAACTGGTCGCCCGTGCGCTGGAAGCCGAACATCGAGTAGAAGACGTAGACGGGGATCAGCGGCTCGCCATGCGTGGCGTACGCCGAACCGGCCGCGATCAGCGAGGCCGTACAGCCGGCCTCGGAGATGCCGTCGTGCAGCATCTGCCCGGTCGGCGACTCCTTGTAGGCGAGCAGCAGCTCACGGTCGACGGATTCGTACTGCTGGCCCAGCGGGTTGTAGATCTTGGCCGACGGGAAGAGCGAGTCCATGCCGAAGGTGCGGTACTCGTCGGGGGCGATCGGCACGAACCGCTTGCCGATCTCCTTGTCCCGCATGAGGTCCTTCAGCAGCCGCACGAACGCCATGGTGGTGGCGATCTGCTGCTGGCCGGAGCCCTTCCTGACCGCCGCGTAGGCCTTGTCGCCGGGGAGCTGCAGCGGCTTCGCGCGCACGACGCGGGTCGGCGCGTAGCCGCCCAGCGACTTGCGGCGGTCGTGCATGTACTGGATCTCCTCGGACTCCGGGCCCGGGTGGTAGTACGGCGGAACGCCGGACTCCAGCTCCTTGTCCGGGATCGGCAGGTGCAGCCGGTCGCGGAAGCCCTTGAGGTCGTCGACCGTCAGCTTCTTCATCTGGTGGGTCGCGTTGCGGCCCTCGAAGTTCGGGCCGAGCGTCCAGCCCTTGACGGTCTGGGCGAGGATCACGGTCGGCTGGCCCTTGTGGGCCTTGGCCGCCGCGTACGCCGCGTAGATCTTCTTGTGGTCGTGACCGCCGCGGCCCAGGTGCAGGATCTGGTCGTCGGTCATGCCGTCGACCATCGTGCGCAGCCGCTGGTCGTCGCCGAAGAAGTGGTCGCGGATGTACGCACCGGTCTCGGTGGCGTACGTCTGGAACTGGCCGTCCGGCGTGGTGTTCAGCCTGTTGACCAGGAGACCGTCGCGGTCCTGGGCGAGCAGCGGGTCCCAGGTGCGGTCCCACACCAGCTTGATCACGTTCCAGCCGGCGCCGCGGAACTGCGACTCCAGCTCCTGGATGATCTTGCCGTTGCCGCGCACCGGGCCGTCGAGCCGCTGCAGGTTGCAGTTGACCACGAAGGTCAGGTTGTCCAGGCCCTCGCGGGCGGCCAGGGACAGCTGGCCCAGCGACTCGGGCTCGTCCATCTCGCCGTCGCCGAGGAACGCCCAGACGTGGGAGTTGGAGGTGTCGGCGATGCCGCGCGCCTCCATGTAGCGGTTCATCCGGGCCTGGAAGATGGCGCCGAGCGGGCCGAGGCCCATCGAGACGGTCGGGAACTCCCAGAAGTCCGGCATCGACCGCGGGTGCGGGTAGCTGGACAGTGCGTGACCGAGCTTGGACTTCTCCTGACGGAATCCGTCCAGGTGATTCTCGGACAGCCGGTCGAGCAGGAAGGCGCGGGCGTAGATACCGGGGGAGGCGTGACCCTGGAAGAAGATCTGGTCGCCGCTGTCCTGGTCCTTGCCGCGGAAGAAGTGGTTGAAGCCCACGTCGTACAGCGAGGCGGACGAGGCGAAGGTGGCGATGTGGCCGCCGACCCCGATGCCCGGGCGCTGCGCACGGGAGACCATCACCGCCGCGTTCCAGCGGGTCGCGTTCAGGACCTTCCGCTCGATCTCCTCGTTGCCGGGGAAGAACGGCTCGTCCTTGGTGGCGATGGTGTTGACGTAGTCCGTGCTGCGCATCTCGGGCACGGCCACCCGCTTTTCGCGGGCGCGCTCGATCAGGCGAAGCATCAGGTAGCGGGCCCGTTCCCGGCCTCGCTCGTCGACGGCCGCGTCGAGCGAGTCGAGCCACTCCCGGGTCTCTTCGGGATCGAAGTCCGGGACCTGGCTGGGAAGGCCGCCAATGATGATCGGGTTGCGATCTGATCCGGAAGCCACGCTATTCCTTCGCTTTTCGGTCGTGCTGTGCACGGACATGGATACGTGCTCTGCTGCTGTCGCGCCGGTCTCCATCGTGTACCTCGGGTACGGGATACGTCACCTCTACCGAGTGGTAACCACCACCAGGCGAGACTGCCGCTAGCCGGACCGGACGGTGCCGGTCGGCGTGCGGTCGGCGTCGCGACGGCCAAATCGCAACCCTACGCCCACGTCCGGGGGCACCTGCGTACGGCCGTTCGGCTCCGGGCGGCGTAGGGTGTCGATACACACACGTAAGCTGGGCATAACGGGGTAATCCGGGCAGCGGCATGCCGTTCCGTGCCGTTCCTCCCTGATGGGAGTTGCGGCGACACGTCAACGTTTGGGCGGGATCGCTGGCCGGGTACTTGCGCGATCCGCCCGGCCCGTGTGGACTACGCCCCAATGCTTCGCGTACGCGCGCGGGGCGCTGACAGACTCGAAGAGTGAACGAAAGATGACAGGAGGCAATCCGTGAGCGCGACCGCGGACCACGCGGAGGAGCGGACCAACCCTGCCGCGAGGCTGGGTTTCCAGCCCGAGCAGGTGGTCCAGGAGATCGGCTACGACGACGATGTCGACCAGGAGCTCCGCGAGTCCATCGAGGAGATCACCGGCCAGGAGCTCGTCGACGAGGAGTACGACGATGTGGCCGATGCCGTTGTGCTGTGGTTCCGAGAGGACGACGGTGATCTGACGGACGCGCTGGTGGACGCCATCCAGATGATCGACGACGGCGCACCGGTCTGGCTGCTGACGCCCAAGACCGGGCGTGACGGCTATGTCGAGCCGAGCGACATCAATGAGGCCGCGACCACCGCGGGCCTGTCCCAGACGAAGAGCTTCAACGCGGGCAAGGACTGGACCGGCAGCCGCCTGGTCACTCCGAAGGCCGCCCGTTCGGGCAAGCGCTGAGGCCGAAGGACCTACACAGCCGAGCCCCCCGCCGTTCCCTTTCGGTGGGGGGCTCGGCGCGTAGGGTGGGCGTGATCAGTCGAGACTTTGATGTGAAGGGATGGCTCCCATGGCCATAGAGGTCGGTACGAAGGCCCCGGACTTCGAGCTGAAGAATCAGCACGGTGAGTCGGTCCGGCTCTCCGACTTCCGCGGCGAGAAGAACGTCGTGCTGCTCTTCTACCCGTTCGCCTTCACCGGCGTGTGCACCGGCGAGCTGTGCGCGCTCCGCGACGAGCTGCCGACGTTCGTCAATGACGATGTGCAGCTGCTCGCGGTCTCCAACGACTCGCCCTTCAGCCTGCGGGTCTTCGCCGAGCAGGAGGGTCTGGAGTACCCGCTGCTGTCGGACTTCTGGCCGCACGGCGAGGCCAGCCGCGCCTACGGCGTCTTCGATGAGGAGAAGGGCTGCGCGGTGCGCGGCACCTTCGTCATCGACAAGGAGGGCGTGGTCCGCTGGACGATCGTCAACGGCCTGCCCGACGCCCGGGACCTGAACGACTACGCCAAGGCTCTCGAAAGCCTGTAACGGGCGGGAACCGCTCACCAGGATCGACGCGTTGATCCTGGTGGGAAACCTCATAGAGATAGGGGCACACCGTGCTCCTGACGAACCTTTTTGGGAGGACTCGTGGGAGTCAGCCTCAGCAAGGGCGGCAACGTCTCGCTGACCAAGGAAGCCCCTAACCTGACCGCGGTCGTCGTCGGTCTGGGCTGGGACGCCCGTACGACCACGGGCAGCGACTTCGACCTCGACGCCAGCGCCCTGCTGACCAACACCGAAGGCAAGGTCGCCAGCGACCAGAACTTCGTGTTCTTCAACAACCTCAAGAGCCCCGACGGCTCCGTCGAGCACACCGGTGACAACATCACCGGTGAGGGCGAGGGCGACGACGAGCAGATCAAGGTGAACCTGGCCGGTGTCCCGGCCGATGTCTCCAAGATCGTCTTCCCGGTGTCGATCTACGACGCCGAGACCCGTCAGCAGAGCTTCGGCCAGGTGCGCAACGCGTTCATCCGTGTGGTGAACCAGGCCGACGGCAACGAGCTGGCCCGCTACGACCTCTCCGAGGACGCCTCCACCGAGACCGCCATGGTCTTCGGCGAGCTGTACCGGAACGGGGCGGAGTGGAAGTTCCGCGCCATCGGTCAGGGGTACGCCTCGGGGCTGCGTGGCATCGCGCAGGACTTCGGCGTCAACGTCTGAACCGGCCCAGGCGCCCGGCCGGGCCATGAACCACCGGCCGGGCGCGCCGGGCCGTCTCGTCCGGCGCCGCACCCCTGCACGCGACAGGCGGGAGTGCGGCGCCGGATGCGCGTCGTACCACGCACTACCCCGGGGAGGGACCAGGATCATGGGCGTCACACTCGCCAAGGGGGGCAATGTCTCCCTGTCCAAGGCCGCGCCGAATCTCACCCAGGTGCTCGTGGGCCTGGGCTGGGACGCGCGCTCCACCACCGGAGCACCGTTCGACCTCGACGCCAGCGCGCTGCTGTGCGAGGCGGGGCGGGTGCTCGGCGATGAGTACTTCGTCTTCTACAACAACCTCAAGAGCCCCGAGGGCTCCGTGGAGCACACCGGCGACAACCTCACCGGGGAGGGCGATGGCGACGACGAGTCGGTGCTGATCAACCTCAGTAAGGTCCCGGAGCGGGTCGACAAGATCGTCTTCCCGGTCTCGATCCATGACGCCGACGCCAGGCGCCAGACGTTCGGGCAGGTCAGCAACGCGTTCATCCGTGTGGTGAACCAGGCGGACGGCGTTGAGCTGGCCCGCTACGACCTCTCCGAGGACGCCTCCGGCGAGACCGCGATGATCTTCGGAGAAGTCTACCGGCACAACGGCGAGTGGAAGTTCCGTGCAGTGGGGCAGGGGTACGCGTCAGGGCTCCGGGGCATCGCTCTAGACTTCGGGGTCAACGTTTCGTAAAGCCGCGTAACAGGCGCGGGGGAGACCGTACGAAGAAGGATTGGGTTGCCAGTGCTCCTCAAAACCTTTGGTTGGTCGTTCGCCGTCACGGCGATCGGTCTGGCCTTGGCCGGAGTCCTCTGGGGGTGGAAGGGGCTCGCGATCGTCGGAATCCTCTCCATCCTCGAGATCTCGCTCTCGTTCGACAACGCGGTGATCAACGCGGGCATCCTGCGGAAGATGAATGCCTTCTGGCAGAAGATCTTCCTGACCATCGGCATTCTCATCGCCGTCTTCGGCATGCGCCTGGTCTTCCCGGTGGTCATCGTCGCCATCACGGCGAAGCTGGGGCCGATCGAGGCCGTGAACCTCGCGATCAATGACAAGGAAAAGTACGAACACCTGGTCACGGGCGCCCACCCGGCGATCGCGGCCTTCGGCGGGATGTTCCTGCTGATGATCTTCCTCGACTTCATCTTCGAGGAGCGCGACATCCGCTGGCTGGGCTTCCTGGAGAAGCCGCTGTCCAAGCTCGGCAAGCTGGACACCTTCTCGGTCGTCATCGCCCTGGCCGTGCTGCTGGTCAGCGCCACCACCCTCGCCACCGACGTGGCGCACGGCGGCGGCGACAAGAGCGCGACCGTGCTGCTGTCCGGGGTCGCCGGTCTGATGACGTACTTGGTCGTCAACGGGGTCTCCGGATTCTTCGAGGACAAGCTCGAAGAGGACGACGAGGACGAAGGGGATGACGACGGCGCGGACGGCGCTGACGGCTCTGACGAGAAGAAGCCCGCGGAGAGCGGGCAGCGCGGCAGCAGCGGCGCCACAGTGGTCGGCCTGGCGGGCAAGGCCGCGTTCTTCATGTTCCTCTACCTCGAGGTCATCGACGCCTCGTTCTCCTTCGACGGCGTGATCGGTGCCTTCGCGATCACCAACGACATCTTCGAGATGGCGCTGGGTCTGGGCATCGGCGCGATGTACATCCGTTCGCTGACCGTCTACCTGGTCCGCCAGGGCACCCTGGACGACTACGTCTACCTGGAGCACGGCGCGCACTACGCGATCGGTGCGCTGGCCGCCATTCTGCTGGTCACCATCAAGTTCGAGATCAACGAGGTCATCACCGGCCTGGTGGGCGTCCTCCTCATCGGCGCCTCGTACTGGTCCTCGGTCGTCCGCAACCGCCGGGAGGGGCATGGCGGCGGAGCCGATTCCGAGGAGAAAACGGAAGTGACGTCCGGAGTCTGAGCAGTCCGACCGCCGGAGTGTGACGCACCGGCGTTTGAGGAACGCTCTCAGCGGGGCGGCCGAGGTCTTTTGACCTCCCGGCCGCCCCGCTGCTCATGGAGCGGTGTTGAGGCAGTGGGAGCCACGAAGGGTGGGGGTGCGCACGATGGCGTTCTGGAGCAACTGGGGGCGGTCCGCGTGGCGCGAGTTCGAAAGCGGCGACGCGACCGGCGCGGTCGAGCTGACCAAGCGGAACTCGGCGATCTCGTTGACCAAACAGGGCGCCGCCAGCGGCAACCTGCGGATCAATCTGTCCTGGCAGATGCGCACCTCGGACTTCAACAGCCGGAGGCCCAGTCTGCTGCGCCACCCGCTGCAGATGTTCAAGCCGCAGGTGGTGCAGGCCCAGGGGCCCGCCATGGTCAACGTCGACCTGGACCTGGCCGTCATGTACGAGCTGAAGAGCGGCGCCAAGGGCGTGGTCCAGCCACTCGGCGACTTCTTCGGCAACCTCAACGAGGCGCCGTACGTGAAGCTCAGCGGGGATGACCGGTTCGGCTCCGGCATGGGCGAGACGATCTACATCAATCTGGACCACAAGGACGACATCAAGCGTCTACTCGTCTTCGTCTACATCTACGACGGCACGCCCGCCTTCGACCGTACCCACGGCATGGTCACGCTCTTCCCCAGCAACGGCCCGCGGGTGGAGATCGCGCTCGACGAGCGGGCCCCGCAGGCCCGCTCCTGCGCCGTGGTCATGCTGGAGAACGTCAAGGGCGAGATCGTCGTCCGCCGCGAGGTGAAGTACGTCTACGGCTTCCAGGCCGAGCTGGACCGGCTCTACGGCTGGGGCCTCCAGTGGGGCCGCGGCTACAAGTCCAAGGTGTAGGGGGTGTCTTGCCGATCATGCCGGGCTCCCGGCGTCTGGCACGGCACCTCGCGGCCCCGCGCTCGTCGCACGCAGCGCCGCTGCGCTCTCCTCACGCGGGTTGCGAGGCACCGCACCAGACGCCGCTCGCTGATCCGGCCTGACCGGCAAGACACCCCCTGGCCGCCGCCACCACCTGCGCTCGCGTCGGCTAGCGCTTCTGGAACTGCGGCCCCTGTGGCGGCAGGGCGAAGTTGGGGTCGGGGAACGGCATCGGCAGCGGCGGCGGGGGCGGCGGATCGGTCCGCTGCACCTGCTGCGGATAGCCGTACGCGGGCGGCTGCGGGTAGCCGTAGCTCGGCTGCTGGGGGTAGCCGTACGCGGGCTGTGCCGGGGGCTGGGCGGGCGGCTGCGGATAGGCCGCCGCCGGGGGCTGCTGCGGCGCCTGGGGCGGTACGGGCGGCTGTGGTGGCAGGTAGTAGTCCCCGTCGCCCGTCGCGGCGCCCGTGACGCCCGTCGTGGCGTCCTGCGAGGGGGAGTACGGCTGGGTCGCCTGAGAGTCCCAGGGGTCGGGCTGCGGCAGGGGCCGAGGATGCGGCAGAGCGGCCGTCTCGGCCTGGCTGGAGGCCGGGCCGAGGGGCGGGCCCGACGGGGACAGGGGCTCGGCCACGGCGGCCTCCGGCTCCTCGGCGCCCCGGTCCCGTTCCGCGTCCGCGGCCTCGCCGTCGTCCACCGAGATGCCGTACTCCGTGGCCAGCCCGACCAGCCCGGACTCATAGCCCTGCCCCAGCGCGCGGAACTTCCAGCTGTCCCCCCGCCGGTACAGCTCGCCGCAGACCAGCGCGACCTCCTTGCCGGTCTCCGGCAGCACCGCGAAGATCGCCAGCGGTTCCTCGGCGGCCGACGGCGACGCGTCGTACACCAGCAGGCTCAGATCCCGTACCTGTCCGAAGGTGCCGCCGTCCGCCGACGCCGCGAGCACCACCCGGTTCACCTCCGGCTCCAGCGCGGTCAGGTCGGCCTCGATGGTGTCCGTCAGCCCTTCGGGCGCCTGCTTCTTGGGCAGGTGCCGGACCAGGCCGGAGGGGTGCCGTGGCTGGTTGTAGAAGACGAAGTCCTCATCCGAGCGCACGCGGTCGTCCCTGTTCAGCAGGAGGGCCGAGGCGTCGACGTCCGGCACGTCCGTGCCGGGGGTCCAGCGCAGCACCGCGCGTATGGCCGTGGCCTCGAGCGGGATGTTCGATCCCTTCAGCATGGCGTGCGTCATGGCCGTAATCCTGCCCTCCCGCAGGGTGCCGGGACAACGCAGGGGGCCGGGAAGAGCTGGTGGGATGTGGCAGGACGGGTATGCCGGATACCTGAGCGACGCAGAGGAGTTACGTGATTTTCACGGCCTTGGGGAACTTTTGACCAGGGCTCGGACGTACGATAATCGGCCACCCGAGGGTCGTGTGGCCCGGGTGGGGAACCGGCAGTGCGGGGAGATACATGCGGCATTTTGGACATCTGCCGGACGAGGTGCGGACGCGCCTCTTCCACCAGCAGCCCGTGGAATTCACGGTCGACTCACCGGCCCGGA
>Ga0307508_10004781_pt1 | contig 13075 bp, 14 predicted proteins | sample 9_EM_MG_FD_203089 | JGI IMG/M metagenome (GOLD analysis project Ga0307508, IMG submission 203089) | Populus trichocarpa ectomycorrhiza microbial communities from riparian zone in the Pacific Northwest, United States - 9_EM | ecosystem: Host-associated > Plants > Roots > Unclassified | place... | reverse complement strand
ACCCACTTGGTATCGACCGTTTGCTTTCCGTGTGGTAGCTGATCCAGCTCCTCATACACGCCGTACTTCTTCAGCTGTTCCTTCTCTTCCTCCATCGCCACTGCCCATGCCTTACTGTCTGGCCCAGCAAGCGCATCGTTAACCAATATCATATAGGCCTGTTCCGAACCGTCCTGACGATATCGTTCGGGTAGTCTCCGGGTCCTTCCAGACCGGCATAGAGGTTCCGCTGGTGGTGAACTGGTATCCAAAGGCTCCTCTTCAAAGCTACCAATCGATCGAAGCTCTGCTTTACGAAGATCACTGGGACGAACACATCGACGGACCCATCCCGACAGAGGCCATCGATTGTACACCCCAGCACTGGTATACCCAATACTGGTACGACTGCGCATTTGCCCATCAGTGCGCGAACCTTTCCGGACTCGATTTTCGAGATATCTGCGACTACGAGTTCATCGATGACGAAACCATTTATACCTGACACTTTCTAGACCTGTATTAAAAATGGCCCAGGAACGCATCATCCTTCTCCCAGCCGCCTCATCCAATGTGGATATGCTCCGGCTGGAATACCCGGCTAGTGCGGTTCAGGTCTACATGGGCGACATCCCCCCGCAACCCTCCATCGACCTAAAGGACCCGCCAGCATGGCTACAACTCCTGGTCTCTCAGCAGCGACAGGCCCAATGGGACCTGGAACAACTCCACATGGTGTGCAGCAGCGCCTACGACCGATCCGACAGACGAATCCAATGCATCAAGGAGACATACACCCAAATCACCGGGGCCCTGGAGTACGTATACGACCAAGCCCAAGCCAACGCACGGGCATCCTCCGACTGGATGCAAACGGAGCTCATGAGGACGGCCAACACGGCGCAAAAGTTCACCAACGACGTCTGGGCGGCAATCCAACTGCGAGACCAGGAAAAGACGAACGAGGACGTCAACCGAGACACCCGCATACTGCGAGTAAAAAACGCCGTCCAATTCCTCCAAGTGGCCAGCTAGCAACGGCTGGAAGAGCAAGCAGCGTGGAACCAGAACTGCGAGGACTGGGCCGTTCAGCAGTAAGCCTTGGAAACTCAGGTAAGCGCCCTGATCAGCTCGGCTGCTAAGAAAAAACAGAGGAGAACCCTGACCTACCTACAGTCGGCAGCCCCCGCTCCTACTGCGGCAGCAGCCCCGTCGATCAGCAGCCTCCCTGGGGCGGCACCAAGGTCACCAACGCCGGCCCCCCAAACCCAAGGAGGGGTCGGGCCTGGGGGGCCACCGCCACCGCCCCCGACAACTTGACGACCGGGAAGAGCCTCTCGGTCTCCCTCTTTGCCACCACTGCGACCGTCCTCAGGAGGATACACTCCTCCTCCGCGATCCCCACCACCGCAGATACCAATCTGCAACGTTCTGCTCTCTCCAACCGAGCTAAGGGAAATCGTGACCGCCATGGTGACCGCCACCCAAACAGCGTTACAGGCGGGGCAAGCCAATGTGGCCAAATTAAAGCTGAAGGACCCAAAAGAATTCGATGGGAAAACCGCCACGCCGTTCACCTCGTGGTGGGAATTGGTATGCGAATATATCGAGTTTTACCCTCATTCCACGGATGCGCAAAGGATCGCATGGATCGGCACCCTCCTCACCGGAACGGCCGGAGACTGGCACCAGCACCGGTGGAGAACTATGGGGGACCGAGACACGTGGGCCCTATATGCGACAAACATGCAAGCGGAATACCGAGACAGGCAGGAAGCGGCCAACGCCCAGAGGTAATTGGGAGGGCTTGAGTACAAGGGGGACATCAAGGCATACCTAACGGAGTTCCGCACGCTCAACATTTACGCAAGGTGCGTAGGAGAAAGCCTCCAGGAAAAAATCAACATGGCCATGCCCCGAGCCATCATTGACATGCGATTTGCCCACCACATGGGGGAATTTGTGGATGACGAGCATTTCCTCACCGCCACCTATGAGGCTGGCGTGCACGTGGAACAGAGGAAGGCCCTGGAGGAACTCCGGTTGGGCAAGAAGGAAAAGGAAGGCCCAAACCCTGGAAAGGATTCGCGCAAGAGCCGAAAAGGCCAGGGAGAGAAGGAGGGCCCCAAGCAAGCAGGGAAAGCTAGCTCGGGGGGCAAGGCCAGAAGGCCAGGATTTGGGCAAGCAGGGCACTGGGGCACCAAGGAGGAAGCCCTAGCGGGAGTACCCGCCAAAGAACGAAAAGAATACAGGGCAAGCCGAGACGGGTGCTGGCGATGTGGGAGAACCGGACACAAAACGTTCGAATGTTATGCAGGAACGACCACCGGAGGAACCGCGCTCCCAACAGCACCATGGAAAGGGGCCTCGAGTGCAAAAAGGAAGAGGACCCTGGAGGAAGCCAGGGACGCGCCAGCCGCAAAACAAGTCCGGACTACGCTCATCAAAACGGAAGACGAGGATATGCGGGAAGCAGCAGCGGCCTGGTCGAAGGATCGGCGGGAAACAGGTGTCTGGGCACAAGACACCGACGACTCGGATTTTTAAGAGGCTGTGACCCGCCACAGTCAGGGGCCTACCGAATCATATGTGGCATGAAAGGAAAACGAAAGGCTGGACAGGAGGAAACCTGCCACACAAAGAGGGTAAGGGAAGAACCTCAGTGTGGAAAAAGACCCATCGTCCAAATGATCCTTTGCTGGGGAAACCGGGAAAAATCCGTCCGAGTACTATTGGATACGGGCTGCTCAGTCCCCTTAGTCACTCAAAGGCTGGTTCAAGAGGAAGACCAATCTATCCGCTCTCAGAAAACAAACTGGAAACCCTCCGGGAATGGCTCAAGGAAATGCTCCGAACAGGAAAAATCCGACGGTCCACGTCGTCAGCAGGTTCCCCCATCCTGTTCGTCCCAAAACCACACGGGCGAGGTCTTCGGCTGTGCGTGGACTACAGAGCTCTGAATAAGATAACGATCCCGAACTGCTACCCCCTACCCCTTATGCAGGAACTACAGGACAGAGTTCAGGGCGCTCAATGGTTCACCAAGATGGATCTCAAAAACGGGTTCCATCTGATCCGGATCAAAGAAGGCGACGAGTGGAAGACGGCGTTCCGAACCCGGTATGGCTTATACGAATTTCAAGTCATGCCGTTCGGCCTCACAAACGCTCCGTCTACGTTCCAAGACATGATGAACCACGTGTTCTCGGACATGTTGGATGTCGGGCTACTGGTATATATGGACGACATCCTCATATACGCCCAAACCCGTGAGGAGCACGATGCAAGGGTCAAAAAAGTGCTAGAGCAGCTCCAGGAAAACGGCCTTGCAGTCTCCCCCGACAAATGCGTATGGCAACTACAGGAAGTGGAGTTCCTGGGATACATCATCGGCCGAGACAGAATCAAAATGTGGCAAGAAAAGGTCGAAGCAGTGCTAAGTTGGAAAAAGCCAGAGTCGTTAGCCGATACCCAGTCCTTCCTATGATTTGCCAACTTTTACTGACAGTTCATCCAAAATTACTCGGGTGTGGCACGACCCCTAACTGAGCTAACCAAAGGAGAAGGAAAAAACTGGGCTTGGAACCAGCAAGCGGAAGTGGCCTTCGAAGAATTGAAGCGCCGATTCACCACCGCACCAATCCTAGCACATTTTGACACACAGCGACCAGTTATCATCGAAACCGATGCGTCCGACTTCGCAATAGGTGCAGTACTATCCCAGCGAGACGATGAGGGACGACTACACCCGGTGGCTTTCCACTCCAGAAAGTTCCAACCCATGGAAATCAACTATGAAATCCACGACAAGGAACTTCTAGCCATCGTTGACGCCTTCAAACACTGGCGGCGGTACTGCGAAGGAGCGATCCATCAGGTACAGGTCTTCTTGGACCACCAGAACCTGGAGTACTTCCCAACAACTAAAGTACTCAACAGGCGGCAAGCAAGATGGGCTCAGGAGCTGGCAGGAATCGATTTCCAAATCTACTACCGACCCGGGTCTCGAAATGGCTAGCCAGATGCGCTATCCAGGCGGTCGGAGTACCGCCCTGAGAAAGGGGGGAGTGAAAACCAGCCGATCGCGACGGTATTACGGAAAAACCATTTTGCGGAACCAGACCAATGGGCAAGGACGTTTATCGCCTCGTCGGCACGACTAGCCTCACTCCCTACCAGAAATTGGGCGGAAGGATTCACTGCAAGAATCCGGGAGGAAGGAAGGAAGGACGAAGAATACCAGAAGGTGTGGAAGCTGGTGGAAGCGGCTCAGGAAGAAGCTGAGCCGAATGACCGAAAGGTTAGGGAGGAAGCCGGGGCCCCCCGTGAGGGTTCCCGGAGGGACCGAAAAGCCAGGATCACAGAGGTCCTCGGGATCAAGGACGGGCTGCTCTACAGGAAGGGTATGCTCTGGATCCCGGAGGACAGGGAACTCATCAGGACGATCTTGGAGTCAGAACACGACTCAAAGATGGCTGGGCACATGGGCCAGGACAAAACGATCGAGCTAATACGATGGCACTTCTGGTGGCCCAAGATGGATGAACGCATCATCGACTACGTCCGAAGCTGCCCGGAATGTGAAAATAACAAGGCGGCGCGACACCAACCTTACGGACTCTCGTCGCCCTTGGAACTTCGGTACGCCCTGTGGCAGTCGATCGCCATAGACTTCATCACGGAATTGCCTCTCTCGGAAGGATGCGACCAGCTATGGGTGGTCATTGACCGATTCACGAAGATGGCGCACTTCCTCCCCCTCGGCAAGGAAAAGAAGACGGCGGCCGACCTAGCAGTCATCTTTGCTCGGGAAGTCTGGAAATACCAAGGACTCCCCATGGACATTGTCTCAGACCGCGACTCCCGGTTCACCTCCGAAACATGGCAGGAATTCCTCAGGCTATCTGGCATCCGACCACGGATGTCAACGGCCTTCCACCCGCAGACCGACGGGCAGACGGAACGCCTCAACCAGACTATTGAAGCGTACCTCCGAGGGTTCGTCGGTCACGAGCAGGACAATTGGGTGGGACTACTCCCGATGGCTGAGTTCACCTACAACAACTCGGTCACCATGGGCAACGGGATGTCGCCCTTTTACACCAACTACGGTTTCCACCCTGTGTTCTCCGACCCGGCCACCTCGGGGCCCTTGAACCCGGCAAGCAAGCTCTACGCCCACTGGATGAGCACGGTTCACGAGGAATCTTCCCGACGGCTCGAAGCAGCACATGAATTCATGCGCCGCTACACAGACCCCCAGCGCACCGAGCCCCCGAAGTATCAGATTGGGGACTTGGTGATGCTCAACGGCCGCAACATCAAAACGCGCCGGCCATCTCGGAAGCTGGACCACAAGAATCATGGCCCCTTCCAGGTGGAGAAGATCGTCTCACCCCTCGCAGTTCGACTCACCCTCCCCCGGAAGTGGAAGATTCACAACGTCTTCCACGTATCGCTGCTAGAACCCTACCGAACCAGCGAACACCGGGCACCGCCGGACCCTGCGAAAGTTCTCCGCAAGGCCGACGACATCGAACAAAGCGAGGAATACGATGTTGACGAGGTCCTTGGGAGCACCAAGAAAGGGCGCCGTGTCTTGTACCTCGTCAAATGGCTCGACTACCCGAACCACAAAGACTGGACGGAGGAGCCATACGACAACTTTTCGATAGGCGGTCTGGGAAAACTCCGAGAGTTCCACGGCAACAACCTGGACGTGCCGAGGGACTACCGGCTCCCTGAGAGCTAGACTCCGATCCACTCCTGGCGCATGACGGAGCCGAGGGAGCTGAAGCACGATCGGGGGGTAGTAGGCTGAAGGGGAGGAGGACTTCAGTCGAATAACCTTGCAACGAGCAGAAGAGCGAAGGTATTGTAATTCCGCGGGAACGACGACTGTCCTTTAACTGTGGCGAGGCGTGGGTGGCCGGTTAAGAGCCACTGGTTTTGACCGGCTCTGGCGGCAAGACTACCGTACGGCCGGACTGATCCCCTGCTACACCGGCGTGCCAGGCCAACCCATCTTCTGATCACCTCTTCGGAGGAACATCGGCATTCCCCGGTTTCCTTCGCAATACTCTGATGTAGGACCCCAGGCAGATCCCCGGGTCCGAGGGCCGGTTGTCAGCCGAAATGGTCTGGAGTTTTTTCCCGCAGGAGGGTTTTCTTCAGACCAGGTGACCGGAGGGATGCAGGTGATGGAGGACTGCATTCCAATGCAACATACACAAGAACTACGAAGTCAAGAGGTGGAAAAGCTCCGGGACGGAGCTTAGGAAAGGGGGGAGTAGTGTTACACCCTACGGTGCAGCACAGAAAGAAAGGGCACATGAAAGAATCAAAGCCACATCCAAAGACTTCACCCTCCAGACGTAGTACGGCCGACCAAGACAAAACCTCGGTAAGCGATGAAGAAGCTACTTGGAAATGTTGGGGCGAAACATACCCGTAATTCTCTATCCAAGATAGGCGTCATCGCCCCGGGTCGAAGCCGAAGTCGGTAGCCGCTGCAGAAGAGGGGAAGATAAGGGAGCATGCAAGTCGCACGCCATGAGCGGGGCTCATGACGAATGTTGGGGCGGAGAGAGTCTAGACGGGAGATAAGGAGTGGGGCGTGGAAACTCTTGGAAAAGAGGAGACGCCACCGTCAGCTGAGATAGAGGAGGCGCCAGTAAGAAGGATGGGATCGAGATGGATTTCTCGTATCGCCGGAAGAGCCTTGCTGGGCCGCGCGTCCGGGTGGGCGCGTGGCGGAGCCAATTCACTCCACCTTATCGCTAGTTACCGATTATGACCAATCCGCTCACAACCACTGGTGGAAACCGGTGGAAGACAGACGTCTTGAGAAACCAGCTAGGGAACGGCGTGACTACGCGGGCAAAAAGAGAGAAGAAAGTCTTCTCTCCCGAAATATCACGTGACCCGGTCGCGAAGGGATGTTAGCACACCACGAAGCGACGAGGAAAAATATCACAAGGAAAGAAACCCACCGAACCCCGAACAACAAATCTAAGATTATTCCGCTGTGAAAGAAAGATACCTGACTTCAAGTACCTCCACACCGCCGTTACGATATAACCCCGGTGTAACAGTTACCGTCCAGACATTGTTGCCTGGGAGGAGAGCAGAGAAGAATAGAAAATTATGACGTTTGAAGTGGGAGAAAGGTTGTGACGTATGTATCTATGTATGTCGTTGCATCCACGCGTAGTCTACGAGATTTACCGCCGTATCTACAATGTTCGTTGGCTACGTCAGTTGAGATGGGTACGTGTCCCCACACCATCATCGACTCGATCAAGGGGAAAGGGACGGAGGGTTTGCACGTATGTCTTCATCAGCAAAAACTCGAAAAATGCTCCCGGTGCTCCCGGTGCTTCCGTAAGCTTTATTAAGCTTTATTAAGCTTCTGTAAGTGAGAAGTTATATTTTGCTCCCGTAAGGATTTGGAAAAAAATAATCTCTTTTATTTCAACTAAAACACCGAGAAAGGAAATTTAAAATTTGTGTCTCACTTCGAAAAAAACCAATATACCTCAACTTTTCATTTTTTTGCTGATGTTCGACTAGCCCCCGCCACCCCCCTAAAATTTATTTTTACATATGAAGTGGAAGCAAATCATCTGCCCGCAGTTTATCAACACTCAGGTGGGGCCTGGCGGCAGCAGACTTCGGCGAGCAGCGATGGCTTCCGGAGCAGTTTTCATAAACTGGTTTTTTTTCCTTTTACTTGACTAGGTACGGGCTTGTCAGGCCTATGGTGTTTGTGCGGGGGTGACGGCCGGCAGTGATACGAGTTTTTTTTCCAACAAAAAGTTCGTCCACCCCAAGAGAGAGTGTGTGTAGACTATGTGTCTTGTCGCCCCGCTTCGACCAGCCCCCGCCCTCTATTTGATGAATGCACAAGGGGCGGATACATATGTGCCGCCGCCGTTGCCCTACATACATCAAGTCAAACTTTATCCAACGTCTGCCACTCTCCTTCACGATGCCACGCTCTAGCAAAAGAAAGATTGCCAGCCAAGCTGCAGCAGCTTATGCTAGAATTTTGCTAGAAATAGCAAAAAGAGACAGATAGCCAGTGCTACAGTGGAGATTCCTGACAGTTGTTCGGAAGGAGACACGCTCTCAAGTAGCGATACCGAAGGCATTGCTATTGATTCAGAGCCAGAGGACGATGTTTTTGTGTTCCATCAACCGGACAATTCAGGGAGGGCGAAGGCAGAACAACAGTTGAAAGGATATTCGAAGACCAATGCTGGCAGGACGGCACAGTCGCGATGGTACTATTCTCAGAAGGAGAAGGAAACTGCCAAATTTCATAGTACCTGTGGGAGTATTAGCCGGTTCTTTGGTCAGAAAGAGAAGGATGATACTACTGTTGGCTGCAAATCAGAATCCTCTGCGCCTCCGAGCCGAAACGAGATCTCTTTCACCACCTCTGTTACCTCCTCCATCTGGCTGGGGCCCCCTTCACCACCCGGTCTACTGTATTCTTTGGCCCTACTATATCCTTTAAGGATGAAGTCAAGGTACTGGAAATTTGGCAGAAAGAAAATAAGCAGGAGATTACCGGTGACTGGCAGAAAAGAGTGTTGGGAGTGGTCGATCTTCTACAGTACCCCAGGGGAGCCTTCCCTAGTCCCTCTCCCCTGCTCAATTCCAGCCTCCGGCCTTTGTCTTCCATTGTGGCTGGTCGAAGCGGGGGCAACAAGATTACGGGTGATTGAGAACCAAACCATTCCGTCGTTTATTAGGGAAATAGCAACTACTGACGAAACAAGACGAAACCACACGAAACAAGTAAGCAGTTATTCCGCAACCTTCCCACCGCGCACCCAACCCCCATTAAAAATGCGCAGCGACAATTGCGACCGCGATTGCTGCACCTGCGAAGCGCGGGACCCCCGTAGCCATGGCTAAATTTTGAGCTAGTATTTTCGCATCAGTTTCTTCCTCACTGTGTGTTCCAGTCCCCAGGCGGGGGGGTAGCTTAGGGAGGAAAACGTACAAATGGTTTTGCTGGCCTTTTTGCGCCCACTAACCTCAAATTCATAGTTGTCGATGCCAAGATCTATGCTTAACTCCGCAATGACAACACTTGCCACAAGAAACAAGAAGGTGACAGATACAAGTTTCATCGGAGTGAGAAGGATCTCTTTGTTTGTTTGTTCGTGTTAGGTGTGATTGAGTGGCAAGAAGGATTATAACAGCAGCGACAATCTCTTTTAAATATCCTTTAATTCACCTGTTGTATTATTTCTGTTTTGCCTGAAAATACAATGAAACTTACAGGAGGTCAGGATAAATCACGCAGAAAGTTATAGCGGAGTGACGAGACAATGGTACGTTGTGACAGCCGCACGCCTAAACGAAGTTCGAATGCTCTGGGAATGCGCGCGGTGATGGATCAAGGTGGTGAAGGTATACCTCCAGCGCGCGCATAGGCAGACATAGATATGGAGCCGGCACCATAGAAAAGTGGCTGAAACACGCGTTCTTCGAGGCTCTTTTTAATTTTGTCATTAATCGTGTACGACCTATGCAAATCATGGCAATACGCTCTGCCTAAAATGAGTAGCGCGTGATGGTTATCATTCAAGGCGAAGAAAGGAATCTTGAACTAGATTTCCCTGTCCTCCCAAATCGTTCGACATCATCTAAGGTAATACATATTCCCCTCGGTCTCAAAACCCGCCGCCGCCCTGGAGTCTAGCAACCAACTTCAGAGAGCACTGCGTCAAGTGGTGTTCATATGACGGCCCCCGCCGCCTCTCAGGTACTCTTTTGGTTTTACTAGCTGTATGATACCCGGAGACGATCAGAGGGTAACTATTTTACGAGCGGTGGTTGCAGGAGCAGCGCCTGAGTATCCGCTAGCGGAGTCGATAATACACCAGGCCATATCCCTCGCCCTCTGATATGTGGGTATATATGTATGGAGTGGTCGCTCTCAGCATAAATCCCAGACAGCCAGTTACACCCACCAGAACACACGCAGTATTGAACACACCATTTTACAACGATCCCGACCCATCTCAGGAAGATGCAGACCTCAGTGAACGTAACGTATTACTTCAACCTCAAGATCCACATGGAGATGCGGCTATCGATGCGGAAACCGCCTTATGGGCTTATTTGGATCAGTACAATCCAGATCTCGATCGCTTGTTTGAAGACAAAAATGCTGTCGAAAATGGTAATGGCGACCAGAATCTCGAGCGCTGGAACTCTGTCACTGCCGATCCGGGGACTTGCTGCGAGAAGGAAAAGTAGGTCTCGTAACAGCAACCTATATGAGAGCAGGGCTGAAATTTGGTAGGACGGAGATGTCGGACCGGATTGCGGAACTAGAGGAAATGTTGAAAGATTCGAACCAGAGGGTTTCCGAATTACAGGAAAGGTTAGTGACGCTCAGAGCGGCCACCACGCGCACGCTAATGCTTATTTCACAGGATAGAAAGGTCATATCCCAGAGCCAGGTTCTTCAAGAGAGGAGAGACTAACGAACTGCAGTTTTGCTGAGTATCTCAATAGTCTGCAACGCTGGACTGAACAAGTAGCACAGTATGTTGGTTCTTTTTGAGCGTATTATCTTATTCTGTTTTCGGTTGCGGGTTTGTGTTTGATATCGTATGTGGTTTTAGGACGCAGAGTCACTCCGTTTGTTTCTCAATGTATGGGCTGCCCTGCTTGTCGGTGATTTCGGTGCACATAGATGTTTCCCCTTGTCGACGAGCCATACTGAGACGGTCTCAGTGACTAACAACTGGCGGCGGGGCATTGAATTGGGTAATTCGAGTGATCTCTCATGAAACTTCTTACACAGTAATTTAGGGAAGCATCCGAGAAATTCCGAGACGTGGGTGTAGTCATGGCCCTGGGCAGTAACGTTAATATCAGAGTTTTCCTCGAGTGGTAGGTTCGTATTTTTATTTTTTTGGTTTATCATTCATTACCCTCTGCCAAGGCCTATCCTCACCGCCAACCTCCCCATCGATATCGTGGTTGTCACGTCTTACTCGTCGTTCTATTCGTCGTGTCTGAGACACCAGCATACTCGTTACACACTTGCTACCGGCGTCCTCACTGCTATCCTGGTTGTCGCGTCGTACTCGTCGCGACTTACTTGCTATCGTTCTCACCGCGTGTCCTCATTACCATTCTCCCCACCACCTCGCCATCACCAATCTACTTGCCATTCTCCGTCCTACTCGCCGTCACGGCTTATTACACAACTTCCCCTGCCATCGTAATCGTCGCCGTCTTACACGTTCACCGCCATCCTCCTCATCGACATGGTGGTCGTCGCGTCTTACTCGCCTTTCTGAGAGCGGCGCTAACAACGTCACGAAGCTCGCCAATCTTACTCACTATCTACTAGCCGCATCACATTGCAACACTTCCTGATGTATCTGATTCACTGAACTGTGTTAGTCATGTCAAGATGGATGCAACGCGAAGTGATCCACCAAGCGGTCAGACAAGCGTCAAGCGAACCGCCATGCCCCCCCCCCCCCCGAGTGATACAAGCGAGCAAAATCTGGTGGTGCCCGGCGCACTAGGGGGTCCAGGGAAACCAGTCTATTGCGCCGCTGCATGCATGACGGCCAAACCGCAGAAGACTGGCGAGTTGGAGGGGGTGTCAGGGCCGGAGGAAGGGCCGTGCGGACAAATTGGAGTGCTTTAGGGATAATCTGATATAACTCGGGCGGGAGTTGTTGTTGGGATCCTTCAATTGGACTCTAATGCCGTTTTGAGAGAGGTTGATGGAGCAAGGCCGCTGACCCTCGTTGGCGATGGGATGGGATCACTGAAAGTCACTTGTTCGCTCGTGTTGCATGCCATACTGGATGCTCACTGTCCTACTATAACGCGGAATACAATAAATAGTGTGGAGGCTGAGAACATACGGAAGAACATTCTGTGTGGGTGATGCCAAAATACTGTTGACGTACGGCAGTTGCGAGCGCTGTCCCTCAGCAATGGCAACGTTGACGACACCAGTCTGCCGAAGGGCTGCTATCGCTAGCCGTCCACGATGTAGGTGAGTGCCGCTGCCGCCATTCCGGTCTGCTATCAGTCCACGTCTCGTCGCCCCACTTCGACCGGTCCCCACCGCCCCCCGTTTATCCAACACCGTATGTGCTACACACCCGCACAACGCAAACTGCAGAATGTCAGAATCTAATTTCCTTCAAAGAGGTTATTTTGCAAAATAGTACGCGCCTAAGATAGTGTCACACGACGCACGGTGCTTAACATGTACGGGAATAACATATATACCACTTTCACTCCATGTGCGGTTTCGAACAAGCATTATGTCTGCCTACAAACTTCGGAGTCAGAAGGAAGCTGAGAAGTGACGACTGGAAGCCCGAGGATACGCCAAGTGTGAATCTGTTCCAGAACCCGTGACGTTGAAAAAGCTACAACAAGCCAGCGAAAAGAACCTGCAAAGGGCACTGCTATATCTCGACGCCTTCTACAAACATGAACAACATGCAGCGCCCGTCATCGACCAAGTCCGTTCACTCCCCCCTGTGGAGGATATTGCCCAATGGGTCAGGCATGTGGTTTGCACAAGACAAGGTCGCTCGGCAGATATCATCCAGGGCGAAACAATGCTACAAATATGGCACGATTCAAGAGGAGCGCTCTACCGAAAGACTCTCAAATTATACAGTAATGCGGAGATCAAAAGGATATCCACGGTAAGAGCACACTATCGCCCAACCCATCTATACTGACCAAGGGGTAGTTTATCACCGATGGTGACCTCGGTTCCCCCGGTGAACCCTTGTACCTCCAGTTCGGAAAACGGAAGCCCAAGATGGTATTCGACCACCTTGACTTGTTCAATACTCTGCAATATCTCTGGTGCCGGGACCAGCACCTGTACGAATGTGAACGCTATCCCCTGGACCGTAGAAATTGAGTTTCCGTGCCATTTGAACCCCGACAACGACAACTCTCGATCGTAGTGGAAGAAATAGCCTATTGTACCCCCCAATACTGAAGGTTATTTTGTTCTTTGATATCTGAACTCTCATGCTATCAATTCTCAGAGCTATGGCCTTTCTGGTGGGAGATA
>Ga0307508_10004780_pt1 | contig 13076 bp, 11 predicted proteins | sample 9_EM_MG_FD_203089 | JGI IMG/M metagenome (GOLD analysis project Ga0307508, IMG submission 203089) | Populus trichocarpa ectomycorrhiza microbial communities from riparian zone in the Pacific Northwest, United States - 9_EM | ecosystem: Host-associated > Plants > Roots > Unclassified | place... | reverse complement strand
TTGTACATGACAAAGGGGAAAAAAAAATTGGCCTCTTTTGTAATTGGGGACGGCCTGGAGGGAACAATGTTACAGTACAAGAGGGGGGAGTGTTTTTACATGGGATATGTGCTGTATGTACAATTGTACATGCCCTTAGAACTGCCAATTTTTATTGATCATGGCCGTTGGGCAGTTGCAAGGGATTTTTTAATGAAAACGACGTATTGGCCTCAGTCTTTGTCGTGCGTGCGCTTGTCCCGAGATGGCGACATCATGTGTGAGCGCAATCATCCGCTCGGCTGTTTCTCCACTCTCTCAGGTTCATCCAAGAGAAAAGTAGCGCTCCGCGAGGGTCCTATTGAATCAAAATCGAAACAGAGGCAGCCTAGCTAAAGCGTCACTTTGGCAATTTAACGACAGCCATATGCCCACTGTCATTCTGAAGGTCGGAGCATAGCTCAAGGGGAATTTTACTAGTCAGGAGTAACTATCAGATAATTCGCTTGTCTGGATTGAGGGTTAGGATAGAACAGATTGATTGGAATGGGATAAGGATACTTGTATAAATAAGAACCAAATAAAGACATGGCTGTGTACGTTCTGCTTACTTCCTGCTGTGATCTGCGATAATGCACTCCTCCAATAAGCGCCAAGCGTCTTTGCAAACAGGTCCTGACAATAAAAGGATGCATGCTGGGGAATATTGTGTTGAAGATGTGATACCAGACAGCGTGTGGGATCGCTACACGAATCTCTCTGCGCTTTCAGCGGGCGGAGAGGATGTCATCGTGGACGAAGGTTTCGGTAGAATAGATTACGATGGTTAGAGTCATCTCCTGCTTCTGGATCGATTCATATAGTACATTGAACAACCAAAGCAGAATTTTACAGAGCCCTGCAACGACTTATGCCCGATCCTGAAACCAATATGACACCCCTGCAATCACCATCGCAGCGCAGTCTCCACCTCTTGTCTATAGGTAACCACAGCCATCATCTTCACAAAAACTATGTTAATACAATTCCCAGATGGTTGGGGAATCCGTACCGTGACGTCCTTGTTCATCTTGAGGGAGATACTCCATCGATACCAACAGATTCAAAAACTATCAGAACTTCCCTGCCCCTGCGATGTTTTCGACCTTGCGGGTGGTACGGGCACAGGAGGGTCCGTTTTCACCTCATTTGTAGAAAGTCGATGGTTGACCCAGCAATTATCAATTGGTCAGGATCGTCGTCATTATGCTCTTCCGACTGAGAATGTCTGTGGATGACGCTATCGCTGCATATATAAAGCTTTCAAAAGACGTTTTCTCTGATAGGACAAGATGGCCCCACAACAACGGCATTTTTAAAGCGTCTCGATTGGAGGACGCTGTCATGGAAATTATCCATTCAAATCTTGAAGTCGGGAAAGGAGAAGCGAAAGAGATACGGATGTTGGAAGCGGAAGGACCTAAGTGGCAAGTTGCGCTTCTTTCCTTCTTGATTTACATTGACCTTTTATACCAGCTTTGTCTGTTCTTCGACTGCACAGAATGTGACGTTTCCGACACTCTTCCGCACATACGTACCTTCAAAACCAGGCTCATGATTGTACTATCGTGGAGGCGGTCAGGGCAACGACAGCAGAACGACCTTTCTTCCCGGGCATCGACATCGGAGATCCTAATCTCGAGGAAACGTTCATCGGTGGAGGTCTGCGATGGAAAAATCCTGTGAAATATGTCTTAAAAGAAGCCGGTTCTGTCTTTCCAGATCAAAAAATCGCTTGTATCGTTTCTATCGGAACTGGGGCACCGGGCATCATCGGTTTAGAAAATCCAGGCTCGACTATAGACTTCACCAAGGTCGCTGGCAATAGTGCGAACGACTGTGAAGCGGTTTCGGAGGACGTGGCAAGAAAATTCGATAAGGACGAGTTCTATTGTCGTTTGAATGTTGAGCACGGGCTTGAAGGTGTCGGTTTTGGAGAATGGGAGAGGCTCGCAGACGTCAAAACGCATACGGAAAAGCATCTCCAGAAGTACGATGTTTCCCAGAAAGTTGATGAGCTGGTGCAAGTGTTGAATCGGACAGGTGCGCTCTAGTTCAGATCAAATATCTAGGCGCCGCTCACATATTTGTATTGAAAGCCATTGCAAGAGCGGTGGAAGAGACTCTCAGCGTTCTTGGAAGATTCCTCGATAGTTTCTCTGGGGCGGATTGGAGTGCATTGATCTCAGAATTCAACCTTGTCGTCAAGGTATTCTTGCTTCAAGTCGTCTTCATTTCGTGTGGAATTCAAATTTATGATGAATGATATAGAAATCACATTCGAAGGATGCTGCAGACATCCTCAAGATACAGTGTGGGCTTCTGCAGGACAGTCTTGATAGCTGTGTTCAGGAGAGGGATTTGCCTCAGTTGCCGCAGGAGCTAGGGGAGTCTGTCAAACGGTTACTCGCGTAAGTCCCTCACTCGATATAAATAGGTACTCTGGTTGATTTATGTTTAGAAGGCTGAAGAAAATGTTCGAAGAGTTGGTTGAGCTTAGGAATACTGAAGACGATCCCATTACTCGATTGAATACAAAAATGCACAGATTCCTTCAACGGTTTTGGGTAAGCGTTTTTACTCTTCGTACTATTGTTACCCACTTGAAATGCTGTCTCTTAGATAGAGCATCAGATTGCCGGAAACCTCGTTCTCAATGACATCCTGGAGCGCATGCCGAACAAAGATGACACGATGACAAAGGTCTTCACTCATCTCAAGCAACATGCCTTAGTAAGCGGCTTCCAATTAGTATCTGCATCCCAAACTAACGGGTGTAAGAATGAAAACCTTCGACAACTTAATGTAGCCCCTTCTGCAGCTTACGACTCATACGAGACTTCTTGTCGTGCATCATGTTTCAAAGGAACGCGTGTAAAAGTCCTGACAGAGATAGCCAGCTGGGCAGCTAGCGATGACGAAACTCTGGCGCCGATATACGTTCTTGATGGTGTAGCTGGTATAGGGAAGTCCACGATCTCGAAGACGGTGGCGGAACGTGCGGCTGAAACCAATGCCCTTGGAGCTAGCTTTTTCTTTTCGAGAGATGAGGAGAGACGAAAATCAGCAAAATCATTCTTCCCAACGATTGCATTTCAACTTGCACACTTTGGGGAGGAATTTGCTAAACAGATAGATGCTGCATTGCTGCGCAATCCCAATGCTGTGGCACAAGGACTGCCTAAACAATTCTCTTCGATGATTGTCGAGCCATTGAAGGACTTTTTCGCGGCAACAGGAAACCCTATCCTGATTGTGATCGATGCATTGGACGAATGTGAAGAAGGTGCTGATACGCTCCTGAAAATTCTTGCTGATGCGATCAAGAATATGCCCCGACTCAAAGTGTTCATCACCACACGACCTGAGCGCCACCTCCGAACGGTCCTGGACAGATATCGACATCTCAAAAGGTTTCATCTGCATGATATCGAGGCATTGGTAGTTCAGTCTGATATTCGACTCTATCTGGAATTCCATTTATCACTGGAGCAAGTACAACATGCACTACCTGAACTTGAATACCCTTGGCAACCTGCAAAAAAGGACATGGACATATTGGTCAATATGTCAGGGACACTCTTCATTATTGCATCCACTATTACTAGGTTCATCTTGGATGGCTGGCAATCAGATCCTGCACAGCAGCTGTCCCGTTTACTTGAAGATGTCTCCCACAAAGATTTCTCTGGTTCCAAATACACAACTGTTATGGATGTAATCTATATGCAGATCCTGCGTTCTGCTATTCCTCATGACTCTGGTGGCTCCAATCCTGACTTCAATTTCCTCAATGGTTGGTTTGCTCGTTATCAAATTGTTATGGGAACCATTCTTGTTCTACAACATCCATTGCCTGGTCATGTTCTAGCATCTTTGGTTGGCATTAGTTTCAGTGACATCAACAGGGCCCTTTTACATTTACATTCTCTTGTTGCTCCTACCAATGACTTGAACATGACTTTTCGAATACATCACAAGTCATTTCCAGATTTCATCACAAGTTCATCTCGCTGCCACTCTCCAGAATTTTTGATTAATATGAAATCATGTCATTTGCAACTTGGCAAATGGTGCTTGCAGATCATGGATTCCTGCCTGAGACCAAATATGTGCAATCTTAGCTCAACTGAGCGCTACAGGAATAACATTGAAACACGGTGTCTCACCCAGAATTGCATCTCACAAGAGATTGCTTATGCTTGTACACATTGGGCAACCCACTTAATCAGTGCAGAAACACTCAATGGTACAGTTGAGCAACTTCTTGAATGCTTTGCATCTAAGCATCTTCTTACTTGGCTTGAGGTGCTAAGCACAATTGGGCAAATTGACACTGCATACTTAAGTTTGGACATGGTTGGTAAGCTTCTTGTGAGTGTTATATCTAGCTATAATTTCATTTCAAGATATTAATATGTAATTACAATACAGGTGCAGTGTGAGACAACAAAAAGCATAACACAAGAAATGTTTTATGATGGCTGTAGATTCATTGCATTGAACATTGAAATTATGAAACTCTCTGCTGGCCATGTTTTCTCTGCCTTGTCATTTGCAAGGGAGGATACAAGGCTCTTTCAGACATACAAAAGACTGCATGGAGTAAAGTTAGAGGTTATCTTTGGTTATGAAAGAACATGGGATGCCATGACTTCAGTCATGAGTGGACATGACAAAGGTGTTAACTTTGTCACATTCTCATCAGATGGCTCAAAACTTGCCTCAGCATCTTTGGACACAACAGTGCGACTGTGGAATGGCCAAACTGGCAGTGAAATTGCAGTTCTTCAAGGCCACTCAGGCAATGTCTCATCAGTTGTGTTTTCAACAGATGGTTCAAAACTTGCCTCAGCATCTTGGGATAATACAGTGCGACTATGGGACAGCCATGCTGGCAGTGAAATCACAATTCTTCGAGGGCACACAGGAATGGTCTGGTCAATAGTATTTTCAACAGATGACTCAAAACTGGTTTCAGCATCTTTTGATAATACAATACGACTCTGGAACATTGAAACTGGCAGTGAAATTGCTGTTCTTCAAGAGCACTTAGGAATGGTCCAGTCAGTAGTATTTTCAACAGATGGCTTAACACTTGCCTCAGCATCTTCAGATCAAATGGTGCGACTGTGGAATGGCAAAACTGGCAGTGAAATTGCTATTCTTAAAGGGCACTCAGACAGAGTCTGTTCAGTGGCATTTTCAATAGATGGCTCAAAACTTGCCTCAGCATCTTCAGACAAAACAGTGCGACTGTGGGATGGTAAAACTGGAAGTCCTATTGCTGTTCTTCAAGGGCACTCAGATAGTGTCTGGTCAGTTGTATTTTCAACAGATGGCTCAAAAATTGCCTCAGCATCTTCAGACAATACAGTGCGACTGTGGAACAGCCAAACTGGCAGCAAAATTGCTGTCCTTCAAGGGCACTCAGACAAAGTCTGGTCAGTGGTGTATTCCTCAGATGGCTCAAAACTTGCCTCAGCATCTTCAGACAAAACAGTGCGACTGTGGAATGGCCAAACTGGGAGTGAAATTGCTATTCTTCAAGGGCACTCAGAATTAGTCTCATCAGTAGCATTTTCATCAGATGGCTCAAAACTTGCCTCAGCATCTTTAGATAAAACAGTGCGACTGTGGGACAGCCAAATTAGTAGAAAATCCACTATTCTGCAAGGTCACTTGGACAGGGTCTGGTCAGTGGCACTTTCCCCAGATGGCTCAAAACTTGCCTCAGCATCCTTGGACAAAACAGTGCGACTGTGGGACAGCCAAACTGGCAGAGACATTGCTGTTCTCAAAGGGCATTCAGATGAAATTTTGTCAGTTGTATTTTCACCAAATGGTTTGATACTTGCCTCAGCATCTTCAGATAATACAGTGCAACTGTGGGATAGTGAAACTGGTAGTGAAATTGCCATTCTTCAAGGACACTTAGGCAAGGTTTTGTCAGTGGTGTTTTCAACAGACAGCTTAAAACTTGCCTCAGCATCCTCTGATCATACAGTGCGATTGTGGAATAGTCATACTTGGAGTGAAATTGCTGTTCTTAAAGGGCACTTAGACAGTGTCTGGTCAGTGGTGTTTTTAACAGATGGCTCAAAACTTGCGTCAGCATCTTCAAATTTAGAGATGACAGTGCGACTGTGGGACAGCCATACTGGCATTCAACTTGCAACCTTCCAGCACTCAGCCCATACAGGCACACTCATTTCTGATACCTTTATTCCAGGTAACTCAAAAAAAAATTTATTAGTTTCTGAAAGTGGAATATTATATTTTTTTGACTGTTTGGATGAATTATCATATGAAATGACTATGGACCTTGAGGCAGTCATTCTGTCATCTTCTATAGCAGTTCATTCTAATATGTTGTTTTCTCTGGTGCACAGACATCAACCTTCTTTGAATGGATTGATATCTGTGAAGTTTCACAATGTATGCAAATGGGAAATTAAACATCTGTGTTGGTTCCCTCCTAATTTACCTGTTAGTAAACTTGCATTTTCACACTCTCAACTTGCCATTGGATGCAAAAATGGACAAGTTATTTTGCTTAATATTGCAGCTTTGCTATGATTGTGTACTTACATTTACATTTTCATTTTGCAGTTGTCTTGATTTCAAATTGTGACCTGGCCAATATGATTTGTTAAAATAAACATATGTTGCAAAAATGAAATCAGGTGAATTGAGATTATACTAAGGAAATATTAGCAGTTCAATGGCTTGGTGATCAGTTAAATTGAAATTTTAAGTAGTTTCTTAAACATCCTAATATTTTGCTTGTTTATTGTGCCTGGAATCAAAGTGATAATTAAATTCAATAAAAAAGAATTGACGGAAAGGTTTCTTTTTTTGGCTCAAATCTTGCAATTGTCTCTATTAATTCTTTTATTGAATTACTGATTATTTTTATTTCAGACACAACGAACAAGCAAAATGTTAGAACATTTAAGAAACTAATTAAAAAATCTTAATTTAACTGATTATCTGCACAAGATATATAGGTCTCTCTTCTCAAACTGATTATCAGACCAGGCCAAACCTTTCCAATACTAGATGGAGCCTACCATACAGGTAGTACAGTATAAGAACAGCAAGAACACAAATGAATAAACAATTAAAGCAGAAAAGATGGGCAAAAATTGAAAGAGACTTGAAGATGACTCGATGTCTACAATAGTAATTGTCATGGGTAACCCTGGGGTTTCCAGGGCTACCTGTACCCCTATCTCAGCAAACCTGAGGATACAAAGACCAATGGGTTATGTACCAAATCAGCAATATAAAGTAATATATATATAATTATCTCACATACTAGATACAGTTAACTAAAGATAATGCAACAAAAACATAAACCTTCTTGCTGCAATGTAAACAGACAGGAGAGGAATGTGCCCTCCTTACCATACACCACCAATTGGCCAAAAGATTGTTGGCAGATTGGCCAAAATAGTTACAAGGATGTGATGGATTGGCTGTTAGATGGCTTTTTGCTGAGCTTTTTGGCAGCTGTCACTGTCCAGCTTCCCACCACCTGTCCACACATTGACAGAAGCTGGATCTCCAGGTTTTCCCAATCTGTGGGTTTCAAAATAGTTTTGTAGATTTCTGTTATAAGTTACTATTATGCACAAAATTCAATAGTTCAATATTCATTGTCAATTGAAGAGAAGGTCATTTTTGGAATGGTATGCATGTCGCTTCCATTGATGTGTGCTTTGATGCTGAATTTCTTAAGTCATTTTAAACTCAGTATATTTAGTTCAACCATTGCGGAATGGTTCAACATTATCACTTCTCTTTCCTCTTCAAACATGTCCTCAACCTTGTGTTTGTGACAGCAACCAATGAAGGCCCCTGGTATAGGTAAGTCATCATCCCCTTCTTTACTTTTGTGGCTCATTTGTGCCCACAGTTGCTGGGAACCCTGGGTTGGTGATGAAATTGGGCTAGTGAGGTTGCATGGTATGTTCTCTTCCTCCTTAACCAATGCCAACCTCATCTGATATTTGTTCTTCCTCAGACCCTCAACAACTCTATTGGTATGTATTCCTTGTCTGTGACCCCACCCAGACCTACTTATAGGCCCACAGGTCCCAGATTGTATAATTATAAGAGCTGGTTTAGTTGCAGTACAATAGATACATAGTTTACCAATCACAAATTTGTAGTAGGTACCAGTAACAACTTGAATATAAATTTGTAGACTTCCATATGTTGTGAAATGACCATGCACTGTGTGAATTTTCTAAATTTTGTGTGTCTGTATGGTACACTAGCCTAGTGTTTGAAGGTCCAGTTAATTAACTGGAAATTAACCAAGACTGAACCAGACTGTAACTGGTAAGGACTGCAAATAATACTAACTGGGACTGACTGTAACCTCGGTCCGGTTACTGGTTAGTCCTTTTTGTTAAAGTTAGGTAACCACACGAAGACCAGTTAGGACTGGTCCTAACTGGTCTTTGTGACCTGTATATTATATCTAAACTACGTAGATTACAGTGTAATATAATCTATATTTAATAAATAAAATAAAAGTTAAAACCCTCATCACGTCAAAAACAATGTGCAAGGACCCAACGGAGAGGGGATTACCCCCTCTTATTGCGTGTGTGTACCGAAACACAATGGAGAGGAGGTTACTACCCCCCTCTCGTCGCATCTGTGTGGAATGAAACACAATGCAAGGGCAGGGGAGCTTGTGTTTGCAAGAACAAGGTCTCAGGTGGCCATTCTTGCAAACACATGCTTGTGTTTGCAAGAACGACCCTGCCACTGAGGGGTCGTTCTTGCAAAAGCGAAGGTGGGAGAGCTCATGTTTCAAGATAGAGCCCCCAAGGTGGCCAAGCAAGGGCGAGAGCGATGGTGGTAGTGCTTGGAAGTCCAGTCTCAAGACTGCAAAAAGACTGAGACTGGACCAGGACCAACTTGACTGGAAAAGACTGGACCAGCAGTCTTGGTCTTTTGAATTTGAAATGAAAGACCACAAAAAGACCGGTCTATATGGACCGTTTTAGACCGGTTTAAACCGGTCTTTTATACCCCTCGATTACCCCTTCAAATGTAGCCCAAAAACATCTAAATTGACCCAAAACTGACTGAGATATTTAAATTTTGTCAAAAGTTTATATTATGAAATTTGACATGTCATTGGAAATGTCATAACTTTGTTAATTCTGGGTCATTTTAGATGTTCTTGGGCTATATTCAAACCTTATATCTATTCAAAGAGCTTAACCATCAGAAAATTCTAAATTTAGAACCAAAAGACCGGTCTTAACTGGTTTAAACTGGTTAAGACCAAGACTGGTCTAAAGACTGATCTGGACTGATCTAGTTTTTTGCGGTGTCGACGTAGTTTTGCTTTTGAGACAAATTACTACCTGGGTTTCACTGGAGATAGATAATGAAAGAAAGTTTCAAGGAGGTCTCGGGCTATTCCAGTTGTTCTGGGATATATAATACTAATATCAGGTCTCATTTAGAATTTACACAAATCTTAGGTGAGATACATGTGTTCTTCAACAATACTGTCCAATAGATTAGATTAATGGGCTCAGAGGGAAACAGTTAGGTTAATTGAATTAATTAAAAGACAACTAAACCAAGGAACTAAGTCTATAAATATCTGGAAGACTATACAGACAATAGGGAAACGTCAAGGAATTTAATCTCTAATTATATGGACAATAAGAGACTAATTCTGAGATGAGGCGGCCCGCAAGGGCTGCCTCATCATTGGATAAAATAATGGAGTTTACAAGGTGGCGTCTATATAGTTTATGTAAGCCTTGCCACATCATCCACGTACACACAAGGGCATTCTCAACGTTACACATTTGCCTCGCACCTTGTCTCCTTGAAGTTGCTCCTCACCTCTCATTCTTTTCTCTCTCCCACCCACCCACTCCTTTAGTGCTTGGTACAGCCACTTGGCATCCGGCTTGGATCGTCTCACTGGTCTCCCAAGCGCTCTGGTCGTCTGGCAGCGGTTTTTCCCTTCCACACAACACCCATCACGACGCAACATGTCCGTGTCAGGTGTGTGTTGCTTTTCTGGAAGTCACATGATTCCCCGTTTTGGGATGATTTCAAAACCGCCACCAGCGACCTCCGCACAACACAAAGAATCTACGAAACATAGATACTTTGTGCATATTCACCCTTATAACATTCCATTCTTCCCACATTCCTACTAGCACTAGTCTGTAAACGAAATATTCTTATATAGGCTAGTAAAGATAAGGAAAGGTTAGCAGATAAGTAAGGGATTAGGTAAGGATAAGTCTACAGTAATAAGTCTACAGCTAAGTACAGTTATTTCGCCTGATTTACACCTGATTTACACTCGCCGAGGCTGCCAAGAGCTCACATTGATGCCAACGTTGGCCAGGAGAGCGCCACTGTTGCTGAGGACCAGCAGGGGTTGATGAAAACGACAGATGGCAACCGTGGGTACATGTAGATGTATATTTTATAAAGTTTTGCATGTAGCTACACCCAGAAATTTAGAAATACTAGTAACATCAATGTACTTTGAACTAATCTAAGCACCCCAAGGCCTCCGAAACCTGGTGCTTGTGCTCGAGGACGAGCGCCCATGGCTAATGTGCCAACTCGTGGCTGGGACAGCCGTGGGAAGCTTTTGATGGGGTGTCATCATGCCAGCCGTCAACTTTGCTGGCATGCTGTGACCGTAAATCGAGCCAGTTTGCCCTGTAAATTGGGTTGTAAATCGGGCTGATTTACTGTAAATCATCCAGCACTAAGTACTTAGTCTGCCAAAACGTGCACTTAGTAACTACTTAGCACTTAAGATAAGACCTGATTGTACTTTAAACACACATATTCCACTGTTTTTTCCAGATCAAATCACATATTCATGTAGTTACTGTACAGTAGCCTTAAATTAAGCAGTTTCTTATGACCTCAATAGCCCCCATCCAATGCAATGGGAGTGGAGAACCTTGGTGCACATCACTAACTACTTGATTGTACCAGATTGGGGGAAAAATAATTATATTCTATGTCTTGTACATGCATACCAGGATGATGTCTACAGGTTTTTGGGAGGGGAGGGACCCTCCCCGCGACGAGGACGACGAAGGGGGCAGGACAGGCGCGTGGGTGCGATCGTCACGTGACCCTGCCAGTTGATGCAATCGGCGGCGTGTAAATCAGCATTCAGTCGGCATAAATCATCCGGACTAAGTAACTATATGTACTGTGCTACAAAAATGCAGACAGGCATGAATATATTGCCAGAAAAGGAACTTGTGTGAAGGTGATGTAATCAGAATATAAATGGAAGGTGATGTAAATAGGAACACATTGATGGAAGTTCTAAAAATAGAATACTAAATTCGGAAGTCGTGAGAAATACTTACTAAATAATTCTAGGATAGGGGGGAATGTCAATGGCTTAATTCGGAATGTGCCTAGGCTCTTATAGCTCTTGTATAAGCAACCTAAGGGGTAAAACGTCGGACTAAAATGCTTATATATCAAATTTCCTTGACTCTTATAGCTACTGTGTAGACATCCTAAGAATTATATAGAAAGCTATCTATGCCTAGGCTCTTATAGCTACTGTATAGACGCCTTAAGGTTAGTAGAGAGTAATAGAGGGTAAAATACGAATTCTATTAACTGGGGGATAAGGGTATGAATGGGCCTAGTGTTTCAAAGTCCGGTCCAGTCCGGTCTTTTGTCTATTTTTGGAAAGACCGAGACCGAGACCAGTCTGTAAATATCCCAGACCATCAAAAGACCGGACTGGACTGCTTTAGACCGGTTTTTAGACCGGTCCTGGTCTTAACCGGTTTTTTCCACATTTTGAAACGGTGATAGGTTTTGGATTAATGTAAGCTTCAAATGTAGCCCAGGAACATCCAAATTGAGCCAAATTGACAAAGATATGAAGTTCTCAATGAATCATATCAATTTGCTCAAACTTTTCACAAAATTTGAAATATCTCAGTCAGTTTTCAACCAATTTACATGCCCTTGGGCTACATTTGAAGGGGTAGTTATGGGGTACAAAGGACCTGTTTGAACCGGTCTAAACCGGTCCAAAAAGACCAAGACTGCAGTCCGGTTTTTTTCTGGTCTTTTTCCAGTCCTGAGACTGGACTTACAAACACTAAATGGGCTGGTATTTATACTCAGAGGCTGCAGCTGTGCCTGTCGGATCACAGAATGGGATTGTGACTAGGTTACACTAATCTTGACTTGAGTTTAGTAAGCTCTGACTCATTTGACTGTGTGCAAAGTCAATGCCTGAGTAAGCGCATGTAGTGATGGGCAGGGGTAACCCCAGGGTACAGCAGGCCATACCCTTACCCTTACTCCTCAAAACCCCTACCCCTCACCAGGGGTAAGGGTTTTTTAAAGGGTCTCAATATCCATACCCTTACTCCTACCCTTCATACCCTTGACAAAAACCCCTGGGATTTCCTTTATAATTCCAGTTCATAGTATTATTTCTGTGTAATAATATGTCTATTTACCAAGGACTTGTGATGTAAAATGCATGCTGGTAAGCTGACATAGAGTATTACACTACTCAGACCAAACATTCTCCAAAGAAATGGTGTATTATTTCTTTGACCACCAGACATCAAAAAACCCTGTACCCCTGGTGAGGGGTAGGGGTTTTTGGAGGGTCTCAATATCCATACCCTTACCCTTACCCCCATACCCTTGACTGAAACCCCTGCCCATCACTAAGCGCATGCGATTTGTAACAATTTGAGTCAATGTCTTACCAATCTCGGAGCTATTAATAAGCCCTGACTCATTCAACGGTGCGCAAAGTCAATGTCTGAGTAAGCATGTGCGATTCAGAATGAGTGAGTCAAGTTCTTACTAATCCTTGAGATATTTGTCAGCGTGCGAGTCAATTTTCAAGATTTAGTCAGCTTTCAGGTCGGATCTCTGTCTATAAATAGAGGAAACGTCGGTGCAAAGTACATACATATGTATCTAATATAGTTTGTCCTAGAAAGTTCCACAGAATTGGAAGTTTCATAGTAAATGTCTATGATTAC
>Ga0307508_10004779_pt1 | contig 13078 bp, 8 predicted proteins | sample 9_EM_MG_FD_203089 | JGI IMG/M metagenome (GOLD analysis project Ga0307508, IMG submission 203089) | Populus trichocarpa ectomycorrhiza microbial communities from riparian zone in the Pacific Northwest, United States - 9_EM | ecosystem: Host-associated > Plants > Roots > Unclassified | place... | reverse complement strand
GCTTCGGGCTGATGTACCTGCTCGGCTACAGCCTGAACAACCTGAGCCTGATGGCGCTGACGATCGCGACCGGCTTCGTCGTCGACGACGCGATCGTGATGATCGAGAACATCGCGCGCTACATCGAGGAAGGCGAGCCGCCGATGAAGGCCGCGCTGACCGGCGCAACGCAGATCGGCTTCACGATCATCTCGCTGACGGTGTCGCTGATCGCGGTGCTGATCCCGCTGCTGTTCATGAGCGACGTGGTCGGGCGCCTGTTCCGCGAGTTCGCGGTGACCTTGGCGATCACGATCCTGATCTCGGCCGTGGTGTCGCTCACGCTCGTGCCGATGATGTCGGCGCGCTGGCTCGGTGCCAAGCACGGCGCGCAGCACGCGAAGAAGCCCAACGCGATCGCCGCGCGCGTGCAGCGCTTCTATGCCGGCGTGATGCATCGCTACGACCGTTCGCTGGTCTGGGTCATCGACCACCAGGCGATCACGCTGCTGGTCGCGCTCGCGACGCTGGTGCTGACGGTGCTGCTCTACATCATGATCCCGAAGGGCCTGTTCCCGACGCAAGACACCGGCCAGCTGCAAGGCCGCATCCAGGCCGCGCAGGACGTCTCGTACGAGCGCATGGCGCTGCTGCAGCAGCAGGCCGCGACCGCGATCCTGGCCGACCCGGACGTCGAGAACCTGAGCTCCTTCGTCGGCGTCGATGCGGCCAACAACACGATGCTGCATGCCGGCAGCATGCTGATCAACCTGCGCGCCGGCCACGGCAATCAGCAGGCGACGATGGACCGGCTGCGCGAACGTGTGCGTCAGGTCGCCGGCGTGACGCTGTACCTGCAGCCGACACAAGACCTGACGATAGATGCCGAGACCGGCCCGACGCAATACCGCGTCTCGCTCGAGGGCGTGGACAGCGCGACCATCACGCTGTGGATGAACAAGCTGATCGAGCGCCTGCGCGATTCGAAGCAGGTGCGCAACGTCAGCAGCGACGCCGGCGCGCAAGGCCTGGCGGCGAGCATCAACGTGAACCGCGACACCGCCTCGCGGCTGGGCATCACCGCGAGCTCGGTCGACGACGCGCTCTACAGCGCGTTCGGCCAGCGCATCGTCTCGACCATCTTCACCGAGACCAACCAGTACCGCGTGATCCTCGAAGCGCGCCCCGGCCTCGTCGCGAACGCGGCCGATCTGGGCAAGCTGAACCTGATCGCCAGCGGCGGCACCGCGACGCCTTTGTCCGCGTTCGCGAGCATCACCGAGCAACAGGCGCCGCTGCAGATCACACACGTCTCGCAGTACCCGGCGAGCACGCTGAACTTCGATACCGCGGACGGCGTCGCGCTCGGCGCCGCGGTCGACGCGATCCGCCAGGCCGCGAAAGACATCGGCCTGCCGAGCAGCATCACGATGACCTTCCTCGGTGCCTCGGGCGCGTACGAGCGCTCGCTGTCGAATCAGCTCTGGCTGATCCTGGCCGCGGTGATCTGCGTCTACATCGTGCTCGGCGTGCTGTACGAGAGCTATGTGCACCCGCTGACGATCCTGTCGACCTTGCCGTCGGCCGGCGTCGGCGCGCTGCTCGCGCTGATGGTCACCGGCCATGACCTCGGCGTGATCGGCATCATCGGCATCATCCTGCTGATCGGCATCGTCAAGAAGAACGCGATCATGATGATCGACTTCGCGATCGACGCCGAGCGCAGCGAGGGCAAGAGCGCGCGCGAGGCGATCCACCAGGCAGCTCTGCTGCGGCTGCGGCCGATCCTGATGACGACGCTGGCCGCGCTGTTCGCCGCGGTGCCGCTGATGCTGAGCTGGGGCGACGGCGCCGAGCTGCGCCGGCCGCTCGGCCTGGCGATCTTCGGCGGCCTGATCGTGAGCCAGCTGCTGACCTTGTTCACGACGCCGGTGATCTACCTCGCGTTCGACCGGCTCGGCGGCGGCAGCACGCGCAAGCTCGATGACGCGTCGGAGGCGTCGGCGTGAACCTGAGTAGGCCGTTCGTCAGAAGACCAATCGGCACGGTCTTGCTGACGGCCGGCGTCGCGCTCGCCGGCATCGGCGGCTTCTTCGTGTTGCCGGTGTCGCCGCTGCCGCAGGTCGACTACCCGGTGATCTCGGTCGCCGCCAACATCCCCGGCGCGAGCCCGGACACGATGGCCACGAGCGTGGCCACACCGCTCGAGCGCCACCTCGGCACGATCGCCGGCGTCAACGAGATCACCTCGCAGAGCTCGGTCGGCACGACGCGCGTGACCCTGCAGTTCGACCTCTCGCGCAACATCGATGGCGCTGCGCGCGAGGTCCAGGCCGCGATCAACGCAAGCCGCGTCGACCTGCCGGCCACGCTCAAGACCAACCCGACCTACCGCAAGGCGAACCCGGCCTCGTCGCCGGTGATCATCCTCGCGCTCACGTCGAAGACCAAGACGCCGGGGCAGATCTACGACTCGGTGTCCAACATCATCAGCCAGCGCCTGTCGCAGGTCGACGGCGTCGGCGACGTCGAGATCGGCGGCGGCTCGCTTCCGGCGGTGCGCGTCGAGCTGCTGCCGTTCGCGCTGAACAAGTACGGCATCAGCACCGAGGACGTGCGCGCCGCGATCCAGGCGAGCAACGCGAACCGGCCCAAGGGCATCGTGCAGGACGCCGAGAAGCGCCTGCAGATCTACACCCAGACGCCGGCGCTGCGTGCGAGCGACTACGCCCCGATGGTGATCGCCTGGCGCAACGGCGCCGCGGTGCGGCTGCGCGACGTGGCGCAGGTGCTCGATGGCGTCGAGGACACGCGCACGCTCGGCCTGTTCAACGGCGAGCCGGCGATCATCGTGCTGGTCACGCGACAGCCTTCGGCCAACGTGATCGAGACCGTGGACGCGGTGCGCGCGCTGCTGCCCGCGCTGCAGGCCGACCTGCCGGCCGACGTGACGATGCAGGTCGCCTCCGACAGCACGAACACGATCCGCGCCTCGCTGCGCGAGGTCGAGGCGACGCTGGTGGTCTCGGTGATCCTGGTCGTGCTGGTCGTGAGCCTGTTCCTGCGCAATGTGCGCGCGTCCGTCGTGCCCGCGGTCGCGACCATCACCGCGCTGCTCGGCACCTTCGGCGTGATGTACCTGCTCGGCTTCTCGCTCAACAACCTGAGCCTGATGGCGCTGACGGTGGCGACCGGCTTCGTCGTCGACGATGCCATCGTCGTGCTCGAGAACACGAGCCGCCACATCGAGGCCGGCATGACGCGCATGCAGGCCGCGCTGCTCGGTGCGCGCGAGGTCGGCTTCACGGTGCTGTCGATCAGCATCTCGCTGGTCGCGGTGTTCATCCCGCTGCTGTTCATGGGCGGGCAGCAGGGGCGGCTCTTCAAGGAGTTCGCCGTGACGCTGTCGGTCGCGGTGCTGATCTCGCTGGTGATCTCGCTGACGACCACGCCGATGATGTGCGCGTGGCTGCTGAAGCCGGGCGGCGCGCGTGAGAAGCCGCCGGGCCGCGTCGCCCGCATCGCCGAGCGTGGCTACCAGTGGGTGCTGCGGCGCTACGAGCACAGCCTCGATTGGGCCCTCGCAAGCAAGGCGCTGGTGATGCTGATCCTGCTGTCGGTGATCGCGTTGAACGTGTACCTGTTCGCCGCCGCGCCCAAGGGCTTCTTCCCGCAGCAGGACACCGGCCAGCTCAACGGCGGCATGCGCGCCGACCAGAGCATCTCGACCAAGGCGATGGGCGAGAAGCTGCGCCAGGTCGTCGACCTCGTGCGCGCCGACCCGGCCGTCGACACGGTGGTCGGTTTCACCGGCGGCGGGCGTGCCGGCGGCGGCTTCATGTTCGTGAACCTGAAGCCGGCGGACCAGCGCAGCGACAAAGGCCTCGCGGTGATCGCCCGGCTGCGCCCTCAGCTCGCACGCGTGACCGGCCTGCAGGTGTTCCTGAACCCGGTTCAGGACGTGCGTTCGGGCGGCCGCTCGAGCAACTCGACGTATCAGTACACGCTGAAGAGCGACAACGTCGCCGACCTGAAGAAGTGGGCGACAAAACTCGCCGACGAGATGAAGCAACAGCCGCAGCTCACCGATGTCGACACCGACCAGCAGGAGAACGGCGTGCAGACGACCGTGAAGGTCGATCGCGACACCGCGAACCGGCTCGGCGTCAGCTCGGGTGCGATCGACGCGGCGCTCTACAACGCCTTCGGCCAGCGCCAGGTCGCGACGATCTACACCGAGCTGAACCAGTACCACGTGGTGATGGAGTGGGCGCCGGGCTACACGACGAGCCCGAACGCGCTGGCCGACATCTACGTGCCGGCCACGCGCATCGTCGAAAGCGGCGGCACCGCAACGGCGGTCGAGAGCACGGCGGCCGCGACGGCCACCGCGACGACCGTCTCCGCCAACCCCGGGCTGCGCAATGCCTCGACCGGCAACGTGTTGAGCAACACCGCGACGAACCTGGTGCCGCTGTCGACGCTGGCGCGCTTCGTCGAGGAGTCGACCGCGACCTCGGTGAACCACCAGGACACCGAGCTCGCGACGACGGTCTCGTTCAACTTGGCCGAGGGCGAGACGCTGAATGATGCGCGCGCCGCGATCAAGACCGCCGAGGCCAATATCGGCATGCCGACCACGCTGCGCGGCGAGTTCGCCGGCAGCGCGCTGTCGGCGCAGCAGTCGAACAGCCAGCAGACCATGCTGATCGTTGCCGCGATCGTCGTGATCTACATCGTGCTCGGCATCCTCTACGAGAGCTTGGTGCACCCGATCACGGTGTTGTCGACCTTGCCGTCGGCCGGCGTCGGCGCGGTGCTCGCGCTGCTGATGTTCAAGATGGAGTTCTCGATCATGGCGCTGATCGGCGTGTTCCTGCTGATCGGCATCGTCAAGAAGAACGCGATCCTGATCATCGACTTCGCGCTCGAGGCCGAACGCGCGCGCGGGCTGACATCGCTCGAGGCCGTGCGCGAAGCCTGCCTATTGCGCTTCCGCCCGATCCTGATGACGACGCTGGCCGCGGCCTTGGGCGCGCTGCCGCTCGCGATCGGTTTCGGCGAAGGCTCCGAGCTGCGCCGGCCGCTCGGCATCGCGATCATCGGGGGGCTGATCGCGAGCCAGCTGCTGACCTTGCTGACCACGCCGGTCGTCTACATGCTGCTCGACAAGCTGCGCCACCGCAGCGCCGACGAGCGCCGCCTGAGCCGTGCCGTGACCAGCTCGACGACATCCGCGGAACCCACATGAAAACACCTCTGTTCGCGATGATCACGGCGGCCGCATTGCTGATGAGCGCCTGCGCCGTCGGGCCGGACTACCAGCGGCCGGCCACGCCGACCTTCGGCGCCTACAAAGAAGCGCCGGCTGCAGACGCCGGCTGGTTCCCCGCCGCACCGGCCGACGCGCTCGACCGCGGCGCGTGGTGGCAGCTCTTCAACGATGCCGAGCTGAACGCGCTGATGCCGCGCGTCGAGGTCTCGAACCAGAACATCGCCGCGGCAGTCGCGGCCTATGCGCAGGCGCAGGCGCTGGTGCGCGAGCAGCGCGCGTCGCTGTTCCCGACGGTCGGCGCGAACGCCGGCGCGACGCGCAGCGGCGGCAGCGGCTCCAACACCGGCACCGGCAACAGCGTGCAGGCCAGTGTCAGCGCGAGCTGGGCGCCCGACCTGTGGGGCGCGCTGCGCCGCACGGTCGAGAGCGCGCAGGCCGGCGCGCAGGCGAGCGAGGCCGATCTGGCCGCGGCGCGGCTGTCGGCACAAGGCCTGCTCGCGTCCGACTACTTCGGGCTGCGCGATGCCGACAACGAACTCGTGCTGGTGCGCGCTTCAGTCGAAGGCTACGAGCGCGCGCTGCAGATCACCACGAATCGCTACAACGCCGGCATCGCGCCGCGCACCGACGTGCTGCAGGCGCAGACGACCCTGGCGAACGCGCGTGCCGACCTCGCCTCGCTGACGGCGCAGCGCGCGCAGCTCGAGCACGCGATCGCGGTGCTGGTCGGGCAGCCGCCGGCCGAGTTCTCGCTCGCGCCGTCGACCTGGAGCATGACGGTGCCGGCAGTGCCGCTCGGCGTGCCATCGGAGCTGCTGCAGCGCCGCCCCGACATCGCCAGCAGCGAGCGCGCGGTGGCGCAGGCGAACGCGCAGATCGGCATCCAGCGCTCGGCCTACTTCCCGAGCCTGACCTTGAGCGCCTCGGCCGGCAGCAGCGCGAGCCGCGTCGCCGACCTGTTCGGCGCGTCGACGAACCTGTGGTCGCTGGGGTTGTCGGTGGCGCAGACGATCTTCGACGCCGGCGCGACGCGCGCCCGCGTCGAGCAGGCCGAGGCCGGCCGCGATGCGGCGGTGGCGAAGTACCGTCAGACCGTGCTGGCGGCGTTCCAGGCCGTCGAGGACCAGCTCAGCGCGGCGCGCTCGCTGGCCGAGCAGGCCGAGCTGCGGCGCGCGGCGTCCGAGGCGGCCGACCTGACCGAGCAGCAACTGCTGAACCGCTACGCGGCCGGGCAGGTCAGCTACACCGATGTCGTCACCGCGCAGGCATCGGCATTGAGCGCGCGCCGCACCTTGTCGCAGCTGGCGGCGAACCGGCAGACCTCGGCAATCGCGCTGATCCAGGCCTTGGGCGGTGGCTGGCATCAATCTTCGCAGCCCTGATGGCGGGTCTGCGGGCTACAGGTGCAAGGCCTTCTTCATCGCCGCTGAACTCAGCGCGACCGGCCGCTCGGGCCAGGCCTTGATCAACCCGACCATGCGCGCGTTGACCGGCGCCGTCAGACTTTGACCCTCGGCCAGGCGCACGACCTCGCCGCACAGCGCGTCGATCTCGGTTGCACGGCCTTGCGCCAGGTCGTCGGCCATGCTGGAACGCGCCTGCGGATCGATGCGCAGCATGCGCGCCGCGATCAGGCGGAACAGCGGCGTCGGCAGGCGCAGCAGTGTCGGGACGCGATGCGGCGGCAAGGCCGCGACCTGTGCGGGCTGGATGCCGGCGCTGCGCAGCAGGGCCAGTGCTTCGGTCTGCAAGGCCGCCAGGCATTGGCGGTAGCCGCGGTCCATCAGTTGCGCGCGCAGCGGCAAGCCCGAGAGCGCGTTGACAGGGTTGTTCAGGTTCAGCAGCAGCTTGCCCCACTGCACCGCGCGCAGGTCGGTGTGCAGCTGCAGCGGCAGGCCGGCGCGTGCGAAGTCGCTCAGCCGCGCGCGCAGCGCGGCGTCGTCCTGCGCCGCAAGCGCGCCGGTCGTGCCGCGGTGGTAGTGGCCGGGCGCGAGCTCGGCGATGTTGAACGGCACCATGCCGGCGAGCAAGCGCAGCATTGGTGCCGCGGCCTGCGCGGTGGCCGCGTTCGACAGGCCGTTCTGCATCGACACGACCGGCGTGCCGGCAGGCAGCGCAGCACCGAGCTGGGCCGCGGCCTCGGCGGTGGCGCCGCTCTTCACCGCGAGCAGCACGAGCGAGGGCGCGATGCCGGGCGGGATGGCCTCGAACAGCGACAGTGCACGGCGGTCGATGTGCTGCCGGCCGCCGTCGAGATCGGTCAAGCTCAGCCCGTGCTCGCGCAGCGCTGCGAGCACGCGCGGCCGGCCGACGAACACCACCGGCACGCCGGCTGCTTGCAGGCATCCGCCCAAATAACAGCCGATCGCGCCCGCGCCCATCACGAGCACGGGCCCGGCAGCGGTGCTCATCAGGCGTGCGTGTGATGCCGCGTGCGGACCAGCGTCGGCCCGGCACGCTGCACGATCTCGGCGTGCAGGGGCTGGCACAGGCCGAGCGCGAACAGCACTTCGGCGGTGACGAACATCGGCCCGACGAGCAGGCCGGCGAGGTCGTCGACGAAGGCCGGCTTGCGGCCCTCGTAGTAATGGCCGACGAACTGGATCACCCAGCCGACGACGAACGCGCCCAGGCCCCAGGCGAGCCAGCTGGCCGTGCTGCCGTAGGCGACACCGTGCGCGAGCACGAGCAGCACGCCGACGACGGCCGACACGGCCGCGCCGACAACCAAGTGGCCGCGCGTCAGGTACCACACGGCCGTCGCGGCGAACAGCAGCCAGGCCGGGCTCAGCGCGATGCCGACTAGCATGAACGCCGGCCGGGCCAGCAGCACACCGACCCCGAACACGATCATCGGCACGCCGACCAGATGCGTCGCGATGTTGCGTCGATCGCGGTGGTATTCGGCGTACTGGGCCAGCAGCTCGGTGGTGTTGCGCATGGCTGTCTCTCCTGTCTTGTGGCCGAATGCTAGCCGACCGCCGCGCGCCGCCACCTTGGGGGGATGTATCGAAACACCCTAGGCGGGCGAGCCCCGCACTCCGTCAGAATCCGACGCTGTTTCCCGGAGCACCTGATGGAAAAGACGTGGTTGAAGCAGTACCCGGCGGGCGTGCCCGCCAACATCGATGTCGAGCAGTATGGGTCGCTCGTGGGGTTGCTCGACGAGAGCTTCAAGAAATACGGCAGCCGCATGGCCTACAAGTTCATGGGCAAGGCCATCAGCTTCGCGGCTGTCGACGACGCCTCGCGCGCGCTCGCCGCATACCTGCAGGCGCAGGGGCTGGAAAAGGGTGACCGCGTCGCGGTGATGCTGCCCAACGTGCCGCAGTACCCGGTCGCAGTCGCAGCGATCCTGCGTGCCGGTTATGTGGTCGTGAACGTGAACCCGCTGTACACGCCGCGCGAGCTCGAGCACCAGCTGAAGGACTCGGGCGCCAAGCTGATCATCATGATCGAGAACTTCGCGACGACCTTGCAGACCGTGCTGCCGAACGTGCCGACGAAGAAGATCATCCTCACGGCTTTAGGCGACATGCTGGGCTTCCCGAAGTCGTTGATCGTCAACTACGTCGTGCGCAAGGTGAAGAAGATCGTGCCGGCGTTCGAGCTGCCCGGCGCCGTGAGATTCAACGACGCGATCTCGCAAGGCCGCAGCAAGAGCTTCACGCCCGCGACCGTCGGCCCGGACGACATCGCGGTGCTGCAATACACCGGCGGCACCACCGGCGTCAGCAAGGGCGCGGTGCTGCTGCACCGCAACCTGGTCGCCAACATCCTGCAGTCCGAGGCCTGGTATCAGCCGGCATTGAAGAAGATCCCCGCGGGCCAGCAGGTGATCACGATCTGCGCGCTGCCGATCTATCACATCTTCGGCTTCAACACCAACATGATGCTGGCGATGCGCATGGGCGGCGCCAACATCCTGATCGCCAACCCGCGCGATCTGCCGGCCATGTTCAAGGAGCTGCAGGGCGAGAAGTTCCACAGCTTCCCGGCCGTCAACACGCTGTTCAATGCGATGGCGCACCACCCCGAGTTCGCTTCAGTGGACTGGAGCGGCCTCGTGATCTCGGTCGGCGGCGGCATGGCGGTGCAAAGCGCGACCGCGAAGCTCTGGCTCGAGAAGACCGGCTGCCCGATCGTCGAAGGCTACGGCCTCAGCGAGACCTCGCCATCGGCGACTTGCAACCCGGTCGACAGCACCGCGTACAGCGGCAACATCGGCCTGCCGATGCCCAACACCGAACTCAAGCTGCTCGATGACGACGGCAACGAGGTGCCGCTGGGCACGCCGGGCGAGATCAGCATCCGCGGCCCGCAGGTGATGGCCGGCTATTGGCAGCGCCCCGACGAGACCGAGAAGGTCATGACGGCCGACGGCTTCTTCCGCAGCGGCGACATCGGCATCGTCGACGAGCGCGGCTACTTCAAGATCGTCGATCGCAAGAAAGACATGATCCTGGTGAGCGGCTTCAACGTCTATCCGAACGAGGTCGAGGACGTCGTCACGCAGATGCCCGGCGTGCTCGAATGCGCGGCCGTCGGCATCGCCGACACCAAGGCCGGCGAGGCCGTCAAGCTGGTGATCGTGCGCAGCAACCCCGCGGTCACCGAGGCCGATGTGCGCGCCTATTGCGAAGCCAACCTGACCGGCTACAAGCGGCCCAAGGTGGTCGAGTTCCGCGCCGCGCTGCCGAAGACGAACGTCGGCAAGATCCTGCGGCGCGAGCTGCGGGACGCGGCCTGATGAAATGTCGGCCCCCACGTCGCTTCGCTCCTGCCCCCCACGGGGGCGCTCAGCCGCCTTGGGGCGGCCCGGCGGCGTCTGAGTGCACACGCCCCCTGTTCCGGGGGGCCGAGATCACATCGACAGTGTGTTTGATCACGCCGCGAATTGCATGCGCCCTGATACATTCCGCGCTGTAGCGCAGCGCGCCCACGCGGGCCGTGCGCGCGTCGTGATGGGAACTCATTCGTGATCTGGGGCAAGACCGAAGCTGGCCGACTGGAAATGCAGACCCGTGCGCTCGTGAAAGAGCGCGCGCGCCGCAATCTGCTGCTCCTGATCGACGGGGTGAAAACCGACGCGATGCTGCTCGGCGGCCTGGCCGGCATCACCGAAGCCGACTTCGATGCCTTGCGCGACCTGGGCCTGATCGCGCCGGTCGCCGAGCCTTCCGGCACGCGCGGCAACCGTGCCGCTGCCGCGTCGAGCGCCAGCACCGCGGCCCCCGCGCCGGCTGCGCCGCCGCCGCCGGCCGAAGCCGCGGCACCCGCGGCGCCGCTCGACTACGCGCAGTTCACCGCGGCCCTCACGCAGCTGATCTCGAGCGAGCTGGGCCTGCGCGGCTTCGTGCTCACGCTGGCGGTCGAAAAGGCCGGCACCATCGAAGAACTGCAGGCCGTTGCCGCGCGCACGCTGGCGCAGATCGCCGAGCGCCACGGCGAGGCGCGGGCCGCGACGGCACGGCGCACGCTCTACGGCGGCTGATGACCGCCCCCACGCCGCTCCGCTCCTGTCTTCGGGACTGAGTCGCAGCTTGGCCATGCCGCATCGCCCCGCGGCCATCGTCAGCGCAATGCACGAGGAGCTGCGCGCGCTGTTGCCGCTGCTGGATGACCGCCACACCGTGCGGCTCGCGGGCCGCGATTTTCACCACGGCATGATCCACGGCCAGCCCGTGGTGCTGGCGCTGTCGGGCATCGGCAAGGTCGCGGCAGCGACGACTGCCGTGCTGCTGATGCATGCCTACGATGCGCGCCAGCTCGTCTTCACCGGCGTGGCGGGCGGGTTGGCTGACGGCGTCGAGGTTGGCGACGTCGTCATCGCGCGGCAACTGCTGCAGCACGACATGGACGCTTCGCCGCTGTTCCCGCGCTTCGAGGTGCCGCTGACCGGGCGCTCGCATTTCGACACCGACACCGCGCTGGCCGATGCGCTGGCCGCCGCCGCGCAGCGCTGCAGCGGCGCGCGCGTGCACGAGGGCCTGATCGTCAGCGGCGATCGCTTCGTCGCCAGCGCGGCGGACAGCCAGGCCTTGCGGACGCTGCTGCCGGCCGCGCTCGCGGTCGAGATGGAAGGCGCGGCGGTCGCGCAGGCCTGTGCCGATTTCGGTCGGCCGTTCGCGGTCGTGCGCACGATTTCGGACCGCGCCGACGACGAGGCCCACATCGACTTCGCGCGCTTCATCGAAGAGGTCGCGAGCGCCGCGACGCGCACCATCATCGAGGAGTGGCTCACAGCTGGGGCACACTCGGCGCATGCCTCCTCGCCTCTTCGTTGACCAGCCGCTGCGCGCCGGCGACACCTTTGCATTGCCCGCCGGCCCCGCGCGCCACGTGCAGGTGCTGCGCCTGCAGCCCGGCGCGGCGCTGACGCTGTTCAACGGCGAGGGCGGCGAGTGGGGCGCCACCGTCACGCAGATGGGCCGCAGCGACGTGAGCGTGCAACTCGGCGCCCACGCCGACGTGGACCGCGAGCTGCGCCTGCACGTGACGCTCGCGCTCGGCATGCCGGCCAACGAGCGCATGGACGCGGTCGTCGAGAAGGCGACCGAGCTCGGCGTCGCCGTGATCCAGCCGCTGATGTGCGAGCGCTCGGTGCTGCGCCTGAACGCCGAGCGTGCCGAGAAAAAGGTCGCGCACTGGCAGGCGGTCGCGCTGTCGGCGTGCGAGCAGAGCGGCCGCACACGCGTGCCGCAGGTCGCCGAGGTGCGCAGCGTGACGCAGTGGCTGCAGCAGCTCGCGCCGTCGGCGTCGACGCGCTGGATGCTGAGCCTGCGCGAGGCCGAGCCGCTGGCTGCGATGGCCGCGCCGAGCGACCGCGTGCTGTGCCTCAGCGGCCCCGAAGGCGGCTTGTCGCCGGCCGAAGAAACCGCCGCGCGCGCCGCCGGCTTCAGCGCCGTCTCGCTCGGCCCGCGCGTGCTGCGCGCCGACACCGCACCGCTGGCGCTGCTCGCCCACCTCGGCCTCACATGACAACCCCCGCGGCCCGGCACCGGCTGAGGCCGAACCGATGAACCTGCGCCTGCTGCTGCTGACGTTCTGCCAGGGCCTGTTCCTGACCAACAACGTGACCTTCATGGCGATCAACGGCCTGGTCGGCCTGAGCATCGCGCCGCGGCCGTGGATGGCGACGCTGCCATTGATGGGCTACGTGGCCGGCGGCGCGCTCTGCGCCAACATCGTGGCCGGGCATCAGCGCGCCTGGGGCCGCAAGCGCGCGTTCCAGGCCGGGCTGCTGGTGGCGATGGTCTCGAGCGCGCTGTGCGCGTTCGCGGCCTCGACGCACAACTTCTGGCTGCTGCTCGCCGCCACGCTGATGGCCGGCTACTACAACGCCAATGCGGGCCTGTACCGCTTCGCCGCGGCCGAGCTGGTCGCGCCGGCGTTCAAGGAGCGCGCGATCTCGTGGGTGCTGGCCGGCGGCATCCTCGGTGGCGTCGCCGGGCCGAACCTGGCCAACGCGACGCGCGACGCGCTGCCGGTGCCGTTCGCCGGCGCGTATGCGGCGCTGGTCGGGATCGCGTTGCTCGCGCTGCTGACCCTGTCGTTCATCACCTTCCCGCCCTTGCCGCTGCCCTCCGCGGCGCGCCCGGGCCGGCCCTTGCGCGAGCTTGCGCGCCAGCCGGTGTTCATCGTCGCGATCGCCGCGTGTGCGCTCGGCTACGGCGTGATGAACCTGCTGATGGCGTCGACGCCGATCGCGATGGCAATGTGCGCGCACCCGTTCAAGAGCACGGCGCTGGTGCTCGAGTGGCATGTGCTCGGGATGTTCGTGCCGAGCTTCTTCACCGGCTCGCTGATCAAGCGCTTCGGCAG
>Ga0307508_10004778_pt1 | contig 13080 bp, 8 predicted proteins | sample 9_EM_MG_FD_203089 | JGI IMG/M metagenome (GOLD analysis project Ga0307508, IMG submission 203089) | Populus trichocarpa ectomycorrhiza microbial communities from riparian zone in the Pacific Northwest, United States - 9_EM | ecosystem: Host-associated > Plants > Roots > Unclassified | place... | reverse complement strand
GCTGGATATCCGACGATATGGTCCCCGTAATGTGGTTGTACGGCGCAGCAGGCGTAGGCAAATCTTCTGTAGCGAGGTCAATATCAGTCTGGTGCGAACGAGAGCGTCTGCTGCTCGCCTCATTTTTGTTCTCTCGCTCGGATCCTTCGAGGAACAATGGCCACCGCTTCATCCCAACGCTCGCGTACAGCATCGTCCAGTCCATTCCGGAAAGTCGACATCTGATCGAGCAGGCGGTGGATTCAGATCCTCATATCTTTTCTCGTTCCCTCGATGCTCAGATTTCCCATCTCATTCTCCGTCCACTTTCGACAATAGCCCAGAATACGACCGGCCATGCATTTCCTCATGTCCTTGTCATCGATGGACTTGATGAGTGTCAAGATGAAACGGCACAGAAAGAGATCGTGCGCCTCTTTGGTTCCATCCTCAACAGCTGGAATCTCAGATGGAAAGTGCTGATCACCAGCCGTCCTGAGCAAGCGATCCGAATGTCGTTCGCCGACGAACCCACGCAATATCTTTCTACTCGCATTGCACTCAGCGATGGATTCTTTCCAGAAAGCAATCCTCCCATTCCAGATAGCAATACACAACCCGGTTTCATCCATACGCTACGCAAGTACATTCGGCCTAGGAATCCTAAGATTCCAAAGCCTACTTCGATTGTCCCGGAACCTACTTATGCGCCTCAAAACTTTCCAACTCGCTTCGAAGGCAGCGATATTCCATTAACCCGGGATGACTTGCTCGGGGTACGTTAATTGATATACAACCTATAATCTTGGATATCTCAGTTTACGCTCGCTTCTAGACGACTCCTCCCCCTTCTGCGAGGGCTCCCACGCAATTTACCACACCTTCTGTGCCGCCATCCAACATTCGGATCCCAATAACTCTGAAAAATCTGGGGAATTCTTGGATCACTTATTCATATCATGAAGACGACCGCGAGCATTGTGATACTCTTAGGGACAACGAGATCAGTGAAAATCCGACCGAATTTTTGGTGAATTTCCAGTATTGCTTTACCTTGCGATCAGGGCGGGTTTCAAAACGTGTCTCGTAAGTTATATTTTATAAGGAAACAAAAGGCGTTCATTCACATACAACCCAATCAGACGAACATTTTCGATGGAAGGAGATTGGGATATAGCAGAGTACTTCAACTAGGGCACTGTAGCTTCGGGAAAAAGTTGTCATGTCATGTCATCCCCGGCAACTGAAACCTTCGTCAAGTTATATTTGTTATATCCAATCCTACGCTATGACAATTTGTTAAAGTCTTTCAGGTCCCTAACTTCACCTGGCAGTCACAACGGATAGCCCTAAATAAGGTGTCCCAAATTGGTGGGGCGTGGATTAATAATAATATAGGAAGTCCAACACGTACACGGGGGACAACAATTTGATCAAAACCAACTGAAGAAGGATAAGGAATAAAAACAAAGAACAGAGCAAAAGAGAAAACTCTTCCTGTCTGGGCTTCGCCATCTGGAATTGCCGGTGTCTACGCTCAGCTTCTGGATCTTCACGTCGCTGCTGTGTCTTCGCCTGCCGCCCGCGTTCTTCAGTCCTTCGCTGTCGAGCCTGTAAGCGCTCCTCCTTCTCCTCCTCCTCCTCAAGTCGCCGTTTCTTCTCTCGGTCGAGTTCATCCTGTCTCCGTTCTTCTTCCTCACGTCTGAGCTTCTTCTCCAATTTCCGTTGTTCAGCCCGCTTACGCTTTTTGACTTCGCGTCTTTTTTCCTCTTCTGCCAGCTTTTGTTCCTCCGCTTCGCGCTCACGCTTTGCTTCCTCCACCCGTCGCAGTTCAGCCTGCCTGCGTTCCTCTTCCTCCTCTTCCTCACGTCTGAGCTTCTCCTCCAGTTTCCGCTTATGCTCTTCGCGTCTTTGTTTCTCTTCTGTAAGCCTTCGTTGCTCCTCTTCGCGCTCGCGCTTTGCTTCCTCCACCCGTCGCAGTTCAGCCTGTCTGCATTCTTCTTCCTCCTTCTCACGTCTGAGCTTCTCCGATTTCCGCTTATGCTCTTCGCGTCTTTGTTTCTCTTCTGCAAGCCTTCGTTGCGCCTCTTCGTGCTTGCGCTTTTCTGCCGCCACCCGTCTGCGCTCTTCCTCCAATACCTTCTCCTTGCCTGTTTCAGCATCCCACATTCGGATTGTCCTGTCATCCGAGCCTGACACAATCCAGGTCCCATCCCGCGAGAAACCGACAGACCTGACCCAATGGTGGTGTCCTTCGACAGGTTTTATTATCTCTTTGCCTGTCTCCACATCCCATATTCGGATCGTGTTGTCATCTGAGCCGGACACGATCTGGGATCCATCTGGCGAGAAAGCAACAGACATAACCCGGCCAGTGTGTCCATCAAACTTCATAATTTCGCGACCTGTCTTCACATCCCACATTTGAATTGCCTTGTCATCTGAGCCTGAGATAATGCGAGCCCCATCTGGTGAGAAGCCAACAGATCTGACCCGGTCGCCGGCGTGTCCAACGAGGGGTTCCATAGCCTCCGCACCTGTCCTCGCATTCCACGTTCGGATTGTTTTGTCAGCTGATCCCGATGTGATGTGGGTCCCATTTGGTGAGAAACCAACAGACATGACCCAGTCGGTGTGTCCATCTAGCTTCATAATCTCCTGACCTGTCGCCGCATCCCACATTCGGATTGTGTTGTCATAAGAGCCTGACACAACGCGGGTTCCATCCGGCGAGAAATCAACAGACATGACCCAGTCGTCGTGTCCTTTGAGACTCAAGATCTCCTTGCCGCTTTCCACATCCCACACTCTGATCGTGTTGTCGTGCGAGCCCGACACAAGGCGGGTCCCATCTGACGAGAAGGCAACCGACGTGACCACGTCGCTGTGTCCCTTGAAGGGCTCTATAACGTCCTCCCCCGTCCTCGCATCCCAGATCCGAATAAACTTGTCAGAAGAACCCGACGCGATGAGGGTCCCATTGGACGAGAGAGTAACAGACAAGACCTGCCCCTGTGTGGTGCGATGCTATAACAGTGACTTGAGAGCAGAACGTTTATAAATATGATTATCACTTACATTGAGATAATCAAGCAATACGGAGAGCTCTTCAATGAGGTTTATGATATCTCGTGCATCTTCGGAAGGCACAGACACTCGCTTTACAAGCGATTCGAGTTCGCTGCCAATATCAGCTCGCTTTAAGATATCACGCTTGTGAATGACGACGCAAGGTTATACCCACTCAAAGATCCAATCTTGGCGTTCATGCATGACGGTAGGAGTATTCTGTTCATCATATTTCTGAAAGGAGCGCCCAGATGCTTTCAATTTGTTAGCCAGAGCGACGAACTCGGCCTTTCCCTCGCTAACACTCTATTTAGCCGTAAGTTTCAACGATCGACGATGATCTCTATGAAATACCGCACCAAGACATGGTCTATGAGTACGAAGATATCGGCCAGGATCCCCTTGACGGGAGCAAGCGAGCCTGGCACGGTGTCCCTTACAACCTTTACAGCCTCTTTCAATGTCAACCATCCGACGTTGGCATTCTGGAACAAATTGCTTGGAGGGTTAGGTGATAAAGGAGAAGGATAATAGCCGATTTCTGCAGCTCTACTTGTTTCGAGGGATTCTACTTTTCTCTTTGGATTCGATGGATTCATGATTTTGTGATGAGTGATGATCGACCTGATGCATTAGCGATGATCAGATAAATTGTTATTTATAAATTTACAGCTGTTTGACCCATGTACTAGTACAACACAGCTTTTCTCCTCACTCACGCCGCATACTTAAGTTGCACGAGGCCGCCGAATGAGTGAGACGCGCAATCGCCATTGTGTGGCAGGCAGCGCCTAGTTCTTGGTCTATCTTGCAAAAAAACAATGGGCGGTCGGTTCGTTCAATCAAGTACGGCAGTGTTAGTACCATCCCCCTCGTTTATCGGTTGTTGTGCCCCAATTTCCTTGCAAATCGCTGACCATCTTTTCTGCAGCATTGGCCAGGCTTCCGTGGCAGTCACCCAGCCTCAAAACCGCTCTTCAGATCATAAAGGTGCCATCATCGGTGGTGTCATTGGAGGTGCTTTATTCCGATATTATTACTATCACTCTTATTAGATATCATAAACAGGTATAACCCTCCTGGCCCTCCTGGCCCTCCTTGCCTATTTCCTCTTTCGAAAGAAGCGCTCCGCACCACGGAAGGAGTCTGACTCTCAATATTCAACGCTCCTTACCCGCCGTCGCCACAGCAGCCACCACCGCAGGAGAAGCCTGATCACCAATATGCGAACTTTTCTTACCAGTCATCGCAGTCGCAACCACAACCACAGTCACCGCAGGTGGCCCCTCTGACCCTCCATAACACAGGAGATCATTTCATTCACGTCAAGATACCCAGTGCCAACTTCGACAAGAATATCACTGCTAACTCAAAGGAACAAGTCAACCTTACAGTTGGTCGAATATACAATATCGAGATGAAAAAGGGGGGAAATGTGCAGCGTACTCCGTATGTATATGGACAAGATATCGGTGGATATATGTAGCTAACAAAGCTTTCATCTTGTAGCTATACCCTGACCTCGACCAGTGGAAATCCGACCTTGGAGATTGAAAGGTACTTTCAATGAGAGCACGCTCGTTGTGACACCAACGGAGCAATGCTGAAGGGAACGTGAACTATAAGCGCAACGAGATAATGCGACAATGGTTCAGGGTTCGTACGGGTAGTCAATAATGGATTGTTGCGTGAACAGCCTTAGAGAGAAGTATCGCTTACTATACGACTACTTGTAGGAGATAACGAAGCTTGCAATGGTAAGGGGTTGCGGACGTACGGTTGAGATTACGAAACAGATCCCCGTGTCGACATAAATTAATCTTGTCGGCGGATATTTTTCATGTCGAGGGTCTAAAGTCCAGCAAATCCGTCAAGATAATATGCCTTATAATCTCGGGTTAATGATCGGAAGCACTGCCAGCAGTCAAAGGATAGACCCCGAAGCGGATCTGGATGAATAGGCTGTTGTTCTTGAGCTGTTCTCAAGATGCCGTCACCCTGAACCGAAAGGGAAATCAACGGCGAAGATGTGACCCACATTCTACACCTTTGCTCTTTGCTGTAGTACAACGATGCCACCCAATGTCTTCGATCCAAAAGGCATCTACGATCCCAGAGGAATCGGCGGGCAAGGTGGCGGAGCACACAAACTGTAGGGTTACGGGTCAACATTTACTCATCATTTGTATTAAATTTTCTCCAGAGACCTAGCGTTCATTCTGGACACTACCGACAGTCAGGAAGACTACATTGATTCTTGTATTGCTTGCTGCAAGGACGTATGTATTACCCTGGAGCAATCGGGTCTATTGAAGGAAGATAAAGGGCTCCGACTGGCATTGCTTGCCTTCCGTGATCACAACTCGAATGACGAATACCTCGTAAAGGATTTTGGAGGGTTCACCGATGATGTTGATGACATCTTATTCAACCTAAAAAGCTTGGAAGCTCGGGGAGGAGAAGACGGACCAGAAGCTAGTACCGCAGCTCTTGATACAGCTCTGAAGCTCACATGGAGGGAAGACGAGGACTGTGCCAATGTAGCAATTCTCATCACAGATGCGCCACCCCACGGGATTGGAGAGACGTGCGATTTGTATGAAGGTGGAGACCCCGATGGTAAGATTATTCCACAGTCAAGGTGAAATCTATTTGACCCCGATTGCAAATGTTTCTCTGAAGGTATAGATCCATTGGCGGTAGCGAGACAAATGAAAGATAAACGCATAGTATTGGTGATTAATCGATCTTAATCTCCACTTGTGATGATGTCTAATCCGAGTCGTTCCATAGTTAATTGTCGCATGTGAACCGACATTAAGCAATAAGTACGACGTAAGTTGTCCATGCATATACTTGAGGAGTGCAGTCACACACTTTGGCGTTCCACCTTTCCAGTTCGCTCACGACTTTTACAAGGCTCTTGCTGAAATAACAGAGTACGCGTTTACTTATATCAGGTTTATGGAAATACTCATCCTTTGTAGAGGAACGCTGCTCCCTTTGACAAACATCCAGATGTTGGCCCCACTCATAGTGGGCTTCTCCCTGCAGGAAATCACATCTAACTCAATGCTGTCCGAGTTTGAAGAATTAGTCACAGACAGTCACTGGAAGGGAATGAGTGAAGAAAAAATAGCAAGCGGGCTGTATAACTTATGGCGACATAGGGGCACAAAGATTCCCACCTTGGTGACTCGTCCAGTTTATGAGGAGCCCGAGAAAGCGAAGGAATATGTTTCAATTTGGTCCAAAGCCAAGGATATCCAGTCGGGCCGAGACGAACATAAACGGTGCGACGTACGTATGTTGATTGACATTCTCTATAATTTTGGATTCTTAATTTCTGACCGCCTTTAGACTCCAAAAATACCGAGAGTTCCCGAGCGATATATTTTTACACCTTCACGGCCACTGCCTGAGACTCGGATCCCAATAACATTAAGGAACACAGGGGATCCTTGGATTACTTATTCTTATTCCGACGAGGGCATCTACAAAAGTGGCACTCTTAAGAAAAACGAGACGAGCGAAGAGCCGATCAAACTTTATGTCAATTTTCCGTACTCGTTTACCTTGCGGTCGGGGCCAGATCCGAAACCACTTTCGTGAGTAATTTCTTTAGGGGGATAATCAGTTATGCATTCATGTCAATCAGGCGTATATTTTCGAAGAAAGAAGTCTGGGATTTAGCAAACCACTTCAACTAGTGCCTCCATCAGCAGCTGCAAACTTTCAAGTTACTGGCAGTTGTACGGACAATCAAGGCTATATTCAACACTATGCTATGATAGTCTTATGCAATGTCAAAATCTATTAAATTGCTTGCTTTTGAACTCTGGAGCCTCGAGAGTGTTCGGGTGGTACGCATACATGACGACATGTACGACGGATATTTGTCCGTCATGGAGCCATCTTCCTTAAAGGAAGATCAGCCAACCATGCGAGTTTATCATATCTACTAGTAAAGTCTTAGGCCTCAACACTGGCGGGACGAAATCAACCGCCCTGCAGGGCCTGCACTATGGCGAAGCCACTGCCAAATGGGTAGCCCCAATTGAATGGACTGTTGGCTTAGATGCAGAATCTTTCAACTTCCTGGGAGGCGAACGCCACCCGGGTTATTTTCGGCAAATTTTAATAAAACCATTTGTCGCATTTGTGCCGTGTTTACAGCTGAATTCAAAACGAGCTGTAAATCATGATATCGCATTTTCACAGTGGCCTAAGTCCCTTCTCAAATTTGGCCTCATAAGGTCCTGTCTCGAAATATTCTTAAAGGTGCACTGTCTGCAGGCCATCTTAATTCAAAAAAGTCAGCTGCCCCGTTGGCCCCTCAACCTACCGTTTCGTTCCTTGCACGAGGCCATTTCAATTCAAATTTAAAGATGTCAACCGTTATATTCACATATCCCACCATTTGTACCGTTGTTCCTCAAAAATTTAAATTCCTTTGCATCGGATTTGCATCCCCATGCCAAGTCAGCGCTCACCTATAATCAATCGCATTTCAAAAGTCAGCTGAGAACTTCTTATCAAGCTCCACAGTCATCTGAATCTAGCCTATCAAGCGCTCGAGAATGTTTCCGTACTACGGAAGTATGTATAACGAAATTAAGGGAACAAAGACCTGCGAGTTAAAGTTGCCATGGTTGGGGCATCTGCCAGGACTTCGGCCAGGACGGGAAATATGCCCTCTTCTTCGGACAATGAGAAGGTCCACGGATTGCGGGTAACTGACCTATTTCGTTCAAATGTCTCGTTCAGTTCTAATTTCCTGGCTTAGTGCGACTGACACCTCTCATTCCTCTTGGCAATTGGAGTCACAGGTCGCCACACAGATCTACCTGTTTGAATTTTGGTCCTTCCATCTCTCAATCTAGCGAAACGTTCGACATCCTGTATTGAGGTCTTCTTATCAAGGTCCACAGCGTCACCCCAATCGGTCACTGCTCCATAGCTCACATGCATATGCTCATATATTTGGTCCTTCTTTCAAGAGCACAACTCACGTTCATCCTGAGCCAGATGAGAGGTTCCGAGATCCTATCGACGGGGAGCCGTCAGCTATGAGTATTTGACTATTTAAATGCCAGCCACCGAAGAACCTCGACTCAGTTCGCTATCCACATCCCCCACCAACACCTATCAAGCCTACTACTATGTCTGCTCAAGATTCCGCATCCAAGGTCCCCACCGAAGAGGGCGCTGCGCCTCATGTGCCAGGGCGGTGCCGTGTACCGCATTGCCCAGCCAGGTGTCCCAAATACATTAGTGGTCCCAATCATAAGTGTGCCAGACCCCACTGTGGACATAGGGTACAGCGCCATGCGAGATCCCCTGCTGAAGAATCGCTGGTGTAAGTATTGGTTGATCATGCAACGTGCGAGTCTAATTCATCGCGCAGTGACTCGGACCATGCCAGTGATGACGAAGATAAGTCTTGAAAGCCAGGCAATCGCTCAGTGTAAGATTCGCGTTAAGTATTATTCAAATTATTCTCAATTTTTATCTTGCAAGTAGGCAACCTGGCATTGTGTTATCCGATGTACTCACTGTCTCTCTTCAAGTTGTTCCCCTTTCCTTAGGCCTCGTATTAAAAAAATCCAATTCCGTAACCTTCTATTCTTTGATGATTGAAAACTCTGGCCTTTGTATTTTAGCACCCAATTTTCTATGTAAAAAAACGGCCATTCTGTAACTCGTAACTGCTTTAAACTTGTAAATTTCCGTGTGATAGAACTTTGACAGGTCAAACATCGAGTCGTCAATGATACTCTGAGTAAGGTAAGTATCGTAATTTAGCGATCATGGAAGTGATTAGATCATAGATGTCGCACTAACGTCATGTGATGTCCTAATTAGTTGAAAATGTTATACCACGTCACATGTTCACAATTCAAGGTTTTACCACGGTGATGCCCCTTCCCACGACACACGATCAATAGTGATCCAACCCTGTTGACCGTTAACGATGTCATTCGATCCCAAAGACATCTACGATCCCAGCAGAGTCGGCGGGCAGGGCGACGGAGTACAACAACTGTATGGGTCAATACTTACTCATAATTTGTGTTAAATTTTCTCCAGAGACCTAGCGTTCATTCTGGACACTACCAACAGTCAGGATGAATACATTGATGCTTCTATTGCTTGCTGCAAGGAAGTATGTATTACCTTGAAACGATCAGGTCTATTGAAGAAAGATAAAGGGCTTCAACTGGCATTGCTTGCCTTCCGTGATCACAAAGACAATTATCCCGAAAACGATTACCTTGTCAACGATTTCGGAGGAAATTTCACTGATGACGTTGATGTCGTCTTATCCAACCTGAAAGCATTGGACACTGGGGAAGGAGGAGACGGACCAGAAGCTAGTACCGCCGCTCTTGATAAAGCTTTGAAGCTTAAATGGAGGGACGATAAGGACTGTACAAAGGTAGCAATTCTCATCACCGATGCGCCACCCCACGGGATTGGAGAGAAAAAAGATTGGTATGAAAATGGAGATCCCGATGGTAAGATTCCATAGTCGTGATCAAGGTGAAATCAATTTGCAAATGCTCCTCTAAAGGTCTAGATCCATTGGCAGTAGCGAAACAAATGAAGGATCAACGCATTGCATTGGTGAATCGATCTTAATCTCACCTGTGATTATGTCTAATAATTTCATAGTTAGTTGTCGCCTGTGAACCTAGGTTAAGCAATGCGTATCACGTAAGTGGTCCGTATATACACTGATGCAATCAAACTTATATCATATTCGACGCTCCACCTTCCTTCCAGTTCGCTCACGACTTTTACAAGGCTCTTTCTGAAATAACAGAGTACGAGTTCTATCAGGTTTATGAAACCTATAAGGAACATTCATCCTTTGTAGAGGATCGCTACTCCCTTTGACAAACATCCAGATGTTAGCCCCACTCATAGTGGGCTTTTCCCTGCAGGAAATCACATCTAACTCAATGCTGTCCGAGTTTGAAGAATTAGTCACAGACAGTTACCGGAAGGGAATGAGTGAAGAAAAAATAGCAAGCGGGCTGTATAACTTATGGCGACATAGGGGCACGAAGATTCCCACCTTGGTGTCTAGTCCGGTTTATGAGGAGCCCGAGAAGGCGAAGGAATATGTCTCAATTTGGTTCAGAGCCAAGGATATCCAGTCGGGCCGAGACGAACATAAACGGTGCAAGGTACGTTGATATGCCTCTATTATAGTTTTGGATATCATATATTTTGATTTTAGACTCCAAGAATACGGAGAGTTCCCAAGCGATGTATTATTACACCTTTAGGGCCACCAGATAAGACTCGGATCCCAATAATATTAAGGAACATGGGCGATGCTTGCATCACTTATTCCTATTACGACGAGGGGCTTGACAAAAGGGACACCCTTACGGGAAACTACAAGGGAGAACAACCGATAATGTTTTATTTGAACTTTTCCTACATGTTTACTTTGTGGTCGGAGCAGGATCATAAAAATCTTTCGTAAGTAATTTTTTCTTGGTGGATAACCAATTCGTATATATACTTCAATCAGGCGTACATTTACGATGGAACATGAAGTTTGGGATTTAGCAAGATACTTCAACTAGTGAAGCGCCTCCATCGGCAGCTGAGACCTTGCTTATTGATAATTGTACAGATAATCGATATCAACAATGGCTGTATCTAACCTTACGCTATGCCAGTCTTTATGTAAACTCTGATTCTGAAGGAGAGCACTCGCATACATAACGTGACGCCTGAGCGATGACGTCGTTGATTTCGGACTCTGCCAGTGATCGATTTGTTGTCGTAGATACGTAGCTTGTACCATGGATGCGCAGCCGACACGATATCGTTTGTACGGTAAAGTCATTAATGTTGCTTTAATTTTCCCTTTTTGACAGCATTGCGGTAGTTGTGAAAGCTTCTGAAATTGTCTGGGAGACTCGAAACACTGGTCAACGCAATCCCAACACTTTTGTTGAAATATGCTTGGGTGGGAAACCGGTATACACTACCACAACCAAAAAGCAAACTCTTGCTCCTTTATGGGACGAGCGTGTTGAATTGTGAACATCCCCTGCTTTCGTCGATTCGATGATATCTAACGGCTGTTCAAAGGGAATCAGATGATCCAACTTCGATGCTAACCTTGAATCTTCGCCATTGTAGCGCGACTGGAGAGATATCGTCCATCGGTTCGAAGAAACTCACAATACAGGCCATGGAAGAAATTGCCATCTTCAATCCAAGTCAATTCAATTCGTACCCCTTTGCCCATGATTAAGGCTCAGACGTGTCATCGTAGATGCCTCCCTCGATCTATATGACAACCATACGAAAACCGGGGTCGTTGCGGTTCGTTTTACAAAGGAAAAACCCCTGGGAGCTGTCGAACAGGAATGCATCCCGGCCTATATACCTCCAGAGTTGCGCCCCGACTTTGGGCCTCTGAAACATCCATCTGATGACGAGAAGGAAATACAAATCATAGGATATTATGAGGAAAATCCTAGCATGGATCAGGTAATACTTTGAAGTATCTGGGAAACCTATCTCATCACCTTCGTCTTATACTTAGGCCAGAAGAATTGTGCGGCAAATTTTGGCTCGTGCAAATTCGAATGCGGACAACGTATGATTTAGCGGGCTGATACTAACTGCGGTCTTCAGTTGTAGCCCTTCCCCTGTAAATAAAGGTGGATGTATTAGGATGATGAGGGAATTTGATGCATCTCCGCTCAAAATCGGGTCTGGCCAGCCGTTGTAGAGTTTGCGCCATACCTCCCGAAACAAAGAAAGTGGATAATCGTAACGGAACGATTGAGAAAGGTCCTGTATGGAAGGTTAATACCTTTCAGGCAGACCTCAAATCCCTCAAAGCAGCATCAAACGCTGAACCTATTTCACTCGATGATCTTAGTAAGTCCCATACTCACTCAATTACCAACTTTCGTAGTAAAGGTTTTTTCCAGTTGCCTCTACGCAACCATTGAAGCTCTCAAAGCCTAGAAGACCGCAGCTAAGGATAAAGAACCATTCTCCGAAATCATAACCTGTCCGTAAGGAGCGCGCACCTGTTCCTAATCCACCATCGACCGTCAGAAGAAACCAGCGAAAAAAAGTTCAACCACACCGCAAGCACAGGCCGCTGTTGTCCACACCGCTGCTACTTTGCTTCTGCAAATAAAAGTGAACTTGTGGTTGTGTCTCCTGCACTTAATCCTAGGATCTCCCCGCAGGGCATCCAGACAACAAGGTCACCTCGTGGAGTTCAACAGGGCAAGACGGATTCACTTGTAGTGGCATCAGCAATAGACCATGACGGCTCCGAATACTATAAACAGCGTCAACCCCGTTTCTGCGATGGTGAACCTAACCAACTCTTCCAACCGAACCTTCACGACGTCTTGTTATGGGCATTGCCTCTCGTCAGTTTGAAACAACTCTTAACATTGCAGGGCTTGCGAAGAGTCTGCGTCAGAAGGAAGGAAAGGATTGTGGACACTCAAAGCCCTACAAATGATTTGGTGCTGGCCCCACTGGACTTCACCCAAAGGGCGTGTACATATTCCGTCTTCGATGGCCTTGATCCGACAAGCGTTCTTTGCCGCCCCCAGTCGAAGCGAGGTGGACGTGCCAGTGGTTCTGAGCGTGGAAGTGCACCCGTGAAGATACCAAGTATTTTGCAACGAACGGAAGCACAAAGAAATGAAGCATCCCAAACTGTCCCTTTGGTGCAGCGATCGGCAGAGGTAACGCCGGCGCCTCTAACTCTGGGTCCGCACCTGCGAGAAAATTTCCGCCTCCTACTCCTGTCTGTGGCAGTAACACTGCACCCTCGGGAAGGAAGTAACTAGATGGTTTGAAAAATTTCTCCAAGCCGACAAGGTACTTTACGACTAACAAATACCCTTGACAGTCATTGTCCTGGCATCCCAACTTGAGACTAGCCTCCGGTCTATGTAGCAGACTTTCGTCATTTCAGAAATGGACAACCATCGGAGACGATGCTACCGTAACTCCCTTCCTTGGCCA
>Ga0307508_10004776_pt1 | contig 13084 bp, 15 predicted proteins | sample 9_EM_MG_FD_203089 | JGI IMG/M metagenome (GOLD analysis project Ga0307508, IMG submission 203089) | Populus trichocarpa ectomycorrhiza microbial communities from riparian zone in the Pacific Northwest, United States - 9_EM | ecosystem: Host-associated > Plants > Roots > Unclassified | place... | reverse complement strand
TGAACCTTGCTGAGTCGCTGCCGAGCAACATACTTGTGTCAGCTTCGAACATTTCTGTCTCGTAAGCTACATGTTTTCACAAATGTTTGTACCCTTACTGCAAGCTTGACAGTCCCTAATAATCCTATGTTCGGCTTGAAATGCCTCGTTATCATTTAGCTAAGGAACCTCACCTTGCATCGGTCCAGATCGATAACGTTTCAGAACTCTCTATATCAGAAATTCCATTCATGCGCGCATTTCCAGCCAAGGACATCGGACGCAACACACGAGTGCTGTCGAAAGTCTCGAAACGGCGTTCCCTCACCGCCTGCCTTGCGGCTGGTCCCTGCGACGTTCTTTGAGAACGTTCTAATGCTCGTTTTCTCACGCGAAGCAGGGACAAGATAGAAAGTATGAGTGGAAGCTCGTCGAGTGGGGCAGTGATGGCGGTGCAAGAGGCGACACCCGTGGAATATTCAATTGTTTTTGCCAGCGGCCAACAACATTTTACCCAACTGGCAAAGTCTCACGATCGGGTTGTCTTGCCGTTCGCGCTTTGCTTGGCAGTCGACGCTGTATCCAGCTTATCTGCAACAGGCGATGGTTTTTTGTTCGGATATCCTCCATGCAGCCGTTGACGGTGAAGTTCAGCCGTGTGCGGTCGACAATTTCGTACGTCTCGACGGTACATATATTAACCTTCCTTTTGTTTGGCAGTATCTGGACCTCGCCAACCGGCAACATCCGGAAAGGATGGGATCTTGTCGCCATTGACTCGCCATAGGGACCACTCTCGAACCTAATGCTTTGTATGTGATGTAATTGGGTCCACGTAGTATGGTCGGTTCGGGTCGATGTATGTTGGTTGAGTGGGTCCAAAAATAGGTCAGTGTCCACTTATCCTATTCGATAGTGCCGCTTGAAGGGGATAGTGGAGGTGCTATAACGGCGGTTGGATGTACATGGGTGCCAGGTCGGGGAGGAATTAAATGGTTATGCCCTCGGTTTAAGCGATTGATCGCGCGGAGATGAATACCCCATCGAGCTTGTTCTCCCCACATTGCCCCTCTGCTGTTCGTATCCTGGCGTGTCAACACCACTAGCACCCCAGATCTGCTATGAGTGCCATACACGGAGGCTGACGGGTCAGTGATTCTGTTGGATCTCGATAATAGGTGACGCCGCTATTTCACTATTTCAACCATAGCACTATAACCATATCTACACGATCCTGACTATTCCGGTACAGTGACTTATGGCATTACTTCCCGAAACGTAGTATCCTGGCGTTGATACCATGGAAGCTATCATTATGGCGCCGGAAACCTCGTCTACAATACTAATCCAGGGTGGCCTCATGCATCAAGCCCAAGGATCGTGTACATGACAAGTAACCGAGACATCTCGTACCGACCGCGAAGATCTATAACTTGCCTAGTAAGTGCGCTGACCAAGTCTTGTCATGAAGCATGTGTAATATCAGGTTATTCACCTCTTGATTGACAGCTCTACACGTGGATATTTCGTTGCTTTGCATGAAACGGGGATCTAGGTGTGGATAGATCAATCGACCGTACAAGGAGCTCGCGGTGCTTATGGCGCATTGCTGACCTTCAACTCTCGGAGACTTGCGAGAGGAAGCTTCAGTAGGGTTTGGCCGATCCGATCTGGTGTCGAATCGCACATGCGTTTAAAACCCTCATGATCTCCCCCCCTTTCTCTAGTTTGTGCAACAAAGCCCAGCTTCGACAGGAACATGATCCCGAACCATTCATCACCGACTATGTATGACCTGTATCAATCTCAAAATACCCCCGACCCGCTGTATGTGTTTTACCATTACCTTTGACACGGTCACGCTTGTCGCCTCGATGAGTGTTACTGACATTGACTGGTTTTTTGTCCCTAAGCGATGAATTCCTTTCCCAGCTCCTCGACATTCCCAATACCTTGCCCACACTGGCATCCACACCCATATATGTATCTGCATCCACGCCCTCAACAACACCTGCACCTGCACCTGCACCCGCCTCTTCGTCCGCCCCCAGCCTCACATGCCATTGGATCTCCCGAGATGACCCCCCTCGGATCTGCGGTGTTCCCCTACCCTCCGACCCCAAACGCGCTTGTACGCATTTTCGCCTTGCCCACGGTATCCGGGGCAACGACAGAGTCACCGTCCGCTGTCTCTGGTACGGATGCCACACTGCACCCATGCAGAGAGGAAGTGTGATACGACACATATTAGCGGTGCATTTGGGGCTGCTGCGGTGGCAGTGTGAAATCTGTGGCAAGGTGTTCTCGAGGAAGGGGACGGGTCATGCGTGTGGTGGCGGGATGCATGCATGATCATGGAAGCTCTTTTTTCGCTCGTGGACGAAGGAGACAAAGACTGACTTGAATATTTACTTACTGCAGGGGGAAGGTTCGGAGGTGGGATCTACTCTCCGTTTGTCGTACTCATGGACACCTATTTTTTATACATCTAAAAAGAAGTCATGAACATCATTTAATTTTTTCTGTCCGTCGAATGTACACTACTGCTTTTCGGTTGTCCGGAATGTTTTCGTCAATATATTCCTTGTTTCTTTCTTTTCGTTTTCCTTGGATAGTTCCCTCATGGACAACCTTCAGGAACAGAGCAGATCTAGCGGACGATTGTAATGGCGCAGAGGAGCAAACGAGCGGCATATGTATGCGCGTTTCGTATGCACAGTGTCATCCAGCCGTTGTGAAAGAATAGTCGTGGAGAAAAGTGTACACTGTGTCGGACAATCATCGATCCAGATCGTTGCATGTTTCATCATTGGGATAACGCACATTCCACCACGGTCGTGAGATGGTATATAGTATGCCTTTGGGGTAACACTGATTTCCCAAGCGACCGCTTGGACAGATCATCCATACAGCCTATCTGTGAAAAAGTTTTGGTCTGCGCCCGACGATTACCATCGAAACACGTGCTTTCGCATATGTGTGTTAGTACATAGCACATCGGGGTTGCAGATCTCCGCGGTCCAAACCTTGCTTGATCATAGGGGACGCACAACGAGAGTGCGCGCCATAGCAAGAGCAAATGGCATTAAACCATTGCGGGTTCTCGGCAAGATCCAGAAACTAACTTCTTAACCCCATCTGACGGGGAAACGAAACTTCGGTAACCTAGGGTTGTAGGGTTCACGTAATATGCATTCCCCTTTTCTCGAGGTCCGTGCTGCTCGGAGTTAGACTGGGCGGGGTGAAGTGTTGATGATCCCGTGTCGAAAAAAAAGGAAACGATAACTCGTTGTCGTGACAATGCTCTATTCGGATCAGTCGTGCGGAACCAAAAGCCTGGGATGCGGATAAGCAGGATCCAGGGAGTACATATCATCACATGCCGGTATTTCAGGATGTGGCGACGATATGTTCCCAACGAAACCGGCCGCCGATGATGGGCACATATGCAAAGTCCACCGACCATAAAATAGTTGCGTGTCATGAAAATTGGTAAGATATCAGCGCTATACTCATGATCTGCGTTCCGAACGACTCGTATCCGAGTCGTGCACAGGCGCTCCGAGTAATATGATAGAGAGGGTCTGGCCGTGAACAAATTTGACCTGCCAGTGGTCCTGTGGTGGAATGAAATCGTTTATCGTAATGACTTCAAGGGGCGTTCGAGAGGCTTCTCGGTTGGTCATCCGGTCGATTTGGGTGGGTGATTCAGGTGACGTTGGCTTCGGACACGAGGCGTTCCTGGAAGCGTATCTAGCACGGACGCCGTGGCACTGTAGGGGCGAAGGGTCAACTGAATTCTGTGGGACATAAAGTGTCACAGCGCGATCCACGTGCGGATCGGATGACACGAGTGTGATGGTTGGCTGGACAGGATGTGTCACAGGTGGCGAAAGAGCGACCTGGGAGAAAGAACGCGGGGATACTGAGCCCCCTTTCGCAGAGTGCGTTTAGGCAAACGAGCACCACCGTTGAACATAAGTACGCTTGACACCGCAGGAGTCTTGCAGATTCATACGCAGGATCCGAGTCTCGATCTAGCTTCTTGCGTTTGCCTGACATTTCACTCGCCTTGGCAACACGGCCGCCACTATCAAGAAACAAAGATCCGATGAGATGGGTGAGGATGGTGACCGCGGATTCCACCCCGCACCTGCTCACATAGAAATTGGAAAACTAAATTCCAGTTTGCACTACACTTCAAGCGAAGAATACGACATGGGAATTGCCACCCAGGCAGTGCAAGTGGGTTCAGATCGGGGACACATTTTGACGCCACGGAGGTTGAACTGACATCAAACCAGCATCCGATCGGACACCCCTTGTTTACTGCCCCCGTCGTCGCGGGCAAGATTCGATCGAAAACGAAGAGGAATTTATGTGCAGTGCTCAAGGTCTTACTAAACAACCCTATGAGCAGACCGGAATTCTCAAGCATCTACATTCAGTTCCGAATTCGTCGCAGTCCATACTGTAGTTCTTGATCTCACAGCTCGACAAGCTTACAGGATCCGAGCGTTATGGCTTTTCATGCGGCGTCTCAGACAGCCTTTAAATTGGCGCGCTGCTGCCCCTTCCTCTATCCTACAATGGATACAAGCGTGTTGCCTCTGATTATCCTACCGTCTGCTCGGTAGCATTTCACCGTGCTTCCTCGCACAGAAGATACGGACGCTAGGTATCTTGTAGTTGATTCGCATTGTTCCCCGTGACATATCATCCGTTCCGATGATTGATCGCATCCATCTGGGCCTGTGTACGATGCAACCAAAGTCTGCGAACGGGTCAGTATCCCGACCGCATTGTCGTGGGGGTGCTCGAAGGTCGCTCTGTTCCCATCTCGCGCGGCACCAACCCGTGGGTCCATGCACTCGAATCGGGCCACATTTATCCGCCTCAGAATTCTTGGCATGGGTACCGCGTTGGTTCGCAAACCCAAGCAGGACTGTAAACGCACAGGTGAACAAGCGCTGGCGGTGGGATATTGTAGAAGCACTGTGTTTTCCTATCCCCGGCGAGGTACATACCAAGGAAGAAAGGTCTTTGTCGAGATTGAATATCGATGCCTGGTTCGGATGTCCTGCGCATTGCAGTGAGGAATACAGTGCCTGTACCAAAGTCGTCGGCATGTCTGCCCACGTGCACCCAGGACGCCGAAGAAGCCGAGGCGAGCAAGAGGAAGCACGAACACCGTGAATGGGACGCCGAGAAGAGCTACGGTACGCGTGAAACATACGCATGGGTCTGACGTTCAAGTATGACACGGGCTACCGACTTTTTTTGACTCGCGTGCGGGTCAGGAGGATCTCTGGATGGGTGGCGTTCGAGTTGGATTCGCGCCTGTGGGATGGGAGGGGGCGCGTTTTGGCATCTCGGTGGGTAGGCGTCGCGGTGAGGTGGTCGCACCTGCTGGTGGGTGGGGCCTTGGACGACGCAGACCATTACGGCTGTGACCTGTGACCCCCGCCATTTTCGTCGGTCATGTGACATATGACCCGTGACTGTCATACCACGTATTCATACTCCTCAGTCCTGCCAGGGACTTGCACTGCCAGCACCGAACGAAGTCATGGCATGATGCATTAACTCTCAATATGGACAGTTGCTAGCAGTGGATGCCATGCCAGTGATGATTCAGCATTTCCGCAGTTAAATAGACGCACTACACCATGCCCATGCCATCAGTTGGGGCAAGATGACGACCACGAATATTGCGCTCCCTCCCATGCACAAAATATCCATGATCGGGATATGGGTTGAGACGGTGTTGTATGGTATGTCTGGAGTCATCTTTGTGCTATATCACCTGTTGATGTGCCGCGCAAATTGGCAGGTGTCAAGTAAGTCCGGGAGGCTGCAACGAACCCTTTGGACGGTGTTAATAAAATTGTAGCTGTGTCATGTACGCACTATCTATGCTTATTCTCCTGCGTGGAGGCAAGGTTCCCACTCTGCGATGGTACATCCAAAGTCATCCCTCGTGAGTAGCACTTCACTGATCGTGCGCGATTGGTAGGGTGCTCGTCGTGATGTCCACGTTACTCATCCTTCTCGCCACTGTTCATGTCGGGGCATCTCTACAACAGTTGCTCAATGCGTTCGTCTATGTGCCGGCCGATGTACCCGACTACTCCACGATATATTGGTTCGACGATGACGCCACACTGAGCGTGCTCAAGCTCAATGTCTACGAGACTCTGGTATGCACTACTCCTGTGCTAGTATGCCAAAGTTGTGCTGAAGGGAACAATGAAGGTGTTCGTCCAAGACTTTATTATAGTTAGTTCAATGTATCTACGACAATGTGATAATATCGGTGCTGACACGCTCACTCGTTATCAATAAGATTTGGCGACTTTATGCAGTTTTCATGCATGACTGGAGGGTTATTGTATTTCCGGTAGGTAATTGATCATCAAGATCATCTGTGTTGAAACTGTTTACTGAGACTGCCACGCAGATAATATTAGAGGCCGCTGCCATCGGTACATGATCCCGCCGTTGTGCGCAACAGTTCGCCAACATCCCTTTAGGTACCGGTTATTCAGCCACGGCCATAGCTGCGCGCCCGAGCGTCGGCTCGCATGATTCAGTAGTGCCCAGCCTCGCTATATCAGCATGGGTAATCGATATCACCCTCAATGTGTCCGTCACAATGGCGATTGCAGGTCGCCTCTGGTGGAAGGGTCGGACAACGGCTCCTTTGACGTACACACGCACCAATCGATATGCGCTCTCAGTATATGCCACCATCGAATCTGGTGCCATCTTTGCAGGTGCCAATATCATTTCGCTAGTTCTCTATGTATCGAAGAGTGTTGGCTTCTTGACCGCACTCGACATAACTTCTCAAGTGGCTGTATGTGTTCACCATCATTCCTTTTCCTGTGTACTGAGTTTTTTTCGTTTTGGCAGACATTGACCCCACTGTTGATCATTGTGCAAGTTGGACTCGGACTAACTGATCAACATCGCTCTTCAAGAGGTAATTATTCAAAGACAGTATCCACAGCACAGGACGGAATCACATCCCGAGTGGGGATTCCTCAAGACTCTGAGTCGCTGCAAGCAGGACTTATCACTTGATTCCGCACTGTCTCATTTGCCGAACTTTGTGCACGGTGCTCGAAAATACCCTTGTTGGCACACTAGATTTCTCAAGTACAATTTTGTTCCGAGTTCGTCACTGTCCGTACTGTAGCGTAGTTCTTGTTCTCACAGCTCGACGAGCGATATAACTTTGAATTTGGACAATTTCATTCCCAGCGGCTGCCACTTCGGATGTGAGAGAAACATTGGCAGGCGACGAACTTGCAGAGTTCATCTTTGGATTTTGGGGCTGAATATGTCCAACATGTTCATTACACTTTACTGTACACAGGTGGCACTTTGTATCCACCGTTTCCAGACCTACACACAACTGATATCGGCACTGACCGCGGAGGGAAATGCACTTGGCCCCAAAGGTTTATCATCAACTCGAAAATTGCTTTTAACTTCCTTTTGGCGAGGGACATCCCGACCTTAAATTCTGGTACATGGTAATGGTATCTGTATCTGCCCAATGGGTTCCCTTTCCAACTCCATTCTCCGGGAGGCGCGAAAAGTTGCACTTATAAGGATCGCCTCTTCTGCCCAGAGGTTCATCGCGAATGGAGCCTGAGGCACCCACCATGTAGCTATTGTCACGCGCTCAGCTCGCGGTGCTTTCACTAGTGTCGGTCGTCGCCATAGACATTATTCGGCGTTTTATTCAGGAGAAGCTGGAGAGAAAGAGGTTTCCTCTGCCCCCAGGACCAAGACCGATCCCGATACTAGGAAACATGCTTTCAGTCGACCGCAAGAAACCCTGGAAAACGTATACAGAGTGGCATGCTATCTATGGTGAGCTTGTCACCCAATATCACACTGCAGTACATTGAACACGGTACTACCAGGCGACGTAGTTTATCACCGCCTTTTGGATCAGGACATAGTAGTCCTAGGATCACAATCGGTTGCTGTGCGATTGTTAGAGAAGCGTTCTCATATCTATTCAGACCATCCTTTTGTCGCAACGCTCGAGCCGTGAGTTTCGTATTTGGATGGTTCCATGCTCGCTTGTTTCATGATCTCTGCTTAGGTATGGCATGGATTGTATTTTTGTTTTCACCCCCTACGGCGAACATTGGCGATCGTGCAGGCGAATATTTCATCAGACGTATCGCGCCGATACTGCTATCAGTCTCCACCCGATGCAGCTTCGTAAAGCGTGACAACTGGTTATAGACTTGATTGAAAATCCTGGCCATTATGAACATCATTACAGTGTGTAAGGGACAGTTGTCAATGATCAATCGCATTTTGACACTTTACACCCTCCCAGCTTCGGCATCGCAGTGCCACTGTCTGGTTCCTATGACTATGAAACGAACACACAAGGTGACCCCATAGTACGCGCTTTCGGGGATTTCGCAGCGGCCGCAGTACCGGCAGCCACACCAGAGCAAGCTGCCCTGCTCAAGTTGTTCCCGTTTCGTAAGCTGTCTACCAAATCATCATGCTAGCGATATTCAGAGTTGTTCGAAAAAAGTATTGCACCTCCCTGATTGGTTCCCGGGATCTTCGTGGAAACGCGAAGCAAAGCGTACTCGCGATCTTTCCATAGAATTGACAGAAACTCCTTACCGGTATTCCGAAGAGCGCTTGGTAATACCTGTTCCATTCGTACAGATTTCCTGCCTCGTTGAACGCATTCAGGAAACCTCTAGCGGACATCCGATAGCCTCAATGGTTTCAGACCACCTCACCCGCATGCCCGAGTATACTGATCAATCACATCGCGCAAAGTATATATTTAATCTGAAAAAGGCTGCTGTATCTTCTATTCTGGGTGCGTCATCAATTAATGTAGGTTACCGATAGCTCACTTTGAGGTGTCGTACAGCGGCCTCAGAGACGGTGTGCCTCGTCACAGAGTGCTAAGTGTGCACGTCTCACAGATTTGGCAGACCGTCTCTTCTCTGATGGTTTTCACCCTTGCCATGGTCTTGAATCCTCATGCGTTGAAGCGCGCTCAGACAGAAATCGATGCGATCGTCGGGACCGATCGCCTTCCTGATTTTGGTGATAGACTCGCTTTGCCATATGTCAATGCAATCATTCGTGAGACTCTTCGATGGCAGCCAGCGGTGCCTTTAGGTAAGGTAACTTTCCGGACTTGCGCTCAAATTCACCTTAGGGAGTCTCGATAATTGAAATGTCCAAGAGTTTGGCACGCCACATCGAACAGCGATGTCTACAATGGCCAATACATACTGTACCTAAGGGTATGCTTTTCCTTCGCATGCATGCCTAGATGATCGAACTCATCGTGATTATGGTAACAGGCGCAACCGTGGTTGCAAACGTGTGGTAGGTCTCTCAGTCTCTCTCCGATAACCTGGCTGAAAAATGCTTTGCTAGGGCTATGTCTCGTGACGAGGCTCGGTTCCCGCCTGAAAGGTTCCCCGATGACGAATGCATGCTGAACGAAAATGATCCGATGGATTTCGTATTTGGGTTCGGACGACGAATATGCCCCGGTACCTGTACATACGATAGTGAGATGAGTGATTTGCAGTGGTTTCGCCTTACTCTCGTTGGGACGGTACACTGCAGATGCGACGCTCTTCGCCTCCATCGCCACGATGCTTGCGATATTCGAATTTTCTCCTGTAAAAGATATCCAAGGCAACGACGTCACTTTGAAGGTGAAATGGGTAGACGGGATCACTCGGTAAGTGGTTCCAATATCACCTGTGGACCCTCATGTGATTATATGATGTCTAGTCGCCCGGAATCATTCCCGTGTCGCATTTGCCCTCGCACGCACGTGGACAAGTCATATCTGACTCGAGATTGTCCGTGAGCGAGTGCACCTTGCCAGGATTCCAAAGCAACTTTGCGGACATGAATTGCCAAGTTCCCAGATGAATTTTGGCGTGGTGAGTGCACGGCAGAATGGTATTGCACTGGATAACTCACTGTGCGATCAGGTCGCCAGCTTCCACCCTCGTCCATCATCTCCGCAAGTTCCCAATCGATCAGCAAGCCCTTCCCGTCGTCTGTCAAAAGGATGTTCCCCGCACTTATATCATGATGCAAGATCTTCGTGACATAGTAGGCATGTGCGGAATTGAACCAGGTATAAGTTTGGGTATGATGGTTGGTGGGCACATGGCCACAATGGTTGCAGGGGGAAGATGGTCAATATGTTTTTCTTGATTCCTTGGCTGTGCGACACGGTACGTATGGTTCTGAAGGACGAGATCTACCACTGGATCAATCCCGTTAGACATAGTGTCGAGTTCCATGTGTGCTTTTGGTCGAGAGACACTGGTACCGCGCAACCAGCTTTCGCGCAAACTACAACAAGAACAAAAATGATTGACCCATGACGTAGTCGTTTGATTCGGAAAACCCTTGGCTCATCTGATTCATAAATAACCTAGAAGATCAGGGAAAGGTTGGTCGTTGTTTCCAGTCGAACAGGACATGTTTAACTCGGACTGCTGTGCAACGAGATCGGCTGCCTTGCCAGCCTGTTCGCGTTTACGCTTCTTCACCTCACGGCGCTTTGCCTTCTCAACACCTGCTTGTTCGGCTTGTGATTTCTCAAGTTGCACTTCGTCTGTAGTCAGAGGGAGTATGTGGTCGCCGGAGCATGTCGTTAAGCAAATGCCATGATTCAAGTTTTGTCTCAAGGATGAAAGGATGATGGATACCGTTCGGTTGTGTACTGCCATTCCACGCCAACATGACGTGTTCACATTCCGGACGAGTTAGAAAATAATACACAGTAAACGGGACGTGGTGTTGGATCCAGCCATATCAAAAGTTTGGCCGTCGGACTTGGAGTTGAAGTGGGTCAACTATAAAGCTTAGATCAGCAACTTCCCAGCAGGCCTCCTCGTTGTTCTTGCCGTACACGCAGCTCGACAACGATGGCGCCCTTTCTCGAAACCGTAAAGGCGAGTCCAACATATGATCCGAGTCGCCTTTGCCCTATCATAGCTAATCATCGTTCGCCTTCTGATCTTCCTGAATCTGATCTCTAGTCCTTTGCCGATGTACCCATCACAGCTGAAGGTATCGATACCATCGCTTTCCTCGAGGCATCGGAAGGTGTCGTGCGCTTATTCAGTACGTGTGTCCTCCAACCACCAGCACGAATGGACGGCGGCGAACTAACCACTCCCATCACCCAACCCCAACACCACAACAGAGCTCCTCGACAACCCCGCGTTCGCGCTAGTCGTGAGCGATCTTGAGGGAAACATCACCGTTCGTCCTCGTTCTTCCCTCTTTACACATTCGTTATCCTCAATACGCCTCTTTATAGAAAGTCCGCACCAGGTACCTCGCGCACCCCACTCAATCCACCACCCTCGAGCTCCTCACGCTCAACGAACAATCCGAGAAAAAACGTATCGCAACAGAAGGCCTCTTGTGGCTCCTCCGCGGTCTCTTGTTCACGCACCAAGCTCTCCATGCCGCTCAGAGCGACCCCTATATCGAACTCTCCGAGGCGTTTACCAAAGGGTACGAGGCCAGTTTGAAGCAGCATCACAATTTCGTCGTCAAGGGCTTGTTTTCGGTGTGTTTTCTTTCACCATCTTTTGTGTTTTGTTCCCTGGTCCTCGTTCTGACTTGGCACGTGCGAGTATTTGGGAGGTGCTGATGATCGCTTCGTAATCCAGGTTGCAATGAAGGCATGTCCGTACCGCAAAGACTTTTATGTCAAACTCGCCGCAGATCCAGATGGCGGCGCGTCCGCCACGGGCGACAAGGTCGAAGAAGAGCTCAACAGGTGGCTAGAAGGGCTCGAGAAGATCGTCGCGCAGATGCGAAAGGTGTACAACGAAAAAGGGTATGGAAAGGTATAGCCTATGAACGGGTTGCGGAAACCTGTGTCTTCTTCTGAATGTGTACAGTATCGCGCGGACCGGTTTGTGAGCTGGATCTGGGTTTTTCATTGGGCTCAGGGTTCAACACAACATTTGCCGCTCAGACGTGCTGCTTAAGCTTGCTAGCATCCAGTTCTGAGTGAATCAGGGGATCCATCTTATAAACCAGACCACCACGGACAAACGTAGCTCGCCAGTGATAGCAATCGCACAACTACATACCATTGGACAACAAATTGACCGACAGGCTAGTGAGAGCGACATCCCAGCGTACAGCACCATACAATCACAAAAACGATCCAATGTCCATCATAACAACTCCGAGCCCACCTCCCCACTCCAACTATTGCGGTACGTAACTTTGATGGATCTAAACTGCTGTCCTGCTAGCCTACGTCATATCCCACTGGATCATTATCTATCCGTAATGTCGACTCGCACGACGCCGCCACGGCATCGAGCAGCTGTTCATGCACGAACGCCACCATGTCCGAATCGCAAGGGCGATCCTTTGCTTCAAAAGACCAACATTTTGTTATAAATTCCCATCGGTCGTCTGTGACGATAGCGGTCGTGGGACGTTTCGGGCGCTCCCCCCTGGATATGGCCAGTACCACCGGCCCATCGCGGGCAAGGTAATGATATGGTGGTTTGCCTGTCAAGACCTGTCAAAGAACACGGATAGGCAGATAACGAAGTCAGCATCGTCGGTACACCCGACCTCAAGGCAGGTAACGAGAGACAACGCACTTGGAGCATGATACCACCAAACGAATAGATGTCGCTTTTTGCCGTCGGGAAGATCTTGGGTGCATCCTCGTTTACGTTCGCGGGCTCGGGAATCACGATTAACTCCGGAGCTGTCCAGCGGATCGTTCCTTTGGCTTGGTATGTCAACGCCATCGAGGATCCCTCGATTTCGGTCATGACCACCGCCAAACCGAAATCAGCGATGCAAGCTCTTCCACTGCCGTGAATAAGGATGTTTGACTGTAAATTTTACATCAGTGCGCAAACGCGGTAAAACTAGAGTCCCGCGTACGCCAGAAATATCGCCGTGTACGATGGACTGAGAATGCACTACGAATGATTAGGATGGGTCACCGATTAGAAAGCTATCGTGTAGCAAAATCACACACGGTACTGTAGTCCCAAAGCGATATCGTTGATCTCCAGTG
>Ga0307508_10004775_pt1 | contig 13087 bp, 16 predicted proteins | sample 9_EM_MG_FD_203089 | JGI IMG/M metagenome (GOLD analysis project Ga0307508, IMG submission 203089) | Populus trichocarpa ectomycorrhiza microbial communities from riparian zone in the Pacific Northwest, United States - 9_EM | ecosystem: Host-associated > Plants > Roots > Unclassified | place... | reverse complement strand
CGCAATGACAAGCGTCAAAGCCACTTGGCAGTTACCACTACGTCTTTCCTTTCTCCTTTCCCTTCCCTTTCTGCCTAGAACCCCCCACTCTCCTCCGCCAACTGGACTGGATCCCAACGACCGCCCGCTTCCCAGCGCGCTTTCCTCCCCCCCAAGGACGAGTCCGAGCGCTGTCCGCTCGCGTCCCAGCAGGCCTAAATGTCAGACGAGAAAATGACCACGTCGTCGTCTTCCGCTAGCGATATCCCCTCGAATTCCCGGGCACCCCCGTTCCGCAGCACGTACCGTCCGGCTGATTCGTTCATCCCTGCTCGCCTTGCGCCTCCGTCATCCGCGTGTCCTCGCTCTCAGTCCTATCGCTATGTTCGTCCCCGCGGACTCCGGATATGGAACTTGTTCAAGAGATGGTCTCCTGTCTTGGCATATGCTGCAACCAGTCTCGGTTTCGTGCTGGCGATCGCATTTTGGAAAACGGAGGTTTTCGATGGTAAGTAATATTAGAACCCTGATTGGCTCTCCAACCTCCACCTGTCCCCGATCCGTGCTAAGTGTATTTGCTTCGCATCGCTCGTCATGATCATATCAATCAATCAAGGCCTTGACCAGCTCTCCCATTGGCTGCGCAACGACGAGTTCTTTGGCTTTGCTGTCCTCTTCTGCCTTATATTTATCACCACCTTCCGTGCGTCCCCGTCTCAAAATATCGATGCGTTTGTTCCACTTACTTTTTCTGTGACATTATTCCCATCTTGGGTGCTTCTATCTGCCTCGATGCATCTCAACCTTTACAGCTCCCTTCCCGTTGTATTCCACGCTAATCACCCTCTCCGGCTATACCTATGGACCGTGGATTGGTGCGGTGATATCCTACGCTGCTGCGCTATCCGGCGCGGTTGTCGTATTTTCCCTTTCCCGCGCATTCCTCCGCGAGCGGATTGCTCGTTGGTTACAGTCAACGCGTGGACTGTGCCGAGCCGTGCGGGCGATTGAACGCAAACCGCAACTGCTATTCCTTGTCCGCGTCGCACCCTATCCCTACAATGTCATGAACGTCCTCCTAGCTGCAACGACCCTGAGTATGAAGACGTATGTTACGTGTACTGGGCTCTCCCTCTTCAAGGTGATTGTGCACACAAGTGTCGGTGCTGGGATCAGGTCGTTCAGTGCCAACAAGAATGTGTCCGGCGCAGGAGAAACAGAGGATGGATGGAGTAGAGTCTGGACGATCGTTGGCATCTCGCTCTGCATCGCCCTCTTTCTATACCTCAGCTGGGTCGCACGGCGTGCGGTGGATGATGAACTGGACGATGAGATAGAGCCATCCGGTGCTACCTCGGAAGAGAGAATGGCATTCCTGAGCCCGGATGTTCCACTTGACGACGAGGTCTCGTCGCATCCGTACGGTCGCCTTCCATCAGCAACCCGTTCGCGGGAAAACATGTCTGAAGTACACCTCGTTTCGCACACCCCTGTTCTCTCCCGCCGCAGCGACATTGGTATTGCAGCATGACAGCTCCATTGCGTATTCCCTGTTTCCTATATGGCGGTATTTCTATTCCATAAACTAGAAGGTAAATTTTTTTCGCCCAAGAACCAGAGTCTTGGACGGACAATGTATTTTTCCCGATTAGACCGGGGTGTAAACTTTTTGACTCGGCTTGCACGGACGACACTTGATCCCTTTTTCTCTCTTGTACGCATCCGTTCGTTTGGTTCAGTTTAATGCCATTGCTGTGCGCATCGCGGACGATCCAAGCACATAGTGAACGTTTCCTCCGTCTATGATCCGCGTGTTATCGCGCAGATGAGGGGGCTGGCATCATACGGTAGACGCCGACGGCAACCTGGATATTGACGAACGCCACATGAACCTTGTCATTTAATTAAACAAGTGAACACCCCAAGGGCACGGCCGCTGCCCGGACTTTTCTCGTGCGATCATGACTCGTCTCCCCCGTGTTCGATAATGAAAAGCCACCCTCTTGCAGCGCCGCGTCTGAACCTAACCTTTTCGTACAGTGTGCCCAAGGTTGGGGCACCGCTGACGTCATGTGTCCCGTCACATGATGGATATGACACAAACAAGAAAATACAGGGACAAATATGGCGCGACATGATCCAATTTCGAGACATCCCCGATCAGAATTCGTGCGATCAGATCTGCGGAACCAGATCGGGAGGCTATCCTAATCGGGCGGCGGACGCCGGCTTGCTTTGTGCTTTTTGTCGTGGACCCGATCTGTCGTGGAAAAAAGGTCAAGACTTGGCGGTGAGAAAGCCATCAGAGTCCGACTGATTCAAATGATGGTGACCGTTGCGGTTGCGCCCGTGGTGCAAATGAAAACTTGACGCCTTACACCCGCATGCAGAGCAACAGCGCAGCTTGCTTCCGTCTATGTGGGACCAAGTCGAGTCAGGATATCATTTGACTGGGTAACGAGTATACGGGGTAACCGCATGGAACAACCAGAGCGAGATACGAACAGCGAGAAAAAAAGGTATCAAAAATGGGAGTGAATGGGAGCGTGATACTACATATGAGATGACAAGGTATACACGACGCAATGTATGAGAGCGATGCAAACGACGAGACGGGTATGATGGGTTTCGTGAAATGAACGGACGGGCATTTTCCGATTTCGTATATAAAGCTTCTAAACACAGAAGCGAACAAGAATGAAAAAAAGGGAGAAAAAGGAACGCAAATCGTAAGATCAAGGCAAACAGCGAGTGTTATCGTCCAAGTTCGAATGAAGACGGTCGGAATGGCAATCGTAAACCGCGCACCACATTTCTAGAATCCCTCCGCAGGCGCGGGTACGTCTATGGGTCGCCCGTCGTGTTTGGTATATTGCGAAGGGAGGTGTTCATTCAAAGGCACAAACCCGAAATCAGGTGAGACTTTTCAAGAAACTATTGGTCAGTAAGCCACGCCGTAAGACGTCAGTGAATGACAATGTGACTTACAACGGTTGATGTCCGTCTCAGCGCCGCCGTAACCATCTGTGAGTGGAGGTGTGTTTGCCTGGGAGGATGATGTATGTGACGCAGCACTAATCGAGGAAGCGCTCGTCGAGGGGCGTTGCGTAGCCTGCGTGTGGTGTCCCCAACCATTGCGGCCATCCATCGAATCGATGGACGGGTTCCCACCCACGGCAGAATAAGCGAACTCGGTCTGGTTCGAATTGAACCCATAAGGGTCGACAGATGGTAATTGGATCATGCTCCGCACTCTCGGCATAGTCCCGTTTTGCTCATCGGCCGGCTGAGGAGAAGATGACGGCCGTTCCGAATGGTGTTCGTAAGGTGAAGGGTAAGGACTCATCGCTTGGCTGTGGCGCCGGGGCCGCCCCACCCTGAGCGAGCTCGGCCCGTACTGTTTCGAAGACGACGGCGGACGAGACAGCGTAGGGGAAATGGGTCTGTGGTGACTAGACCCTGGACGAGAGTAGTCGCTCTGGTGGTAGGTGTGGTGGGTAGGCGACTCTTCGTAAGGCAACGACGAAACAGAGGACATCGAGTACCCCGTGGTCGGACGGCTGTGCGTGTCGGGAGACAACGACGGGGGTGTTTGGTCGCTGTGCATGGACACGTTCGAGTACGAAGACGCGTAAGAGGTGTTGATGGTGGGGGTGGGGCGGGCGCCATACCCATTGGTGGTCGGGGGGTTCAGGAGCGAAGATAGGCTACCAGAATGGCTGGAGGTGGAGCTGTTTGGGGAAAAGGACCAGCTCTGCTCGGTGTATGGGTACTGCGAGGACGACACGTGCGGGTTGTGATGCGCGTAGCCAGAGTTGGTGCCCATCGCACTGAACTGGGTGGAGGGAGATTCATCTGCGGGAGAGATGGGCTGGAGGTTGTGCGACTGGTTGAAGATGCTATGGTGCTGGGCGATGGCGGGAGGGTCTGTGGGAACCGTGAGGGGCGGCAGGGCCGCACGTGGGTATGAGGTTCCCCAGCCTGGCGCAGCAGGTGAGCTGAGGGGGGTGAACGAACCAGGGGCAGAGAATCCGCGGGCGCGACCACCGAGGAAGCTGGGCTTGGTGGGGACGGAGAGGGGTAGGGGGCCGGCACCAATGGCGGAGCGTGGCGGGGGGATGGTCGGGGACTCTTGGGTGTCGCGTTTTCGTGGCTTTGGAAGGCGCGGTGGGACGCGGCGTTTGAAATTGGCAACGACCTCTGGAGGAGAATGACGATTGAGGGTTGGGTGTGCTGGTGGCTGTGTGAGAAGGAGAGAAGGTTTGAGGCGGTGCGGGGGGACTTACACCATGTGCTTGCATCGGGATCATCGATGGCTGGGTCAACGTTGCGGAGGTTCACTTTGCGCATGAAGCCATAAATCTGTACGGAAGGGATTCATTAAGCGACATGCGGGATGGGGGGGAAAGAAGCACGGACGTTGAGTTGCCGAGAAAAGGAAGCGAATCTGGATTGACGGTAGACGCTTGGGAGGACGTGGAGGGCAAGCTGCTCGGGACGTTCTACGATGATGTGTTCGCCGGCGGGGTCCCATCTGATCATGTGATGGTTCTCTGGACGCTCGAGAAGCCTGGGGAGACGCGTCGGGAGGAGAGGGGCGGAGGGGGGGCGGGACTTACGCGTAGAGTTTTGTGAGGAAGGTTGCCTGGGGCTTTGACTCGGACTTTGCGGGCTGGTGCTGGTCGTGAGACTTGATGGCGGGCTGGGGCGACGGGTCGTCAGAGGGGGAGTCGTTGGGAGAGCTTGGGGGGTATAGGGGGTTGTGTGTGGATATCTGGGGGTATGGGTGGTCGGCGGGGCGGGACCACTGTGGACGGTGTTGGGGATATGAGGGAGCGTAGAGGTCTTGCATGTCGAACGTTGCAGGGCGTAGGGACGGAATGGTGAAGGCGTCGAACGGAGGGCTATGTACTGGAGAAGCGAAGAAAAGAACAGAAAAAGTCAAACAGACGAGAGGCAGTCGACCGTCGACTCGACGATCGACTATGTATATTATAAAAATCCACGGCCGGTGGAGAATTCATATTCCCCGAATTTAGCTCTTACGTGACTCTTCCTCCATTTCCTCCCGCAGCTTCCCTTTCAGGTCCGCTACGTAATCCAGGGTCCTCATAGGCCGCGGCCGCGTTCGGAAATCACCCTCGGTAAACTCTGCACAAACACGCACCAACACACACCCCCCAAATACGGTCGCCGTGCCACTCCCTCGGCGCCGAGGCATGCTGGGCTTGTCCTTTTTCGGCCACTCTCCGCCCACACTGTCCTGTATCGCGATCTCCATGTGATCGTGTCCCAGTTGCCGCTGCACCATCTTGGGCGAATCTCGCTCGAATCTCATGCCAGCGACCTCCTCATCGCCCCATCCTGTCACCGCGCGCTCTTTGCTGCCACTCGCCTGTGCCCCGTTCCCACGCCCGTGGCTCGTTTGCTTCCGTCTTGGCTCGCTTTCGCACTCGCCGGGGTCCTGTCACCCCCTGTATGGAAATCGAACCCGCACCCGATATGGACATCGACGATCCGCACCGACGCCTCGCCCCGCCCACCGTGATGACATGTTCGCCGACTCGCTCGACCCCGACCTCGCCAGGATCCTCCCCTCCTCCGCTGCCGTCGCCTCCTCGTCTCGACGCTCCCGTGGCCCATCATGACCCTCATCAGCTTCTCTTCTGCACTGGCTCCGGAATCATCTGATCGCTACTTCTTGTCTCCGCGCAAACGTCTGCGATTAGAATAGCTTGTTTGTAATCAGGTATCATATCACTAAGAACGCCATCAACGCTGGCCGATCAGTCGTCAGCTGGTGCAGTGCACTCGCCTCGTAAGTACTTCCAAAGAAATGTAGCGATAAAGAAGATGGGTAGCTGTGCAATGCAAATAATACAAGTGAAACCAGCGTTTTTCTCCAGAAAGCAAGCAGTGTCAAGGTCTAAGCAAACGAGCAATGGTCCATTGCAAACAGAAACGATGCGCCTCCAAAGGTCACTGGCGCAAAACCAAATCTCCACAAAAGGAATCACAACTGTCCACCCTCACCCGTCACAAGTCACCGTCATAGTGTATCGTGACGCTGTTGAAAGCCCCAAATAAATCCCCGTCCGGTGGCGAGTCCAGCCCGTCGTCGTAGCCCGGCGTACCAGGTGTAGCGATACATCCCTGTTCCTCCAGGTGCAGTGAGCGCGACTCCTTGAGGTGTCGGAAATTGCTAGCGTCAGCCCCATTTGATGCAGTTGGAACAATCTAGACATCAAACAGGTGGATCAGCAATACATCCACCATGTACACATGAAACGGGAAATGGGGCCACATGGTCCACTCGAACAATCGTCCTAGGGAGCGACACCTCCACAGAATTCAACTGATCTCTGCAACATACCGGTGGCCGTGTGTGGCGCAAAAGACCCCAGTTCATCTTGGCAAACCACTTGTGCTGCTTCACCTCGCTTGCACCACTCCTGCTTCCTAACCGTGTCCGCTCTTCCTTGTCCAAGAGCCGGACGATGATATCTTTACAGGCACTGTCCAACAGCTCTGTCATCGCAACACCTCCATACAAATCATCGACGTACCTGGAGATCTTGGGTGCATCACGGAAATGTACAGGGAGCAACCGAATATTCGCAAATGTATCGTTCCTCTCCTTGCCCTTGAACGGCGTCGTGGCGAACTGTCGTGCCAATCCCGGTGATCGAAAATCGGGTGTCCGTCAGCAATCTCTCACACCCACTTCGGCCCCACGAACAACGTCGACTTACGATCATCTCGTAAATGAGGATGCCGAGAGTCCACCAATCCACGGCAGCAGTGTGTCCTTGTGCAGCAATCACCTCAGGTGCAATGTACTCTGCAGATCGAAGCACGGGCGTCAGACACTTTCTACAAAGCATGCAGCATCCTGACCCTCTGTTCCGACAAACGAGTTCGTCCTAAAGTCAGCCGTACAAGACATCGTATCGATCATAGGGACCTAGAAGCAGACAGCCAGTGTTACAACGGTTTTCGCATGGTCGATGCGAGATGCGTACCCCGTTTGGCTCTGACTGGTGAATGGTGGCGGGTCGTCCCCCTGGATGTCCCGACTGTTTGGCCAGGTCGAAATCTGACAGCATGATGTGCCCGGACTGATGAAGCAAGATGTCTGTCAAGTGTGCGCTCGTAAGCGTAGCAACGAAATTAGAAATAGAACACACTTTCTGGTTTCAAGTCGCGATAAATAAATCCATTGAGATGTAGGTATTCTAGTGCAGCGACTACTTCGGCAGCGTAGAACCGCGAGCCGTCTTCCGGAAGACATTTGCCCGGACGTGTTTGCAAGGCACGGAAGAATTCCCCGCCCATGCAGTACTCCATGCAGAAGTACAGGTACTGTTCTGACTGGAAGGAATGGTAAAGCGTCACTATAAAAGGATGATTAGAAGTAGCAAGGATTTCTTGCTCCGTCAATGCTCGCTTGATCTTCTTCCGCTCTATCATCTCCTTCTTTGAGAGCACTGAAATCGCAGGTAAAATACCGGCAAAAGTGAAGTCGGATCAGACCTGCCTTTCATGGCAAACAACTTGTCCGTTTTTTTTTCTTTGACCAGGTAGACACGCCCGACGTCGCCTTTACCCAACATCTTGACTTTGAGGAAGCTCGAAGGGCCAACCTCCACCTGCACGGAGAATGCATTGTCGCTGAAGGAGACGGAGATATAAAAAAAGGCAACATACGGATCGAACTTTGATAGAATTACTCGAGTAGGTTCGTCGGAACGCAACTTTGCCTGGGCCATCCGCAGTCGGATTTGTGATCCGGGTCTTTTGAGTTCCATGGCCTGGATATCGTTCGTGTCTCGTCGAGCGACTTCGTGATGACCCCGAGGAAATGGTCTCCAACGAATCATCGCCGTACTCTGAAATGCTAGACGGAGCACCAGGAACTGGAGGTATCAGGTCTGCTGGGGCGAGTAAACCATTCTTGGTCGGCGCGGCTGTCCGCGAACCAGACAAGAAGAGATGCTTGGCATTGGGAGCGGAGGCGACACGACGGATGAAACGAGTGGCGGATGCACCCATTGCTCGTGGTGACAAGGGTCCTGAACGACTTGCTGAAGGACCATGTCCCGAGGGGAGTACAAAGGACTGCTGGGACGGATCGGCAGTCTGGGACCTGGGTGCAGGGAGACGCGAGGCGCGACTGAGGTTGATGCGTTGCTTCTCCGACTTTGTGCTCACGCGTGGTTGGGCATGGAGAGAAGCAGCCATCACGTCAATCCGAGCATGCGGGAATTGGGACTGCTCCTGAGACTGCTGGGCCTGGCTTTGGTAACCTCGAGAGTCAGGCACAAGGTACGTGGATTTTGGGTTTTCGCCGGGGATAGACTCGCTGGACTGGGTCTTGGAGGAGTTGTAAGAAGAACGCTGGTCGACGGGGTGGAGTGTCGACGGGCTTGGTGGGGGACCAGATGAATGTTTGGCGGTGAGGGGGGAAGAGATACACCTGGGAGCAGAAGTGTTGACATTTGCCAATTGCTTCTTGGACGAACTTGGGAGGCGAAAGACAGACTTCCAAGAGGAGTGAGAGGGGGACAAGGGCGGTGATGGTGAATGCATGGTGGGGAGAACGGTGAGGTGGGGCTTCGATGTCGATCCGGGATCCTCGATCGCGTCGCTGGAGAGCACGAACGAACTCGCGGGAGAACTCAAGCCCGCACAAGGAGGAGCGGGAGACGGAGAAGTGAAGAAAATGCTTTCCGGCAAGGTAAGCGATGTTGTGGCACGAACTTGTTCCTTGACACCATCACGGCGGTAGGGAAAAAACTCGGCTTAGTCAGACGGCAACTGCCACTTCATTTTGGACCTCTGCCAACTCACTGGCACTCGTCGTGATCTATCAGTCACCATAACGAAGCCCACTATAACCCCCATCCGAGGGACGAATGACGGAACCCGTTATGCAACGACAGAACTATCCATGGTCCAGCCTACGAGGTCGTGTCGAGAGTAGTCACCGGATACGGGCCCCGACGGTTCACCGGGCCCTCCCCTCGGCTCGGTTGGCAGTCGGTTTCTCATGGGCTCGACGGAGTACCTCGGGCGAACGGTGTTAACAGGGAGGACGCCTTCTAATCGTCCCGTGACTGCCTCAGGGTGCCCACCGTTATATTTAAGCACGCTAGTAAGCCATTCCGCACCGGCAGGACATGATGGGGCTGTCACGGTACCGCGAATGGCAAGGAGATGCTGTAAGGTCGCTTGTCTGGTCGAGAGTAGACCCGGACCCGAACGATGAGCTTTGAGTGCTGGGACCGCGCTGTCTATCACCGTGTGGGTGTGCTTGGCGACGAGAAGGCGTGCACGATGGGGGTGCGGGTGCTGAGCGTGAGGGATGTTCGGCCAGGCCACGACCGATGTACGCGGAGAATGACAACGGAGACGGTTGGACGTGAAACGGCCAGGGAGTGCGATGTTATATATTCCATGTCAGAGTGATCGCACTCCACCATGTCTTCCTCCCGCAGTTCAAAAGAATCCCGGCCCCTCCTCCACCCCCCGCTGCGCCCCCCTTCATACAACTCCCTCCACTCTCCCGCCTCCCCCGCCACGGAAGATGCACCCCCTCTCAACCCTGTCTCCCGCGTCAATTTCTTCTGGATTGTCTCGGGCCTCTGGAGCGCCGTGTTCCTAGGGGCACTCGACGGTGCATTCCCCTGGATCTGCACACTTGCGTCACTCCTAACCCTGTCCCAACAGGCACGGTCGTGGCCACGCTCGTATCGCCCATCGGAAGCCACTTCAACAAGTCGGAACAGTCCTCGTATCTCGGCATGTCCTACCTCCTCTCCGTCTGTTGCTTCACCCCCCTATATGGTTGGCACCTACGATCATTCCTCCCGCCCTGCCTCTAAACTCTTATCAGGTCGACTATCGGACATTTTGGGACGGAAGGGCGCAATGCTTCTCGCCTTGACTCTATTCGGTCCGTCTCGCAGATCTCGCTGGGAATATCTTCTTCCTAATCCATATCAGGCTCTGGTACAATCGCCTGTGGTCTCGCTCCTTCAATGGAATCGCTCATTCTTGCCCGAGCGATCGCTGGTATGGGCGGAGGCGGGTGCGTCCCTCAATCACCCCTACAAATACTCATCATCATTCACTCTTCATAAGTGTTATGACAGGTCGGTTCATCACGTATGTTCGTCCCTCCCAAAATTCACACCTTCAAAGTCACCAGCGTGGCCATCACTGATCTTGTGCCATTGTGAGTGACTGCTCTTTCGTCGCCTATCCACCGATGCCTGACAGAATACCTTCCCAGAAAGCATAGAGGTCTCTATCAGGGTATGACAAATATGTAAGTCATTCCGTTTCGCGGTCCAGCGTCAGTCCTCGAAATATTCCATCAGCCTGTTCGGCCTTGGAGCAGGCCTGGGCGGTCCCATCGGAGGATGGATAAACGATACCTGGGGATGGTAGGTGTATCAACGATTGTAGTCTCGTTGCTGACTTGGTTTCAAACCAGGCGCGCAGCTTTCCTCTCGCAGGTGATCGTCTTTCCCTGATGCAAGGCGAAACAGACTCACTTACCTTGCTCGGTCAGACACCATTACTAATCGTCTCTTTTATGCTGGTCGCGCTCAAGGTCAACATCAAGTTACCTGATGCCGTCGCCAACGAAGGCACATTTTCAAAACTTAGTCGTATAGATTTCCTCGGCTCTTTCACATTGGTTGTTTCTGTTGCATGCATGTTATCTGGGTTCAGCATCAAAACCACAGAAGAACTACCGTGGTCGCATCCGCTAATATGGGGACTGCTCATGGTCAGCGGTATCTTCGGGGTAGCATTCGTGTATGTCGAGGCGCGATGGGCGCCGTATCCTGTCATGCCGCTACGTTTAATATCGCAGCGTACACCATTAGCCGTCGCACTGGCCAATCTCATGGCGTCAATGACTGCATTCTCTATGGTTAGTGTATCAACAAATGAATATGTTCCCTCCACGACGTTTTTCCTCCTCCGCAGCTTTATAACATACCATTGTACTTCTCTGCGGTCAGGCTGAATTCATCCACAGACGCCGGTAAGCAGAAAGAGCTTCTGTCGACCCCCATGATCTGACCTAATCCAACAGGGCTCCATTTGTTACCGCACTCCGTATGTACTAACCTGTCCCTCCACGACTTGGGACTCACCTCGCTTTAGGTCGCATTATCAATGGGCAGCGTGATAGCTGGCTGGTCAGTCTTGTCCTTGTTAGAAAGGGAATGTTTTGAATTTTGGGCTGCCCAGGTGGATGCGTAAAACCGGGAAACTCTACAGTTTCACTCTGGGTTCAGCTGTGCTCTGCATATTGGCAAGCGTGCTCGTTGCTTCGTGGACCGACCGGACGTCAACTTTCCATTTATGGCTTGACATCGTGCCACAAGGATTTGGAATGGCCAGCCTCATAACGACCACGTTGATTGTGAGTGGTTGACCATTTATCGTCTTCTTATCTTAAGCTTGGGCCACGTAGGCGATGATCGCAGGCGTTTACAAAGAAGACATGCCTGTGGCCACCGGAAGTGAGTTCTGCCTTTTCACAGGTGTGACAGGGAGTTTGATTGTTCATACCGTATAGTCACATATCTATTTCGCACCACGGGTCAAGTTCTTGGAGTCAGTTTGTCAGGCGCGCTGGTCCAGAGCGTACTGCTTCACCAGTTGAAAAAGCGAATTACGGGCCCTGGATCTTCAGATGTCAGCGGCGAAGTTGATATGAACGGCTTCATTTGCATACTAACACCCTCCCCTTTGCCCAGATCATAGAAGAAATACGGTGGGGAGACCCTTGGAGCACTGCCCACGTGTGCGGACTGACGGGATCGTGCGTATAGGCATTCGATCACTTCGATTCCAGACCTTGCCCCTTCTCTTCAGAAGGCTGCAATAGAGTCTTATGCAACGGCATTGCGTGTGGTTTTCATCTCTCAGATCGCGATCAACATTCTCGTATTCATTGCCTGCATACCCATTGAGGAGCATCCTCTTCCGTGTGTCTTCCTTCCACCCTAATCCTTGTATAGCTATTGATGTGGTGCGCTGTTTTCCAAGAGGAACACACCAAGAACAGGAAGAACATCACCGTCAACAACGAAATCAAGTTGAAAGATCTGGAATTGTAGAGTGACCATCTTCGCGCATGCTTCCACTGCGTCATCCGCTATCGCTGCGATACCTTTACACGGAAATTTGCATTGTAATATCAAGTACATACCCTCAGACCATCACGGAACTGTACCAGCGTGTTTTTTATACCCGATCAGACCCTATGATATGTTACGCCGATCGATGCAGCACCGCTTGAGATCCGAGACATGGTGGATTAATGCTTTGCGTGTAATGATGGTTTCAGACACAGTCATTTCTCGGTAACAGCCCTCTCTTGTATCCAGCGTCTGGGCCGCTTCTCTACAACCGCTGGTGATCCGCTTCCTCGCGCCTTCCGTTCACTATCCGCGTGATAGTTTCGGTTGGGCCGCACAGGGCATGGTAAAACGTTCGACGCAGAAACGGTCAAAACCGAAGCAAAGAAAGTGAGCCCAAAGAGGGTCGAGACGAATGTGCGACGCTGCCGATGTGTCATACGAAGAATACCTGGCATCCTAGGGCTGCACAGATAACGATCAGCACGAACGGCAACAGTAAGATGCGGCATTGCCCAGCGGCGACCCACCTGCTCTCTCCCCATAGCCACGCTGCGTGTGTGTGTGTCTTTGTGAAAGAAGTAAAGAACTCGAGCCTTGAAGTTATAGTTGACGGTTGTTTGTCCCCGAGTCGTTCCGGAAGGATATTTTCCACCCGGGCTTCGGAGGACCCGTAACACAGCACCCGCCGACTTCATGCCAAACCTCCGTCCCAATATTCGCGTCCTTCGGGATATGAAGGCGCGCAGCGGCGTCATGGAGAACGAAGTCGTGCGCCGCGCATATCTCTACGTCGCCCGCAACGAGATGCTGCCGCCCCACGTTCGCCATCAAGCCCAGTTGCAACTCAACGCTTTTGGGCGGTACACCCGTCCGACGGCCGTGGTCAACAGGTGTACCGAGTCTGGACGAGGGCGAGGTGTCATGAGTGAATTTGGCCTTTG
>Ga0307508_10004773_pt1 | contig 13091 bp, 14 predicted proteins | sample 9_EM_MG_FD_203089 | JGI IMG/M metagenome (GOLD analysis project Ga0307508, IMG submission 203089) | Populus trichocarpa ectomycorrhiza microbial communities from riparian zone in the Pacific Northwest, United States - 9_EM | ecosystem: Host-associated > Plants > Roots > Unclassified | place... | reverse complement strand
CTCCACCCTCATCTCCGGCCAGGACCTCGAGGATCAGCTCACCCTCCAGATGATCCAGGCGGGGATCACCCTCGTCGTCTCCTCCGGCAACGCCGGTCCGGGCGCCCTCACGACCGGCTCGCCGGGCACCGGCTACGCCTCGCTGACCGTCGCCGCGGCGTCGACCGCCACCCATGAGCGCGTGCTGCGCGACATTCAGTTCGGCCTTGGCATCGGCGACCTGTACCGCCCCTTCTCCGGTCTGCAGACCGCGACCTTCAGCTCGCGCGGCCCGACGCCCGATGGCCGCATCCAGATCGGCGTTTCGGCCCCTGGTTTCGCCAACTACGCGCAGGGAGCCGACGGCACGATTTCGCTCGTCTCGGGCACGTCGTTCTCGTCCCCGACGGTGGCCGGCGCCGCCGCCCTGCTGCGCCAGAAGTTCCCCTCCGCCTCGGCGACGCAGATCCGCAACGCCATCATCGATGGGGCCAACGCGAGCGCTTTCGCCGACAACTCCGGCAAGATCGACCGCGGCAACGGCTTCCTCGACATCCCCGGCGCCTCGGCCAAGCTGGCCGGCGGTCATGTCAGCAACTTCCTCCCGGTCGGCCTCGGCCTGCCGAACGTCGCCCTGAACCTCCTGCCGCTCGGCATCTTCCCGATCAACTTCGTGGGCAATACCTCCACCACCCACCTGTCCAACCTGAAGCCCGGCGAGGTGCGGCAACTCTACGTGCCGACGCTGGATGCCACCGACGACGTGACGGTCACGGTGAAGAACGTCACCCCCGCGCTGCCGCCTTCCGGGCAGAACCAGCTCTTCGGCGATGACATCTTCCTGACCGTCGACGACGCGTTCACCTCCTTCGCGCAGACCGTGGCGAGCGGCTTCATCGTCGCCGACACCACCTTCGACGTGCCGCTGCCGCAGACCGGCCTGGTGCGCGTCGCCGTGCAGGGTGACAACACCAACGCCGGCAACATCTCCGCCGATGTGGTGGTCACCCGCCACAACGCGTCGCTCCTCAGCCCCACCAAGATCGGCCAGATCCAGCAGGGTCAGGACACCGCCGTCCGCGTCCAGGTGGCGCCGGGCACCGCCCAGCTCTCGTTCCAGCTCTCCTGGCTGCTCAACTGGGGCGCCTTCCCGACCAACGACATCGACCTCGTGCTGGTCGATCCGAACGGCAACCCGGACTTCGACGGTGCGACGCTGAACAGCCCCGAGCGGGCCGTCGTCGCCAATCCGACGCCGGGCGTCTGGACCGCCCACGTCCAGGGCTTCGCGATCAACTCGCTGTTCAACATCTTCAACTCCGACATCTACACCCTGCGGGCGAGCGCCGACGGCCACCGGCTGGCGCCGCTGCCGTAACGCGCTTCCCGCTCCAGCCCGGAGGCCGTTCAGCGGTCTCCGGGCCTCCGGGCTCCTCCCTCCCCGGCTCCTGGCACAACCTCTGCTATAAGATAGCGGCGCTCAGCGCAGGGGAGGTGGCGGTTGGAAAAAGTGATCACAGCGATTCTCGGTGGCGGACAGGGGTCCAGACTGTGGCCCTTGACCCGCCATCGTGCCAAACCCGCGGTTCCGGTGGGCGGCAAGTTCCGTCTCATCGACATCCCGATCAGCAACAGCCTGCACGCCGGCATCGACCGGATCTTCGTCATCACGCAGTTCAACAGCGCGAGCCTGCACCGCCACATCGCGCAGACCTATCGCTTCAGCGCGTTCAGCAACGGCTTCGTCAACATCCTCGCCGCCGAGCTGACCGAGGAACGCAAGACCTGGTACCAGGGGACGGCCGACGCGGTGCGCCAGTGCATCCCGCGGATGTACGAGTCCGAGCTGACTCCCGAGACTCTCATCCTCTCGGGCGATCAGCTCTACCTGATGAACATCGGCGATTTCATCCGCCTGCACCGCGAGCGCAAGGCGGACATCACGATCGCCGTCAAACCCGTCTCCCGCTCCGAGGCGCCGAGCCTGGGCATCCTGCGCCTCGACCCGTCCGGCCGGGTCAGCGAGTTCGTCGAGAAGCCGAAGGAAGAAGCGCAGCTCGACATCCTCGCGCTCGACGACCAGACGCAAGCCGCGCTCGGCTTCCCCGCGCCGCAGGGCTCCTACCTGGCGAGCATGGGCATCTACATCTTCCGCACCGAGGTGCTCCAGGAGCTCCTCCTCGGCACCGAGTTCCTCGACTTCGGGCGCGAGGTCATCCCGCAAGCGCTCGCGAATCACAAAGTCATCGCCTTCCCGCACGACGGCTACTGGGCGGACATCGGGACGATCCCGAGCTTCCATCAGGCGAACCTCGATCTCACCCTGCCGCTGCCGCCGCTCAATCTCTACGATCCGGAGCTGCGCATCTTCACTCATCCGCGCTTCCTACCCGGCACCAAGGTGAACGAGTGCTTCGTCCGCTATTCGATCCTGAGCGAAGGGAGCATCCTCTCCGGCAGCAGCATCATCGACTCCATTATCGGCATCCGCGCCGTGGTACGCACCGGCTCGACCATCGAGCGCTCGATCATCATGGGCGCCAACACCTGGGAGCCCGAGCCTCTCCCCCCAGACACGCACGTGCCGCTCGGCATCGGCCGCGACTGCGTGATCCGCAACGCCATCCTCGACTTCAACTCCTGTGTCGGCGACGGCTGCCGGCTGGTCAACACCGCCGGTGTCCAGCACGCCGACGGCGACAGCTATTCGATCCGCGAGGGGATCATCGTCGTCCACAAAAACGCCGTCATCCCGCCGGGCACGGTGATCTGATGGGACTCAACGTCTGCCAGATCGCCGCCGAGCTGACCCCGTTCGCCAAGACCGGCGGCCTGGGCGACGTCGTCGCCGGCCTCCCCCGCTTCCTCGGCCGCAACGGCCACGACGTGCGGATCTTTATCCCCTTCTACGGCTCGGTCGCCAAGCGGAGCGAGCGCTTCGTTCCGGTGGATTTCATCCGCGACATCGAGCTGTGGATGGGAGACCATCCGTTCCGCTTCTCGGTGGTCACCTGCAAGCTGCCGGACAGCGACGTCGACATCTACTTCATCGACTGCCCCGAGCTGTACGCGGAGGGCGGGATCTATCACGGCGACGCGGTCGACGGCCTGCGCTTCGCCTTCCTCACCCGCGCCACCTTCGAGTGCTGCCAGCGCATGGGCTGGTCGCCGCACATCGTCCACTGCCACGACTGGCACACCGCGCTCGCGCCGGTCTATCTGAAGACGCTCTACGGCTGGGATGGCCTGTTCCATCGCACGCGCGCGGTGCTGACGATCCATAACATGGGCTTTCAGGGCCTGATCGACGCCTCCAATCTCGTCCGGCTCGGACTCGCCCGCTACCCCCAGTGGCTCGACGAAGGCGACCTCGCCATCGGGGCGATCAACTTCCTGAAGACCGGCCTCCTCCGCGCCGACTTCCTGACCGCGGTGAGCCGCACCTACGCCCAGGAGATCCAGACGCCGGAAGAGGGCTTCGGCCTGGATTGGCTGGTGCGCGCGCGCTCCGCCATGGGCCATCTCCAGGGGATCGTCAACGGCGTCGACTACGGTGAATGGGATCCGGAGACCGATCCGCGCATCCCGCATCACTACTCGCGCGACGACCTCGCCGGCAAGCGGCAGATGAAAAGCGCCCTGCTCCGCGAGATCGGCATGGACGAGACGGACGCCCCGGTGCTCGGCATCGTCTCTCGCCTCACCAAGCAAAAGGGATTCGATCTCTGTTTCGACGTCCTGCCGTCACTCTTGAGCCGCCGCGACTGCCGCCTGGTGGCGCTCGGCAGCGGCGAGATCCGCTACGAGGCGTTCTTCGCCGAGCTCGCCCGCCGCTTCCCCGGCCGGGCCTGGTACTACCGCGGCTACCACGAGCCGCTCTCGCACTGGATCGAGGCGGGAGCCGACCTGTTCGTCATGCCTTCCCTTTTCGAGCCTTGCGGTCTCAACCAGATGTACAGCCTGCGCTATGGAACACCGCCGGTGGTGCGAAAAACCGGCGGCCTGGCCGACACGGTGCAGCTTTTCGACTCATCGACCGGCGAAGGCACCGGTTTCGTGTTCGACCACTTCCACCCCGCCGGCCTGCAATGGGCCCTCGACTACGCGCTCGACACCTTCCCCTGGCCGGACACCTGGGACAGGCTGATGAAAAACGGCATGGCCCAGGATTTCTCCTGGGACGTGCAGGGGAAGGAGTACGTGGAGCTGTACAGCCGGCTGGCCGGGTCTTCCGTAGGGGCGGGGCTTGCCCCTCCCGTGTGGGGGAGGAAGGCGCGGAGATCCTCGTTGTTAGGCACCGACGGACGTGAAGGCATGCCCGAGATACCAGCTCAAGAGAGCCCCACCCTCCACTATAGCGAAGCCGCCGGCGCCCACCCATAGAACCTCCTTAACCTGATCAGTGGCGCGTTCCTGGTAATCATAACCGCCCGCTGGCACTGCGCGAAGTACAAGCGATGCTGCATAGAGTGAAGGAACAAACAGGATCAGCGTGATGGGCAGCGGAAAAGCTGCGAAGACACTGAGCGGCAAGGGCACTATTGAAGCAAGCGGCGGCAGAATGAAGAGCCATAGGCACCATTGCATCAGCCTATAGGCGTCGACGCTGGCACCGCGCTCAAGCATGACGGCGCGAGCTTCTTTAGTGCCACGTGCGACGCGCAAGCAAGCTAGGATGTAGGAGATAACGAGGAGCGTGTAGAGCATTATTCTTTCCAATTCTTGGCGGCGGCAATGCCTCTACCGTAGCGCCTCAGGCGGCCCGTTTCCGCAGGCGGGATCGTGCAGGCCGGAGTCATGAGACGGCAAGCCGCACTGTGAAGAACCGCCCCCCTTGGAGACTCTGCTCCTCAAAGCCTGCGGTCGCGACCGGCATACCAGCCGCCACCGCTAGCGGATAGAACCTCGCGTACGACTCTTTGTCAAAGGCGTAGGCCGCACCGAGCTGCAGGCCTTTCCTGATTTCCCCGAAACGCGTCTTCTTCACCGTCGCCTTGGACGCCCCGAAAGGGTCAATCTCGGCCAGGTACTTCTCCATGACCTTGATCGATCCCGATACGACGCATGCATCCTCGTCAGAACACACCACTTGCGTCGGTGACAAGTAGGCAAAGTATCCCACCACTTTCGTCTCACGCTCCGACATGAGCTCCTCCTCACCCCTCGGTGTCCGCCCAACGGACTCAAGCTAAGCGGCGCGCCGCTTTGGGCGCTTCCGTTCGAGCGCAGGGTTAGGCGTCGAATGCACTTGGTCGACCTTGACCGCCACCTCTTGCGATTCGACGTGGCCGCGCCAGACCGCGCCGCCAGGCGGTACGCAGGAGTCGTCCGACTCCCAGATAGCGGGCTGGTACAGCCACTTCACGAAGTAGTGCCCAGGAACCTTGGACAAAAGACCAGGCAGGTCTGGATCCGTGCCGAGCTCCTCCTCGAATGACAACGACTCTCCGGGGAGCAGGGGTTTGATATACGAACAAACTGCCTCGGAGGAAATGTCAGAGAGAACGACGTTGCTCTCCACTGCGCGCCCCGCGCGATCACTTGCGCGCAGGTAGAGCGCATTGGAAGCCCACTTCCAGGGTCGCTTGAAGTAAAGCGTCTCGGTTCCATTGTTCGAAGCAACGAACGTGACGCGGAACGCTCCCCCGACCGATACCCGCGCGGGGGCAATAATCCGGATGGCGAGCGACCCAGTTGCCTCAGCCGCTGGGCCGACTGCCAGCAAGGTTAGCAATGCGATGGAGGACCACATGGACGTTGCCTATAGACGCCTAACGACCAAACTCACCTGCCGGGGCCGCCAGTGAGACGTTGAACTCCGAAAAACCGTCATGCGGCCCCGGTCGGGTGCAGCGATTGGTTAGGCGTCTTCTGCTTCCGGTGGCGAATCCTTTTCCCTAGCCGGTATCACCCTTCCGCGAAGCTTGCGTAGCGCAAGACCAATCTGGTTTTCTGGAACGCTCGGTGCCTTCTCCCGGATATACGCTTTGACTGCAACGTCGGGAGCATTGGCACCGAGCTCCTGCAACGCTTGCCGTACCCAAGCGGTCGTGCCAGCCATCTGTCAGCCCCCAGCGCCTTCTTCTTCGACTTCGACCTGACTTGTGATTGTGAGCCGGAACGTGCCGTCCTCTTGGCGCTTCTCGAATCGGTAGGCCGTGATGTCTACCTCGTCCCACTCCTGTGTCACGACCAACAGGACACGCGCTAGGTGGATTGCCTGCTCCTTGGTGAGCCTGATGCCCACCGTCTGAAGATCAGACACCGTGCGCTTCGTGGCCTCGGTCGGATAGACCCGAAGACAGCGGACGTTCGTATCAACGCTGACCGCACTGGCGGACTGGCGCTTGAGACGTGGCTGCTCCATCGAAGCACTCCTCCTTCGCCTAACAGTCTGTATAAACGACAACCGGCGGTGCCGCCCAGCCTTCTTGGGAAGCCCCAATCGCGTCTCCCGACAGGTCAGGCCGCGAGGGTTGGCTATCCTAACCCTCTCTCTCCGCTCACCTTAGGTTAGGCTATGCTCTTTCCTAAGCCACGTCAATACGACGAGCGCTGACAGATAGGCAGCCTCTTTTGCGGAGACTCTTATCCGACAAATTCTATCGCAATGCATCTGGACCCTACGGAGGGCTCCGCCGGGCAAGCCCCTGATGGAGAACCACTTAGAAGAGGAGCGTCGATGCCATGGCGAGTTGCTTGGCGACAAGATCTGTCGGCTAAGACACCTGCGCCAACCGGCAGACCGCCGGCACTTCGGATGCTGGATCGGCCCCCTCACCGCACCCAAAACACCGGCCCGCGCGGCACGAAGGGCAAACTCGTCGGCGGCACGAGCACCGATCGAGCCATTCCAGGCCGCCCTCCTATCTCCTTATTCACTCCTTGGCGACGATCGCGCGAGTCTCCTCGTCTTTCTTCCCGGTGAGCTGCCAGCGAATCAGCGAAACCGGGGTGATGCTGGAGACCAGTGCCACCCTTTCCGCGGCGGACGGCAGGAGAATAGGGGCCGCAAGAGCCCTTGCCGGGCTGACTCCCCTTATCCCCTAGCATGACATCCGTGCTACGATGTCATCGTGATCCGCTCGTTCAAGGACCAGGGCGCAGAGGACATTTTCTATGGCAGCAACACCAAAGAGGCCCGCCGCAGTTGCCCCCCAAACCTCTGGCCCGTGGCCCTCCGCAAGCTCGACCAGCTCGATTCCGCCGAGAGCCTCGCCGATCTCCGGGTCCCGCCCGGCAACCGCCTTGAGGCCCTCTCGGGCGATCGCAAGGGCCAACACAGCATTCGGATCAACGACCAGTACAGGATCTGCTTCGTCTGGACCGAGGACGAGCCGGACGACGTCGAAATCGTGGACTACCATTGACGAGCTTGCAACAAGAGAGGCACCTATGGTTCGAGTTCCCACCCACCGCGAGCCCACTCACCCCGGAGAGATGCTCCTGGAGGAGTTTCTCAAGCCGATGTCCCTGTCCCAGAGGGATGTGGCCGAAGCCATTCACGTCCCCTACCAGCGCGTGAACGAGCTGGTGAACCGGAAGCGGGGAGTGACCCCGAGCACGGCGCTACGCCTCGCCAAGTTCTTTGGCACTTCCGCGGCCTTCTGGCTGAACCTCCAGCTTCGCTGGGATCTGTACCACGCCGGCATCACCGAAGCCGCCGAGCTGAAGCGCATCCGGACCGTCCAGCCCGCGCCCGCCGCCGTCAGTCATTGAGACTCCGGTGACTCAGGCCCGGCGGCGCGCGCGAATCACTGCATCGACACCAGTGCCGGCGACGGCGCGCGGACGCTCCTCTGCGACGACCAATTCCCATACATTGGAATCGAGCGCAGCGACTGCACCCTCGACGGAGACTTGCACCTGACTTGCTGCGACCGTGGCAGTTCCGGTGCTGGAATCGATCGGGCGGTGTCCAACCATGCACAAGGTCCCTCCCGGAGCGACGCCGTTCGCCATCCGCCCCACAATGTCTTCCACGGAGCCGACCACGTGGACGTACAAGCAAACAACGAGATCGTAATGCCCCGGCTCCACCGCCCAGGTCGCGAGATCGCTCTCGATCCAGTCGATGCACTCTGCGACATCGGCCCCGGCAGCCTCGGCCATCGACCGCCCGTGAGCCAGTGCCGCTGCCGAGAAGTCTACCGCCGTGACCTGCCAGCCATGCGCAGCGAGCCAGAGCGTGTCTGCGCCATGTCCACAGCCGGCATCGAGGGCGCGTCCCGGCAGAAGGTTGGCAGCCTCGGCCATCAGATGCGCGTTGGGTGGACGGCGCGCGACTTTGCCGGCGTGCTCGCGCAGCGTCTTCGACCACAGTTGCTCCCAGAAGTCCTGATCGAATTTTGGCTGGGTCATGAGGCGAACGCGATGAGTCTGAGGAATCCCCGCGAATCTAATTTTAACTCCATCAAGTACCGGGCGCAGCCCAGCCGCGCGGTGCTAGGATCGAGCAGGCCCTATGGTGACCACCGGCACCGGCGGGCCGGTCCGGACCTGGCGGGACGGGCCGGTCCGCATCATCCGCATCGACCGGCCGCACGTTCGCAATGCGGTCGATCGCCAGACCGCGCTCGCTCTGGGCGCGGCCTGGGAGCTCTTTGAGCGTGAGGAGGACGCCCGGGTCGGCGTGCTCACCGGGGGCGACGAGGTGTTCAGCGCGGGCGCCGACCTCACGGACCTTGAGGGACTGGCCCCCGGCGTCGAAGGAGAGGACGGCCCTCTCGGCTTCACCCGCCGCCTGGTGAGCAAGCCGACGATCGCCGCCGTGGCCGGCTGGTGCGTCGGAGGCGGGCTGGAGATGGCCTGCTGGTGCGACCTGCGCGTCGCCGACGAGACCGCGGTGTTCGGCTGCTTCGAGCGCCGCTTCGGCGTGCCGCTGGTCGACGGCGGAACCCAGCGTCTGCCGCGGATCGTCGGCCTCGGCCGGGCCCTCGATCTGATCTTGACCGGCCGCGCCGTGGACGTCCGCGAGGCTCTGGCGCTCGGCCTGGTCACCGAAGTTGTGCCGGCCGGGCGGAGCCTCGAACGGGCGCTCGAGCTGGCACAGGCCGTGGCCGCCTTCCCGCAGCTCTGCGTACGGAGCGACCGGCAGGCCGTCTATGCGGGACTGGGGCTGGATCTGGCAGAGGGGCTGCAAATCGAGGCCCGCTGCGGCGCCGAGGTGCTGGCCAGCGGGGAGGCCGAAGCCGGCGCCCAGGCTTTCCGCGAGGGGAAGCGATGAACGAATTCCGGGAGTAGTCATCGCGTGAAGACTCCTGGAGGTGCCAGCGTGAGTGCCGATGTTTGGGCGGCCACCCAGTCCGAGCGTAGCAAGCCGTAGACGTAGAAGTCGTGAGGTTGCCCCCGGCACACGCGATAGCTCCTCAAACAACCCTCACGTAAAAACCCGCTGCGCTCGAGTAAGCGAACCGACCGCCCGTTATCAACCCTTACGAACGCGTGCAGCCGATTGACCTCGTCTTGGCGATACGTCCACTCGAGTAGGGCGGCCACGGCCTGGCTCATGAGTCCCTTGCCCCAGTGTGGCTGCGCCAGATCGAATGCCAGCTCCGCCCAACGGTGTGCCTGGGACCACTCGTTGAAGCCGCACGTGCCGACAAGCTGACCATCGTGCGGGAGAGCGATCGCCCACTTGGAGAGCTCACCCGCCGCCCAGCGGCTCAGACACCGCTCGATCATCGCCTCGACCATAGGTAGCGATACAGCGGGATAACTGGTCAACTGTGTAACGGCGGGATCCCGCAAGTAGCCGTGGAGTGCGGCAACGTCGGCCATTCGGAGCGGGCGCAGGCGCACCCCGCTGCGGTCAATCGTCGGAGGCTCGCGTGACTTGTTATTAGTCATAGAACTCCGTCAGGTCCGCCAGCAAGATACCCACGACACCCGCAGCGCCGGCTGATTTCCATTGCGCTCCAGTCTGGTGCCCGCAAGACTGATGTACCTAGCGTTGTTGATCGTGAGCAGCGTGTCGACCAGTTGCGCACCGCTTGGTTGTGCGATCTTGAGGTCGCGCGCCGATTCCTCCACTGGCGAGCAGAGGTAAATGTGAAGCCCTGCGCCCAGAGCTCGCACAGACTGGACTCTTAGCGTCGCGGTCGCCTCCAATGATCTGCCCCAGACCTCGATTTTCACGGACTTGCCGATGAGAGCCGGCAGTTGACGAGCAATTCGGGCCGCGTTACTAACTAAGGACAGACGCAGCAGCGAGGAAGCAGATGAGCGCGATTCCCACGCCAAGGAAACGCCAGTGAGAGCTCAGCATTGCGCCGGCAAGGGCTGCCAGCCCGGCCGCTCCCAGGAAAGCGCCAAGAATGCGCGGGCTTGACGCAGGTCTGGTGGACGGTGGGATGCTCATCCGGACCCGCACCGGCCATCAGGCCGTATACCCTCCATCAACCACCAGATCTGTCCCCGTGACATAAAGGGACTCATCGGACGCCAAGTACAGAACGGCCTGGGCGATCTCTTCCGGCTCAGCGAAGCGGCCCTGCGGGCCGGACTGCGCCAGCTCCTGGAACGCCGCTTCTTCCGAGCCGGTCTTTTCGACCAGGTCATGGAAGAAGGGCATGTCGCGCCAGAGCGGCGTCTTCACGCCGCCCGGGCAGACGGTGTTGATGCGTATCCGGTCGCCGTTCTGGAGGCACTCCCTGGCCGCCGCCTTCACAAACATGCAGACCGCGGCCTTGCTCGCGCTGTAGGCGCTGGCTCCCGGCGCGGATTGGAGTCCGGAGGCCGAGGAAATGTGGACGATGCTGCCGCCTCCCGTCCGCCGGAGGGCGAGAATCGCGTGCTTGGTCCCCAGGAAGACCCCTTCGAGATTGACCGCCATCACCCGGCGCCATTCCTCGAGGCTCATCTCGGTGACCGGCCGGGCAAAAGAGATTCCCGCGGAATTGACCAGCACGTCGAGCCGGCCGAAGGTGCCGGTGACCTGATCCAGGGCTGCCCGCCAGGACTCCTCCGAGGTGACGTCGAGCCGCCACGAGGACGAGCGGTCTCCTGCTTCCTCTATCACCCGGGCGGTGGCACCGACTCCCTGCGCGTCGATGTCGGCGCAGCACACGGCGGCGCCCTCCTGGGCCAGCAGGAGCGCCGCCGCTCTCCCGATCCCGGAGGCCGCCCCGGCGACGAGGGCGATCTTGCCCGACATCCGGAGGTGCTTTGACAGTTCATTCTCCACGGAGGACGAGTCTACTCCGCCTCAGGCCGGATCACCCTCCCTGCCACCCCTCCCCCGCTTCGCCCGCGGCGACCTGCTCCGCGCGGCGCGAGGTCAGCGTCGACCCCGCGCTCGCGGCGATGACCAGAGCCACGGCCAGCCACTGCCGCAGCGACAGCACCTCGTGCAGGAAGACCAAGCCGGCGAGCGCCCCCACGGCGGGCTCCAGGCTCATCAGGATGCCGAAGGTGCGCGCGGGAAGCTCCTTCAGCGCGATCATCTCCAGCGCGTAGGGGATTGCGCTCGACAGCAGCGCCACGCCGATCCCCGCCGCGAACAGCCCGGGCGTCAGCCGCGCGAAACCGCCCGTCGCCACTGCGGCGGGGACCGCCACGAACGCGGCGATCGTCATCCCCATCGCCACCGCGGCGCCGCCGGGAATCATCCGGGACACCCGGCCGCCCAGCAGGATGTACGCGGCCCAGCACGCGGCCGCGGCCAGCGCCAGCAGCATGCCCAGCGCGTCCGCCCCACCGCCCGCCCACGGCGCGATCAGCGCGATTCCCCCCGCGGCCAGCCCTCCCCACGCCAAGTCCACCACGCGCCGCGATCCGAACACCGCCACCGCCAGCGGCCCGAGGAAATCCACCGTCACCGCCAGACCCAGTGGGATCCGCGAGAGCGCCAGATAGAACACCACGTTCATCACCCCCAGCACCACGCCGTACGGGATCACCGCCCGCCACTGCGCCGCCGTGACCCGGTGCAGCCGCGGCCGGAACGCCGCCAGCAGGATCACCGCCGAGATGCCGACGCGGAGCCCCACCGTTCCCGTCGCTCCCAGCGCGGGAAAGAGGCCCTTCGCCAGCGCCGCGCCGCCCTGCACGCTGACGATGGAGCCGAGGATCGCCGGGATCGGCGGGACGGCCGGGAGATGCGCGCTCTTCGTCTTGTTCATCTGCTCGGGATATCGTCAACTTGCCCTGGAGCGGATTGAACTTGCCCTGGGCCGGGTTGAACTTGCCCTGGGGCAGATTGAACCCGCCCTGGGGCAGATTCAACTTGCCCTGAGGCAGATCCAACTCGCCCTGAGGCAGATTCAATCCTGGGCGGGGCAGACTGAAACCTGAGCGGAGCATCTCCGCTCTGCGGCCGACCCGAGCTGACAAGAAGCCCGCTGGCTACCGTCTCGGCTCGTACCGCATCGCCACCGCCCCCGAGCCGAGCTCTAGCCGGCTCACGAGCTTCAAGTCGATAGGCTTCGAGAGCCCCGCGAACAACGTCGGCCCATGGCCCGCCAGCCTGGGATGCACCACGAACTCGTACTCATCGATCAATCCCAGCTCCGCCAACGCCAGCGGGAGCTTCACGCCTCCCGCGAACAGTCCCTTACCCGGCTCCCGCTTGAGTTGCTGAACGGCCTCCCCCAGATCCCCGCGCACGAGCTCCGCGTTCCAATCGACCCGGTCCAGGGTGCTCGACACGACGTACTTCTTGGCCGCGTCGATCGTTCGGGCGAAGGGTTCCATCCAATCAGGCATCGCTCCTGTCCGCGCCGGCGCCCGCCACGCTGCCTCCATCATTTCGTACGTCACCCGGCCAAAGAGGAGAGCATCGGCCTGGTTGAGGTTCTCGACCGCGTGACGATGCAAGTCTTCGTCGGGGGGTATTGCACGATGATCGCAGCACCCGTCCAATGTGACGTTGATGGAATACCGAAGGGGTCGCATTACGTGAGAGTACCTCTTCAGAGAGCCCTGCCGTCGATGATGTCGATCCGCAATGCGAGCGGATCCAGACCGGCAATGCAGCCGAGGTTCACCCGACGCGCGCCGGGTTTCGCGGGCCCGTGGTATGAGGCTGGCACGCTGACCACCAAGCTGAATGGAGAGATGCCGCAGGTCTTGCAAAAGCAATGAGACATATCCTTGTCGCCAAACTGGTAGAC
>Ga0307508_10004772_pt1 | contig 13091 bp, 20 predicted proteins | sample 9_EM_MG_FD_203089 | JGI IMG/M metagenome (GOLD analysis project Ga0307508, IMG submission 203089) | Populus trichocarpa ectomycorrhiza microbial communities from riparian zone in the Pacific Northwest, United States - 9_EM | ecosystem: Host-associated > Plants > Roots > Unclassified | place... | reverse complement strand
GTTTCAAACTGAGCCGAGCATCACAAACACTCCACAGCCCGCATGAACTCACTATATACATCCCTAAGCCATCCCAACTCACAGCGTAGATTACATTAACCACAGTAGATACGAGTGCGTCATACGCCACTAGGCACAGACACGTACTTTAAATTTGATCACATCATCATCATCATCAAGTATTGTGTGAGAAAGGCACCGCAGTATGACATGGAGTGGAGCGCCAGGGCATTCTGAGGGGTGAGGGGGAAAGAGCGGGAATAGAGTCGAGAGGAAGCCCTAGACCACGAGCACGACGGACAGCTGATTCTCGTTCTCGACGGCGCTCCGCAGTACGCTCATCCTGGAGGTGAATCTGATGGCGTCGGCGGTCTGCTGCTCTGGCAGCCTCACGCTCCGCATCAGTGAGCTCAGCACGGCGTGGATGGCGGTTTCTGGAAGGAGTTGGTGCAGCTGTCGGCGAGGAGTGGTGGTCATTTTGTTCACGCCGTGTGTGACGGACGGATATTTGGGCGTGTTTGTGCCGGGGCCGAGGCCTTTTTCTTTACTGTTTTTACTCGTGCACTTAGGTCGCTACTACAGCTTATATCACCGGGTGCCACGGGTCTGAAACAGGCGGAGACCTACTCTGTTACACCGTGGCTGTTGACGTGGAATTGGCGCTTAGCTCTTCGGAGCTGGCCGAAAGATTCAAATCATCTTCGGCCGGCGCATCAGTTCCCACGTTAGCTTACATGGCAAGGTCCGGACCAACGGTCTGACAAAGCGAAGAGAGGGTGACGTGTCACTCACGTGTCACAGTCACCTCTCGCGTCGACGGCAAAACATCTCCCATCGCACGCACGCACCTGCTCCCTTCTGTTCCCGATCAATCGCTTTTCTAACGTGCCTTGCTCTGGGTGAATCGCCGCTCAGAACTCGCACTCAGTCCGCGAAGAATCAAAATCAAATACAAAATGAAATGAAACAATTCATTTGTGCATGGACGGTTTACAGCTTTATATCTATTCAATACGCTACTGCAGCTTATATCGCCCAGTGCCACGGGTCTGAACAGGCGACCGATTTTGTTACATGAGCCTTATAGGAGCACAACGAAAAGAGTGTCTTAACAAGGCGCAGAATCAAACTCCCGGTCCGGGCGGACATGAAAGTAAACATCATTTCATTACATTTACATCGACAAACAAGCATTGCCACTGTCCAATCATAAATTGGTATCGACGACAGAAGGGTATGGACACAACAGATTTTTACATCTGGGGTCGCTCATGAATTACGGAGGGGCGGCTACACGTCTCCAGGTTGAGCGTGTCCTCTCCTCTCAGTCGTACGAGTCTGATGAAGCTCAATGGCATTTCTTTGTGCACCCTCTGGTTCTAACCCTGTCTCTAACGAAACGTAATCATAGGCAAATTCGCCCAATTCAGCATAGTCAATACCTAACCTCTCGGCTCTCGGTGTTGCTCGAAGTTGTAAACCAGGGATGAAATCCATGACTTTGAGGATGATATAGGTGAGGACGAAAGAGTACCCGAGTCCCGCAAGCGAGTCCGCTATTTGATGCCCGAGCTGCACGTAATGGTGGTCGATGAAGCCGCCTGGAATGTGTGTTCCGTCGAGAGCGGCGATGGACGATTGAGCGAAGAAGCCAGTGAGAATGTTGCCAAGTATGCCGCCGATCGTGTGCGACGCGAAGATCTATTACGGGAATGAAAGGCAGTGGGAGTCTAAGCCTTCAGACCTGATTTCCTCATCCTGGAGACAAGGAAAATAAATATGTTACTTACGTCGAGAGCATCATCGTAGTCAAACAGGAACTTGAGCTGAGTGGCAAAGTTACAAACAGTGCCAGCCATGAAACCAAAGAGGACGGCGGCTGGAGGGCCGACATAGCCGGCGCCAGGCGTGATAGCGACGAGACCTGCTATCGCGCCCGAGCAGAAACCGATGACTGACCATTTTTTCTCGATGCGCCAGTCCCAGAACATCCAGGTGAGACCACCGAACGAGGCAGCTAACTGTATACTCGCGTTAATAGTTCCCTTCGAAGAGATATGCGATACCTGAATAGAAAGAACGCACATTGGTAACAGTGCAAGCCATGGCAGCGCGCATAGTGCCAGCAAGAGCACTCCCGCCGTTAAATCCGAACCATCCAAACCAAAGGAAGGCCGTTCCAAGGACAACGTGCGACGAATTATGGGGCTTATATTCCAATTGCTCTGAGCCCCATCCTTCTCGTTTCCCCAGATATATCGAAATAGCCAAACTGGCCGTGCCAGAAGCAATGTGCACAGGCGTTCCACCTGCGAAATCAAGCCCCCCAGCCCTATTTGCCCACCCGTTTGGATTCCAAGTCCAGCATGCAATGGGGTCATATACGATTGTGGTCCAAATAAACACAAAAACGAGTAAAGGGCCGAGTCTAGAGCGCTCGGCGACCGCACCAATTGCCAGGGCTGGGCTGTGTTGTTGAAATCAATGCGAAGATTGTATGATTGGTTTGACGTGATTATCGGTTTGCATTTGAGGGTGTTGAAAGAACATGAGGAGGCCAAACAGGTCGCACCAGAGTCAATATCATTCGATGTCCGTGAAATCGGGCGGTGCAGTGCAGTGCAGTGCGGTACAGCCGAGCGGGCAGACATGCGCGGGCGCAAAGAAAATTGAAACCAAGTTTGTTTCAGTGGGTGAATATCCGAATAATCCGAGGATTCGACCATAAACCATAAACCCAAACGGCATGAAAGAAGGAAGGATGCCGAAGTCAGTTTCCCTATCGGCAGTGTGGGACTTGTACGCACGTGAAGGCCGCGAACATGAGCTGGTAAACGGAGTGGACAATGACAGGGATGCGAGACGATGGTGCACTGGGTCCGCCCAGAAAGCCCTTCATACCAAAGTATCCTAGTTCAAGAATAAATAATCAAAATCAAAAGTCCCACTGGCAGACGCGCACGCGCGCCCGGGCGCAGGCGCAGGCACGGAGGTGGGGAGGGAAACGCACTGAAGTCTCCAATAAACTTGCCGGCAGTGTTAGAGAAGGTGAGGGAATATCCCCAGAAAAACCATTGGAAGGAGACAACGCCGACACACATCATGGATATGTACATCATGCTGAGTGCGTTCTTTCGGCGCAGCAGTCCTGAGTAAAAGAAACTGCGTAGGAGGGGCGATGGTTAGACGCGCTGGAGATTTGACGATCTAGCACTCACCTGACGCCCGGAATCATCAGCCAAACGAGTGCAGTGGAGGCAAGGACCCAAGCAATGTCACCGTTGTTGTAAGTGTAGACTTTGCCATTCTTGAGGGTGACGACGTTGTCCCCAGCTGTTTACGCGGTCCAGAGGAATGTAACCGAATGTTGAAATGATCGCGTGAGCCGACGAAAGTAAAAGAGAAGAAGAACAAGGTGGACGGACACGACGTGTACGTAACGTTTGGCTGAGGCGCCATTTCAGGCTGTTTCGGATGTGTTGGAGGATTGGGGCGGGGGATGGCGGGCGGCAGGTCCCATTTAGGTCAGTCATTGAGTCAATCGGTGAACGCATATCAATGGCTGTGCATGGCGCGCCAATTTGACTTGATTCATTTTCTTTCAGGCACAGGAACGGAGACAAGCACCAAGGCCAACGTTTCCCATCGTGTGAACGTATTTATCGAGGAAATTTAACTCCTTAGCTGGCCTACAGCATCATGGCGCACGCCCTTTCACGCTGATTATCTATTGCGAATGAATTTGAATTTGAGTTTCCCAACTTGACGCGCCTTTATGACCAATACTGAATCACACGTGAGTCACGCTTTGCCGAGACGTGTGACAACCGACGCTTTTCTCTACAATCCGCTAACGCTGAGGGGGATATTGAAACCATCAGTTTAGCCGCATCAACTCTAATTTGTCTGCCAGACGGCCAAGGGAGATAAGGAGGCGCAATCCACCTTGCGTCGTGGGAACAACAATGTTCGACCGAAGACAGTGACGCTCCTTCCGGAGAAGTCTCATAGATGAGGCTGATGGAGACAGTAGCAGAGCTGTATGATGCAGTCGCCTGCCTACGTGATGTCGGAGGCGATTGTAATTTTGCCGTTCGGCTATTGTGGTGATTGCTTGCCCTCTTCAGCCTTCACCCGTTGATATTATGCCGCTCAGTCTATGCAATGCGCCCGCTTCACATCTGAATCTCCCAGACCCCTTATCACTAGCTTTGCGTCGATAACTGTAACTGACCACGCCATGTCCATGTTGGCACATCACGGCTCCTCGGTTTCTCGTACGGCAACACTAATTCGCTGTCATACTTGTGCATCCCACACTCATTTCTCCCCTATTTCTCTTGGGTTCGTAAAAGTGTGCCCTATGTCTAGTTTTCTGCGCTTCTGTCCGTTTTATTCTTGCGAATGTCCGATGATTCCTCAGTTCAGTGCTGGGGGCGCATAGACTCTTTACAATGCATGACGACTCGCATCGGTCAAAGGAGTATGAGTAACCTTTCCAATTCGAGAAAATCGGCGTGTTGGAGGCTGGCAACAACTTGTCACAAGTTGAGACTGCTCGGAAGGCGCGTCAGAGCAAGAAGTAACAATGAACCTCATGCCTTTTCAAACTTTGAAAAATGCAGGGTCATTCGAGAATGATTCCATTGATCGTCCAATGCGCGTACAGTGAAGAGTATGTAAATCCGGACGCACGAGAATTCGAGCATGGCTGCCAACAGCTGTACTCTATCAACCTTCACTCGAACGAGCTACACAGTCTCACCGTTTGTTTGCTGTGCGGTTTCAACAGATTTATCCGCCGTCTTCCCTTCGTCCGCAGTTCGCTGAGGGTTTGTACGGGAGGCGAAGCATGTCCACAATGACGCGAGCACTTGACAAGCGGGGATTACGGCCACCAGGATGGGAAAAATCTGGCCCTGGCCCCATGGTTTATCGTTGACGTCAACATGATTGGCTTGAACAGTCATCTCCGTCATTATGCAAATGAAGACGAGTGCGATGCACAGGCCCATACTTGGCCATGTTCTCGATATGCGGGGCACATGATCCTTGACCAGGATCCCGCACCGCCCCGCAATCCAGAAGACGAACCACAGGATTAAACTACCGGCAATCCCATTAAGGAGCACAACAAGGAAGGGCAGGAAGGGTATGATGAGGATGGCGTAGAAAGCAACCCACATTCGTTGCCATGGTCCTTCGACGCCAATAATATAGTGTGCGCCCATGAACCAGGCAACGGTACTGGATTCACAGTGGGGAAAGGCGGGGTTGTTGTCATACGGGTGCCTTGCGACGTTGGCGTAAATCCAGATGCCGAACGCCGCAAGAATGACTTGTGCCACCCAGCAGATCGCCGACCACGCCAAAAAGTGTTTACGCATATGGTCCCGTTTCTTCTGCATGTGATCCACCCGGGCGGTATTCTTCCTGGTGGCAATTCTATCGCCCAACGAGCGACGTAACGCAATGGCAAACGTAGCTGGCGCAACCGCCGACAAGAGCAACATGCCAGAGAGAAAACACGCGATTGTGGCGTGATAAATGCCAAGGCGGTGGTACTTGACGGCGTCGATGAAGGCGGCAATGATCAACGCCATCACTGTGCATAAAGCCACCACTCCACCCTGGACGAGGTCATCAATTGACCTTGTAATAGCTTCCAGTCGACCCTCGTCGTCAGTGTTAGGATCGGGGATTGCGCGCAGGAAGACGTTCAACACGCAGAGGAATGATTGAAGATAGACGCCTATGCGAACACCGAGCCCTGAAGCGATCGTCAGTCAGAGTGACATATTGAGAGGGGTGGAGTTTTACCTACCTGAGGCGTCTGGGTTGGCTGGAATCAAACACTCGCCCATCGTTAAACTTGGCCAAACGCTCCCAGGATACCATAAGTGGTGAGCGCCACGATGTGGGCGGCAATCCAAAGCCGGATCCCAATGTCCGGTGGCTGTGTGATCTCAGGACAGATGAGAGTGCACAACTTCAGACATAGCTACATACACCCACCGCTGATACAAACATGTAAATAATTCGTAGTAGGCATGACCAACAGGGCAAGAAAGGCGGCAACGACATCCAAACATCAATAAAACATGTGGTAATGTGTAGAGGACGAGGTAAGCCACGGATATGCTTCGGCTCACCAACGGATCCCGCTGCAATTGGCCTATGTGACCGGGGCCTCATTGACACGGTCTTTGGCAAATAGGTTGCGGAACCAACCAATTGGGAACGTTAGCCGCAGCCACCAGGGCGTGACTTCGATATACGACACGCATTCGTATTCGGGAAAGAACTGATGGTTATCTCCAGGTTCCCTCCAGACCTTGTTTGGTTCATTTATTAAGCGTGCACGAATCCAAGTGGAACAAAGCCGCTTCGCGAGACTATCGTGGCAAGAGTAAACTGCATACCGTTCATATCAGAAGTGAGCGGGCAGCCAACGGTGACAGCGGGTGTCGGGCGCTAACTTATAGGATGATACTCACCGCGCATTACCGGCTCTGCCTTGGAGCGTTCGGCAACAAGAAAGTAGGGCCCATTCTTCACTACGGTGAGTGCTTCGCCCACCTGATGTAATGGATGGGAATCAACAGCAGGCCGGATGCATTCCCAGGAACACCCTTGTCCGGTTGTGCCAGGTAGTGCGTAGCCTTGCGCTCCCGGTCTCTGATACAAGTGGGGGAGGAGTGTGATATTATGCGCCGCGAACACGTCTGCAGCTTTGAAGATATTGTACGCGTGTATAAGATGACGAACGCGACTTGCACGGCACTCATATGCTAGAAGAACTGGAGACCGGCGGGAACTCGAAGTGAAAATCGTCAACAACATAAGAACATACACACAACATTCATACCAGGAGTATGTCCATGGCAATCGTTTGATACGTACCTAACGGCAACTTGCGTTTCTGCACCATCTCCTTCAGGGTTAGTCTGACGATCGCTGTTTCTTCGGGATCCGCGTAGATGGTGTCATCGGGACGAGGGTGTGGCTGAAGCACTGCCAGTGTGAGGTTTCGAGAGGATAAGCACGAGAGGAACTTGAAACTCACACAATCTTTCAGAGAAGGGTATTCACCATGGCGCTCCTGATTCCATTTCAAAATCCGTTTGATAGGCGGAATGATGTTTTGGTAGCATCCGCCCTGCAACAAGCTTGTCGCAAACTGAGCGTCACTTTCGAGGCAATCGAGTTCACTGAGCGATTCCAGCGTATACATTGAAATTCTTCGTGAGTGCGACCGAAAACCTGATAACGAGCTATATCCACTGACTGTTGGGAAAATGTTGCCTGCGCACGCGCGCTCTTGGCTAGCCGCCCAAGTTCCTGTACGGCTTTCGAAGCCTCAATAGCCGCATTGTTCTTAGCGATACGATTGCTTAGATGCTCCGACCCAAGAAGATTGGCGTCTGCCAGGAGATCCAGGCCATCATGATCCGGCTCGACGTGAACAGACATGAGGAGTTAGCGCACAACTTGGGCCGGCTTATCTAATAGGTCAAATGGCAATATACAAATGACGCTGATTCAGTTCATGGCGCTTTACAAACAAATTCCATTTTTGTCAAGGGGCGGGAAAAGCCGCGGTCTTCCCCAAATGACATTGTGGCGACCACACTCGTGAGCGAAACGTCGTAACCACGTTTGGCCCCAAGAGACTCGAGTGTTCCTCTCCCTAGCTTGTCGCCGCGTCTACAAGCCGCCAGCCCAGTGCCGATATCGACTCCGTTGGACCTTAGCGTATGCGGCTGTTGTGGCGGGCAGTGTCTTGGCTCCCATTCTCCTCCTCATGGCGCAGTGCCGTTTTTACAGAGTCACGCGCCGCAAGAGTGAAGGTCGAGCTATCCAAAACCGCCAATGTGCCTATCTTCTTGAAAGATTGTTTACAATCGGCGTTCATCTACGATACGTTCGCCGTACATGCAAACCCGACATCACCTCTTTACGATGATTTCCAACACGTTGCCGAACAAGCCTTCAATGCTTGCATTGGCATGTTGAAGTATTGGCGGCGGCTGGTGAAAAATACAACTTCAAATGTGTCAAACCATGATTCAGAGCAAGAAATAACTATGGATATTACCCTCCTTCAAGCCGTGACAGATGCTTTGGGGTATATTTAAGTTGCTTTATGCAAATATCTTCCCTGGATTCACCTCGATCGTAAATTAGGTGTCTAACGGACGTCATTGAGGAACTGCGCATCTCGGAACCAGATCGGTCTTACCAGGGGGCCACCGATGTTCTCGGTACAGCACCCGGGCACGGCTCACTCCAGTCCCTACATTCCGACCAGGATAACCACCGACTTGCAGAGGTGCTCAACAGCGCCGCGGTAACTCTGGAAGAATTGTCGTCGACTCTGCGTTTAGTGGGGTAAGGTGACGTGTTACCTTTCTTTTCGAGTTGCCAGACATATTGTGCTAAGATTGCACCCACTAGCCGAAGAGCGATGGAGAATTGGTAGTTAACGATTCCGACGCCACCGATTACGCCACACAACAGAAGATCCATCGCCGTGCAGGTGGATGTTGGCCGATGGGATGTTTCTGCTGAGGTCCATGACAAGACCAGACTTAACCCACCTTCGTCACGCAGGAGAGGAGGGAACTGATCACGAGGAATATCCTCGGAACCCCCTTCCCGTGATTGGCGAGCGCCGTCGATGGCAGATTAATCCCAACCCTTCCGATGGGCGCAATGGGTCGTTATCATAGGGCGGACTTTGACCTTACGCCTCCGAGGGATGTGAAAGGCTGTTTGAGGACATATTAGCAGATAGCAAAGCAAGGTTCTCGGCGTCCTTGTACCTTGATACTTTTTTACATACCGAAACTCCGTCACGACAGACATGTCGATTTTGCTTGCCACAACGCGTAGCGCAACTGTCACGCTCATGTCCAGTTTTCATGATGTCGAATAACGAAAATGCAGAATGGGTTGCGGATCCCAGTTTCACAGGTCTTATCTGGCTCAGCGCTATTACGCAGTGTCAGGATACTACGTCGAGGCGTGGTTTGCTTCGACTTGTTGAAGCCTGGTATACGGTATGGTACCAGTGACGACTCGATGATCATATGCGCGCAGAGGCACGAGGTCAATTATAAGGGACAGTCAAACTTGAAATCGTGTATGCAACGTGATCTACATGAGCAGGCCATCCGCGAAAAAAGGTCAGGGCATAAAGGATGAGATCCACCTGTCGGGTGATGTCAGAGAGGTTAGCCGTCCCTGACTCACACTCGCGAGGTTACAGTTGTTTCCGCCCCAGAGTTCGTCAAAAATTGAGAGAGCAGGTTGAGATGCTTCTCACACAATTTAGAGAAGAAAATCTCGTGGTCGGTGTTCTAACGCGCGAACGGAATGAATCACTCAAGCAAAGAGTGACGAGTGACGAGACAGGACAACTCACATGTGCATCAACAAGATTATGCTGCAGCAGAACACTTCAGCACATGCGCATAGGAAATCAGTGTTCAGTATGACCCACCGCGATTTCATGGCCGAATACAAAGTAGTAGAAGGAAATCGCCTCATCTCCTCCCCAAAACTTGTCATCTACACTTCACATTTCAGCGCCACGCCTGCAAAACCGGCGGAATGCTTACACCATTGCTTGTATACCCGAAGATTCACAAATATGCAACCATCACGATTAAAAGCAACGAGGGGCCCGTCAAAGTCGTAGAATATTGAGACCGCTGAACCCTCGATTTTGTAAACTTCGTCACGAAGCAGAGTCAGGATATTTGCGAAACGTTGTATAACCTCCAAATCTCCAAGGGTTGCCTGTGGGTTTGTAATACGTGAATCTGCAATCCATGTGTCAGATGAGTAAATCAGCGTGAAATTTAAACAGAGTGTTATGGCAATACCATTCGAGATCCAAATCTCGTATCCTGCCACTTGGTCTATGGGGTTGTGGGTCATCTATGCGAAGTCAAAGCGTACCGCCATACTTCATTCTTACCAAAGAACGAAATGTCCACTTCCGCTGAATCGCCACAATAGCCGGGAAACTGAGTTTTCGTATTAACTGAGGCAGACAGGGGGTATGAGGGGATTGTGTAAACAGAAAATCATTGACATACAAGGCTTCTGTTTTCCGGCTTTGATGTGAGGGTTACCTTCGCCTTTGCCGCAGGCCAACAAAGCATCGTGCATTTTTTGCTCTGCCGCCAACACACGTTTAGCATGATTCATCAAGGTGGCCCTGGCACTCACCAATCTCTTCCATCAGTAAATGCCGCGAGTCTTGCGATTGACCGCCGTTGGTTACTTGTTCAGTTTCTGCCCCCGCGGGCAAGAAAGATGAATCTGCGGGAGATTTGTGCCCGGAACCTTCGGCAGGGTTTTGACGCTCCCGAGACCCCGCAGGTTGTGCCATAATGCGATCCACTAGTATTATCAGGCAAATCTTAAACCTCAGCAATGTGCGCCGTTTGGCTTACTGACCGTCATAGCCGTTGCGCTCAAATGTTTTAAGTTCTGTCGACAGTATTGTCGAAAGGAGCAAGCTGTCATTTCCAGTGACTTGCTCGAACAACACCTGGCATATTGAATGTGCAACTCTGAGAGGACAAGTGAGGCTGCGAAGTAACATATAAGTTGCATGCCACGTACTCGATCCAGTCTCCGTTGTATTCCAGTGGGGCGGAGATGTACAGCGTAACGGGGCCGTCACCAGTCCGTGTGGCCCCAGCGCCAGCTGCGCGAGCTTCCATAATATTTTCCGACCCGAGCCTGAGAGTGTCTCGAACAGTCAGTGACTTGACAGCTTTTACCTGTAGGTATGACGCTTTAGCTATGATGGTGGGATCTATTAAATATGCGATGCTACGCACGACGAAGTTCTTCGGTTCTTGGAACCATGCCAACTCGAACGCCATTGGTTTGCTGTCACGATTGTGAAGGAAAAGAGGAAGTCTCTCAAGCACACGTTGCCTAATTTCTTCCGCAATCCTGGCATTCCCTTCCCCTGATGGCTGTATAGTCTCGTGGACATAAGAGCTCGTTGGCATTGAACCAAAGTCTCGATAGAACTACGGAGATTTTAAGCCTGAGGTCAATGCGCGAAGTTGATCGCTACCTTTTCAAGAGAATCCTCCCGCGGTGCCGTCCACACCTTGTCCTTGAACAAGCGATATTTGACCATGTCATCCACGATGAATATCTATCGCCAATGCGTTGCATGCTGTTAAATGCATAGAAATGGTGGTACGCATACACACCTCATGGGCCCGAAGGAGGCGCCATTCAGTCAAGTTACGTGTCTCTAAATCACCCTTGGACTTTGCATCTGCTGGCGCTCTCATTGCCCTGGAAGCAAGGAATATTGGGGAGGATTTCATGCTGTTTCGTGTCTTCTCATCAACGCAATTCGGGCGTATACTAAGATTTCTCGTGACCTGACGAATTTCTTCGAGATACCTACCCCGCAACTATCATAAGCTAACTGACTTCTCAACGCTGAAACTTTTGATAAGGCTGCCCTACTTACGCCGAGTCACTTCCCGAAAGCTGGAAAAACAATGGAGGATCGCGAAGGAGAATATCGACAACCTGTTGTGACGATGGCGCTTTTTCCACACCACAGGCTTGAAGGAAAATTTGAGCACCTGGACTGCTTGAATCCACAGGGGTGAAATGTTTCACATGCATTATTTCCTCGTCGGAGCGGAAATAGCATTCTGAAGGCTCCACAAGAACATTTTCATTGTCCTTCCTGACAAGGATAAATGGCTGTTGGCGGAGAGAATCCAAGAGGTTGTGTCCAATCCCTGTTAGAGAAATGAGCGGCAATGCTCGAGGTGACTCAGGTTATACCTACTGTCGATCTGAGTGGACATATACTCAAAAATCCTTCCTTGGGATTCAATCGTGTTGGGGGGCGATGTCACGAGTTTTTCTACGAGCTGGCTAGCTTCGGGGTGGTCTCGTATCCCAAGCTTCTCTCGCTCTTGGCGGAAGTCGTCTCTGACGACCGGAAAGCCAAGACCGGCACAGCGACCGTCACCAAATATCTGCAGTGGCGCGTGAGCAGCAACTGGGAAATTTAGCATGACGGCACACCTCCGCTGGGCAAAGTAAGCTTTCAGAGCGGTCTGGATACACTGCAGGTACGAAGGCCCTGCATCCGTGCTTGTCAAATCTATAGTGCCGACGATAACGCTCATTGAAGTGTTTAAGTAGGTAATGCAGCACGACATTTTGTCGTGTGCCATCGGAACAGGCTTTGTCAATCAGAATGTCAATGGAAGGGAACTTCCGTACGATGCGTAAGTAATACAATGCAAGATGTTAATCATAGACATAACGTACCTCGATGAGACCAAGCCTGAAAATAAACTGCGCTTCTCGGGATCTCGACTCCCAAAGAGATTCTGGCCAGTTAAGGACACGAAGACCGAGCGCAATGTTATCTTTGCTAGGCTCAAATAGGTCCTTCGCGCGATATCGCTCTCCGCCGTCTGATAATGCGGAGAACATCCTTGTCTCTGCCAATCTGTTGATTTGACTCTTTTTTATTTTATCCCCAGCTTCGACAAAGTAGCGGATTGAACGAGTGATTGACCCTTCAAATTGCCCAGACATGTCACCAAAAAACCTAGCCATATTTGGATGGGATATAGAATGCATTAGCACAATTGCTCATCTTGATTATCCAGTGATCACTTGCCGCTTGAATACTATTTCGGGGTCCACATAATCTTGGACACCGAGTTCCACGAGCTATGTTGTATTGCAGTGTCTCAGCACCCACGTCTAAGGAACGGCCGTTGATCGACACCCACCACCCTCCGAAGCGGCCCTTCTTTCTCTGCATCAGGAAGAAGGGCAATAGGAAGGCCAGAAAATACGCCCGAGCCGGGTAAATAGGAGTCCGAAGGCTTCTGTGATCCGAGATCCGTCGGAATGCAAAACACATTCTTCAAAACTGACTTGATTTTGTTTCTTTCACTTGGAGATGTAGACCCCCATGCTGCGGCCAATGCCGCAAACACCTGCTGAGCAAAAGAGGTTGAACGGTCAATGCGGAAATCATCCGTGATGATGTCCACGCCATCCACCACAAG
>Ga0307508_10004771_pt1 | contig 13092 bp, 13 predicted proteins | sample 9_EM_MG_FD_203089 | JGI IMG/M metagenome (GOLD analysis project Ga0307508, IMG submission 203089) | Populus trichocarpa ectomycorrhiza microbial communities from riparian zone in the Pacific Northwest, United States - 9_EM | ecosystem: Host-associated > Plants > Roots > Unclassified | place... | reverse complement strand
GTTCAGCTCGTTGAGCATGCGGTCGGCGAAGTTCGGCCAGGGCACGAACTCGAACTTCATGTTGACGCCGGACTTCGCGGAGAAGTCCTTGCTCAGTTCGACGAGCGCGTTCGCCGGGTCCCAGGCGGCCCAGCACAGCGTGATCGTCTTGCCCTGCGCTTGCGCAGCGGTGCTGCCCAGGCCCAGAACGCCGGCCGCTGCGATCGCCGCAAGGGCGGGCAGCGTTTTCATCAAGATTGCTTTCATCTCGGTTGTCTCCTACGGTTCAAGTCAAGGGCACACACATCCGTTGGACGTTCGCCTGCCTCATCAACTAATGCAGGTTCTCGGCCGTCAGGATCTCCACGCGCGGCTGCACCACATTGAGTGCGCCGCGAACGTTCTCGCACAGCGCGCGCAGCACCCGCGCGGCCGTCAACACGCAGTAATGGATGTCCTGGTGCAGGACATAGGACAGGCCGTTCGTCGTCAGCAGCGAGCGGTGTTCCTCGGTGAAGTCGTGCGCGACCACCGCGACGTGGTCGGCGAGGCCGGCGCCGGCGAGGGCGCGAACCAGGCCGGCGCTGCCGGAACCGACGTTGTAGATGCCGGCCACGCGAGCCGGATCGATGTCGCCCCCGAGGCAGCGTTGCAAGGTCTCGCAGGCACCGTCGTCGTCGGGCGGCAGGTCGGACGTGCGCACCATGCGCAGGCGTGGGAAACGCTCCTCCAGCACTTGCGCGAAGCCGATGCGCCGCTCGATCTCGGCCGAAAGCCGCGTCGCCTGCGACGACAGCAGCAGTGTGTCGCGCCCGGCCTGATTCGCCATGCGGGCCAGCAGCAGGCCGGCGGTGCGGCCGGCGGCGCGGTTGTCGGCGCCGATGCAGGTCTCGCGCATCGAGCCGGCGACGTCGGAGAACAGCGTCACCACATGCACGCCGGCGCGCACCAGCTCGTTGATCGCGAGCTTGATCGGCGGCAGGTCGGGTGCGAGCAGCGCGATGCCTTCGCACTCGCCGACCTGCGCGAGCTCGGCGGCGAATCCGGCCGGGTCGGTGGTGTCGATGCGGTGCGTGATCTCGGTGATGTGGGCGTGGCGGAAGTCGCCGGCGGTCTGCGCGATCTGGCGGTCGACGAGGTTCAGGAATGGCGAATCGTCGGCCGGCAGCACGAACGCGAAGCGCGAGTTCTCGCCGCGCCGCGGCCGGCCCGGCTGTTGCGGCGCGCCCAGATCGGCGACCACCTGCATCACCCGCTGCACGGTCTCTGTATTAACGCCGGGGCGGCGGTTCAGCACCCGGTCGACCGTGGCGGTGCCGACGCCGGCGAGGCGGGCGATGTCGGCGATGGTGGGGGCGGCGGCCATGAATCAACGCGGTTGATGCGTTGAATTTAATGACATCAATAATTAAATCAATCAGGGTTTAGCAGGGGGGCGCCGGGATGAGCGCCGCAGCTCGCGCTGGCGTCGAACCATCAGGACAAGCGCAAGTCTTTTCCCGCGTTGCGCGGCAGTTTTCCGGCCATCGCGACCGTCGGCCCGGCCGCGAGCATGCGCTCGAAGACCTCGCGCAGCTGCCGCGCCGACACCGAACTCACACGCGCCGCCAGTTCGGCGCGCGGCCGGATGCGGCCGAAGGCGAACAGATCCTGCGCGGCGTCTTCCAGCTGCCGGTACGGCCGCTCGTGGGCCTGCAGGCGGCGCACCAGGATCTGGTTGCGCGCGCGCTCGAGGTCGACGCGATCGATCGCGCGCGTGTGTGCGACCAGCAGCTTGCCGACCTCGGCGAAGAACTCGTCGACGTGCGCGGGCATCAGCGACGCGTCGATCAGGAACAGCCCCCACAGATCGGCGACATCGGCGTTGCATGCGGCGTAGTAGACGAGCCCGCGGCGCTCGCGGATCTCGTGCATCAGCGGCGAGCTCATGCCCTCGCCGAACAGCGCGGCCGCGACGACCGCGGGGTGGTGATCGCCCTGCAGCGCCGGGATCGGGAAGCCCAGCATCACGTGGCTCTGGCTGCTGCCCGATTGGCGGCGCACGCTGACGCCGCCGGCGTAGGAGGGGGCCGCGATCGCGTTCGCGGTGCCGGCGCGCATGGTGCCGAACGCCGCACGAACCTCGTCGACGATGGCCGACGGATCGATGTCACCGGCCACGCCGACGATGACGTTCGCGCCGGTGTACTGCCGCTGCACATAGGCCAGCAGATCGTCGCGCGTGAAGCGCTCGATGTTGCGACGCGTGCCGATTACCGGCTGCGCCAGCGGGTGGGCACCGAAGCAGGTCTTGTCGAACAGCTTGAACGCGGTCGAGACCGGGTCGTCCTCGTCCTCGATGAACTCCTGCAGGATCACCTGGCGCTCGCGCTCGAGCTCGTCTTCGGGGAAGGTGCTGTGGCGCACGATGTCGCCGAGCATGTGCACGAAGACGCCGGCGTGCTGCGCCAGGCCGCTCATGTGGTACGCGGTGTGGTCCTTGTCGGTGTGCGCATTGACCTGCGCGCCGAGCCGCTCGGCATCGAGGTTCAGGCGGTGCGCGTCGCGCGCGTGCGTGCCCTTGAACGCCATGTGCTCGACCACGTGGCTGATGCCGTTCAGGCGCGCGCTCTCGTTGCGGCTGCCGGTGCGCACGAACACGCTGACGCTGGCGCTGGCCGAATGCGGGAGGCGGATCGTGACGACGCGAACGCCGTTCGGCAAGGTGGCAACGGCGGTGTCGGGATCGGCCAGCCCGGTCACTTGCTCCATGAGTCTTTCAGGCCGGCGATCCGGTTGATCACCGGCTTGGCGGCCGCATGATCGATCCGATCGGCGACGAAGTAGCCGTGCCGCTCGAACTGGAACTTGTCGTCGGGCTGCGCGTTCGCGAGCGAGGGCTCGATGAAGCCCGTCACGACTCTCTTGCTCGCCGGGTTCAGGCTGGCCATGAAATCCTTGCCGCCGGCATCGGGCTGGGCCTCGGTGAACAGGCGGTCGTACAGGCGCAGTTCGGCCGGCAATGCGTCGTGCACGCCGAGCCAGGTGATCGTGCCCTTGACCTTGACCGCATCGGCGCCGGGTGTGCCGCTCTTGGTGTCCGGGACGACGGTCGCGGTCACCGCGGTGATCGCGCCGCTCGCGTCCTTCTCGCAGCCGGTGCACTCGATCACCATGCCGTACTTCAGCCGCACTTTGTTGCCAGGGAACAGGCGGAAGAAGCCCTTCGCCGGCACTTCGGCGAAGTCGTCGCGCTCGATCCAGACTTCGCTTCCCAACTCGAAAGCGCGCGGCGCAAGCTCGGGCCGGTGCGGGTTCGCCGGCGCGTGGCAAGGCTCGCGAAAGTCCGCGCTGCCGAACAGCTCGGCCCAGTTCGTCAGCTTCAGGCGGATCGGATCGATCACCGCCATCGCACGCGGCGCCTTGCCCTCGAGGTCTTCGCGCAGCGCGATGTCCAGGCTCGCGTAGTCGGTCCAGCCGCCGGCCTTGCTGGTGCCGGCGCGTTCGCACATCAGGCGGATCGCCTCGGGCGTGTAGCCGCGCCGGCGCAGGCCGACGATCGTCGGCATGCGCGGGTCGTCCCAGCCGTCGACGATCTTGTCGTCGACGAGCTGGCGCAGCTTGCGCTTGCTGGTGATCACGTAGGTGACGTTGAGCCGCGCGAACTCGTACTGGTGCGGACGCGGCTGCGCGAGCAGGCCCAGCGTGCACAGCGTGTCGAGCAGCCAGTCGTACCACGGGCGCTGGTCCTCGAATTCGAGCGTGCAGACACTGTGGGTGATGCCTTCGAGCGCATCCTCGATCGGGTGCGCGTAGGCGTACATCGGGTAGATGCACCAGGTGTTGCCGGTGTTGTGGTGCTCGGCGCGCTTGATGCGATACAGCGCCGGGTCGCGCAGGTTGATGTTCGGGCTGGCCATGTCGAGCTTGGCGCGCAGCACCGCGGCACCGTCGGCCAGCTCGCCGGCGCGCATCGCACGAAAGCGCGCCAGGTTTTCGGCCGATGTGCGGCTGCGGAACGGGCTGTCGGTGCCGGCATGGCCGAAGTCGCCGCGGTTGTGGCGCATCTCGTCGGCGCTCTGCTCGTCGACATACGCGAGGCCGGCCTCGATCAGCGCCTCGGCGGCGCGGTACATGAAGTCGAAGTAGTTGCTGGCGTAGTACAGGTGGTCGGTGCCGTTCGCATGCCAGTCGAAGCCCAGCCACTTGACCGCGTCGAGGATGCTGTCGACGTACTCCTGCTCCTCCTTCTCCGGGTTTGTGTCGTCGAAACGCATGTGGCACACGCCGCCGTATTCAGCCGCGAGACCGAAGTTCAACGTGATGCTTTTCGCGTGGCCGATGTGCAGGTAGCCGTTCGGCTCGGGCGGGAAGCGGGTGCGGATCTTGGCCGGGTCGGGCAGGCCGGCCGCGTGGTGTGCCGCGTCGCCCGGTGTGCCGGCAAAACGCCGCTGCGCATAGATGCCGTCCGCGAGGTCGTGCTCGATGATCTGGCGCAGGAAGTTGCTGCTGGGCTTGACGGCGGAATCGGGGGCGGAGGTCATCGGGCGATTCTATCGACGCCCCTTCAGCAACGTCTCTTTACTTGCCGTTGCCGGGATCGCGTCAACGCGGGCAGGGGGGCGACGCGTTTGAGGAGCACGCAGGCCGATACGTGGCCTGACGAAGGAGAGAGCCGAATGAGCAAGTCCATCGTTCTCGCGCTGATCACCAGCGCCGCAGCGCTCGTCGCCGTTCCGGCGCACGCCGGTGACGTGTCGTGGTCGGTCGGCATCAACCTGCCGCTGCCCCACCTGATGCTGCCCGCGCCACCGGTGTTCGTCGCGGCGGCACCGGTGCCGGTCTATGCCCCCGAACCGGTGGTCTACCAGCGCGAGCCGGCCTACGCGCCCGCACCCGTTTATTACCAGCGTCAGCCGGTCTACGTGCGGCCCGTGCCGGTCGCGTACCCGCGCTACTACTACCAGCAGCCGGCCTGGCAGCACCATCACCGCGACCATGACCGCTGGGACGGCCGGGGCTGGCGCCGCGATTGATTCGGCGCCTGTCGGTGCCCGCCTACGCGGGCACGGCCGTCGATCCGATGGCGGAACAAATCCATCGCCCGAGAATCGATAAAGCGAGCGCGCCATCCGTGCGCGCCGTCGTTCATTGCTGAAGGAGTTTGATCATGTCACTGCGCCCTGTCTCCACTCTGCTGGGCGTCATCGCGCTGGCCGCGCTCTCGGCTTGCGCGGTTCGCCAAGAGCGCGTCGTCTATCAACAACCCGTGCCGGTGGTTCGCCCGGCACCGGTGTACGCCGAGTACGGCCGCGTCGAGAACATCGGCTACGTCCAGATTTCGCAACGGCCGAGTGGCGCGGGCGCGGTGCTGGGCGCGGTGATCGGCGGCGTGGTCGGCAATCGGTTCGGCGGCGGCAGCGGCAGGGCGCTGGCCACCGGCGTCGGTGTGGTCGGCGGCGCAATTGCCGGCAATGCGATCGAAGGGCGCCAGCGCCGCGATGACGAGCTCTATCGCGTGCAGGTGCGCTTCGACAACGGCAGCGTGCGTGACTACGACTTCCAGCGCATCGACGATCTGCGCATCGGCGATCGCGTGAAATTCGAAGGCGGCCAGCTGCACCGCGTCTGACGCCAGGCCGTTCGAGCGCTCAGCGCTCGCTCTGGCGGAGGTGTTCGATTTCGCGCGCGAGCATGCCGCGGCGCACGCCTTCGCCCTGCAATGCGACGAAGGTCACGATGCCGTGGATCGCCAGCCCCAGACCCCAGCCGAAGAGCGGGAAGTGCGCCCAGCGCGGCTCGCCGGTCACGCTGTTCATCGCGTAGAGCCCGACGTTCACGACGACGAACACGAACGCGTGGATCAGAAACCCGAGCTTGCGGCGCACGCGGCGTTCGGCACGGGATTCGAGGCTGTTGTTTTCTTCAATGCGGTGGCGGCTCATCATCGGCTCCTTCGTGAGAGGCCACCGACGCGGCAGCCATGGACGAATCCTGAGCTCGATCGCGCTGCGGTTGAACCGCGCTGCGACCAAATGCGGATCGCCGCCGTGAAGCGCCGGCGCGGCGGCGCCGGATGCCTGCTTGTCCGCTCACATCGCCTTGAAGAGCGGCGCGTAGAGCCGGCTCGCCACCAGCTTGTCCTTGCTGCCGCGCAGCGTCAGGTGCACCTTGCCGGATTCATCGCGCACCGCGGTGGCGATCGCGTCGGCACGCACGACGGTGCCGCGGTGGACCTGCCAGAAGCGCTGCGCATCGAGCTGCGGCAGCAGTTCGCGCAACGCGGTGCGGATCAGGTACTCGCGCTCCGCGGTGATGACGCGCACGTACTTGTCGGCGGCCTCGAAGTACAGCACGTCGGCCACCGGCACCATGTGGATCGCGGCGCCGACGCTGGCCTGGATCACCGTCAGCAGCGGCGGCGCTGCTGCCGACGCCGCGAGGCCGCCGGGCGCACCGAGCAGGCTGCGCAGCTGCGACAGCGTCGCTTCGATCGCCGCCGGGGCACCGGCGACCGCCGGCTCGCGGCGCGCCTTCAGCGCCGCCTGCGCCCGGGCGCAGGTCTGCGCCAGCCGCTCGGGCTGCACCGGCTTGAGCACATAGTCCACCGCCGCATGATCGAAAGCCTGCAGCGCGTACTGGTCGTAGGCGGTCACGAACACGATCAGCGGCAAGGGCGTGCCGGTCTCGACCGGCCAGTCTTCGGCCAGCGCCTGCGCGGCCTCCAGCCCCGTCATGCCGGGCATGCGGATGTCGAGAAACACCAGGTCGGGCCGCAGCGCCAGGGCCTGCTCGACCGCCGCCGAGCCGTGGCCGACGTTCGCGACGATGCGCAACTCGGGCCAGGCGCGTGCGAGTTCGGCTTGCAGGTTGGCCGCGAGCAGCGGTTCGTCTTCGGCGATCAGGGCGGTGGCGTTCATCGCTTGTTCAGGAGGGTGGTGGCACAGGGGTGATGGGCAATCGAATCGTCGCGAGCGTGCCACCGTCGGCATCGCCGGCGTTCTGCAGCGTCAGCGACGCGCGCTCACCGTACAGCGTGGCGAGCCGCTCGCGCACCTGCACGAGGCCGAAGCGGGTGCCGTCGCTGTCGTGGGCATCGGACAGGCCGGCGCCGGTGTCGCGCACCTGCAGCACCAGCTCGTTGCCTTGCCGGGCGGCGCTCACGCGGATGCAACCGCCCGCCACATTCGGCTCCAGCCCGTGCTTGATGCAGTTCTCGACCAGCGGCTGCAGCAGCAGCGCCGGCACCGGCGCGGCGCCGAGATCGGTCGGCAGATCGAACTGCGTCTGCAGCCGTTCGCCCATGCGCACCTTCATCAGCGCGAGGTAGTCGGCAAGCCGCGCGAACTCCGCGGACAGCGGGTGCTGCGACGCGCGCGACGCGTTCAGCGTGGCCCGCAGGAAGGCGATCAGCAGGTCCAGCATCTGCTGGGCGCGGGGCGGGTCGATGCCGATCAGCACACGCAGGTTCGCCAGCGTGTTGAACAGCATGTGCGGCTCGAGCTGCGATTCGAGCAGCTTGAGCTGGTGCTCGGCGGCCTGGCGCTGGGCGGTCTGGATCGCCGCCTCTTTCCCGGCGATGGTCTCGCGCGAGTAGAAGTAGTAGGTGATCACCAGGCCCGGCACCAGCGAGCCGATCAGCAGCGCGAGGGCCTGTTGCCAGCTGCTGCGGTAGAAGCCGGGCGACCCGATGCCGGTGATCCAGCGCGCCAGCTCGTTGCCGACGCTGAAACCGATGATCGTGCCGATGACGACCGCGACCAGCATCAGCGGCCAGCCCGGCCACTGGCTCTGTGCCTCGGTCGTGTCGGGCGCGGCGTTCCGGTGCTGCCACCGGGCGAGCGGGATGCGTCCCAGGTCGATGGCCAGCCAGCAGCAGGTGCCGATGCAGACCGAGTGCACCAGGTTGATCCAGAACGAACCATGTCCGACGCCGGTGATCAGCACCGCGATCACGACGCACGAGATCAGCGTGCGCAGGCCGCGGACCGCGAAGCGCGCGCGACGGTCGGCCACGGTGGCCGGGGTGGGCAGATCGAGGACGTGGGGCATGAGGGCCGATTCTGGCTCAGGCGGCGCTCAGGCCGGGGCGGCGGGTCGCGAGGCGCCGCAGCGACAGTGCACGCGTCAGGAACAGGCCGCTGAAGCCGCCGTAGGCGAGGCTGCACAGCCCGGCGAAGCCGGCATCGCCGGCGAGCGTCGGGTGCATCGCCAGGCTCGCGCCGGCGACGTACTTGACGCAGAACAGCCCGACGATCAGCACCAGCGGCAGCCAGCTGCCCGGCACGTGCAAGGTGCCGGCCTGCGCCGACCAGCGCGCGCCGCGCACCGCGACGAACTGGCGCGCGAACACCAGCGCCGCGCCGACGCCGGCGCCCCAGCCGCCGAGCGCGATCGGAAAGTGGCCGAACGCGCTCAGCACGCCACTCAGCGAGAGCCCGATCAGCACCAGCGGCAGCACGGTGACGCGCGCCAGCGTCATCTCGCGGTCGCGGGTCTGCCACAGGCCGAGCCCGATCAGCGCGGTCAGCAGGCCCCAGACCCAGCCGGGGGTGTGTTGGAGGATGGCGAGGAACATGGTGGACTCCTTGTTTGAGGCGAGGCGCACGGTGCGCCGATGGGTGCACTGTGCGGATCGGCGCCGTCGGTCGCCACGCCGCTGCGACGAAACGTCGCCGCCCGGCGCGAAGCGGCGCGCGGCGGCCGTGAAGCGCTGCTGCAAAATGCCCGCATGAACCCTTTGCTCAGGCGCGCCGCAGGGCTGTTGCTGTTGCTGCTGCTGACGGCTTCGGGCCCGGCCTTCGCGCAAGGCCCGGCACCCGAGAGCGAGGCGCTGGCCGCGCGCTTCCCGGAGCCGGCCGTCAGCTACCGCACGCCGGCGTTTGAGCCCGGCCACGACGGCGTCACCAGCAATGCCGAGCTGCGCACGCTGGTCCATGCGATCGCGGCGGACGCGACGAATACCAGCGCCGTGAAGCTGGTCCAGGTCGGCAGCTCGCAGACCGGCGTGCCGCTGGAGGCGCTGCATTTCAGCCGGCCGGCGGCAGGTGCCGCCCATCCGGCCGTGCTGCTGATCGGCCAGCAGCACGGCGACGAGCCGGCCGGCAGCGAGGCGCTGCTGGTGATCGCTCAGGAGCTGGCTCACGGCGGCCTGGCCGGGCTGCTCGACCGCATCGACGTCGTGATCCTGCCGCGCGCCAACCCCGATGGCGCGGCCGCGAGCAAGCGCGGCACGGCCAGCGGCATCGACGTGAACCGCGACCACCTGCTGCTGCGCACGCCCGAAGCGCAGGCGCAGGCGCAGCTGGTGCGCGACTTCAAGCCCGTGGTGGTGGTCGATGCGCACGAGTTCGCGGCGCTCGCGCGCTATGTCGAGAAGTTCGGCGCGGCGCAGCGTTTCGACGCGCTGATCCAGTACGCGATGGTCGCGAACCTGCCGCCGCTGGTGACGCGCGCGTCCGAAGAATGGTTTCGTCAACCGTTGCTGCAGGCGCTGAAGGCCCAGGGGTTGAGCAGCGAGTGGTACTACACCAGCTCGACCGATCCCGCCGACAAGAAGATCTCGATGGGCGGCGTGCAGGCCGACACCGGCCGCAACGTCAACGGGCTGCGCAACGCGATCAGCTTCCTGATCGAGACGCGCGGCGCCGACCTCGGCCGCGCGCACCTGCTGCGCCGGGTGCACACGCACGTGAGCGCGATCGGCAGCATCCTGAAGAGCGCGGCCGCGCGTGCCGACGACCTGCAGAAGCTGCGTCGCTTCGTCGATGCCGAGGTCGCGGCCCTGGCCTGTCGCGGCGACATGGTCGTCGAGGCCGCCGCGACGCCGAGCGAGTACCCCCTGGCGATGCTGGACCCGCAGACGGGCGCCGACAAGACTGTCCACGTGGCCTGGGATTCGGCGCTCGCGCTGACGCCGGTGCTGAAGCGCACCCGCCCCTGTGGCTACTGGCTGGACGCCGACCAGACCGACGCGGTGCTGCGGCTGCGCGCGCTGGGCGTGCAGGTGCAGCGGGTCGACGAGGCCGGCGAGCTGCGCGGCGAGGCCTACACCGAGACCGCGCGCGAGTTCGGGGCGCGCGCCGATGTGCGCGGCAGCATCGCCGACGGCGGTGGCGTGCTGCGCGTCAAGGTCGCGCTCGCCCCGGCGTTGATCGACGCGGTCGCGGGCAGCTACTACGTCGGCCTCGACCAGCCGCTGGCCAACCTGGTGGTCGCCGCGCTCGAGCCCGACACGCAGAACAGCTTCGTCACCAACCGCATCGTCGACAGCGTGAGCGCCGGCGCGCGCGTGCTGAAGCGACCCGAGCTCAAGATGAGTGCGATGCCGTGACGCCGCTGTAAGAACATCGGCAGCAGCAGCGACCGACCGCCAAGGCCATCATCATGAACACCACCACGCCACCCCCACCGCCGTCGCCGCGGCGCTTCTATCGCCACCGCCTGCCGGTGCGCGTGATGCACTGGATCAACGTCGTCTGCCTGACGATTCTGCTGATGAGCGGGCTGTCGATCTTCAACGCCCACCCGGCGCTCTACTGGGGCCAGGGCTCGACCTTCGGCAAGCCCTGGGTCGCGATCACCGCGCAGCAGGGACCGAACGGGCCGGTCGGCGTGACGCGCATCGCCGGCCGCCAGTTCACGACCGACGGCGTGCTCGGCCATTCGCGCGTCGGCGACGCGGCCACGCCGAGCGTGCGCGCGTTCCCGTCCTGGGCCACGATTCCGGGCCCGCAGTCGCTGGCGACGGGGCGGCACTGGCACTTCTTCTTCGCCTGGCTGTTCGTGATCAACGGCATCGCCTACGTGCTGTACGCGCTGTTCAGCGGCCACCTGAACCGCGACCTGCTGCCCACGCGCACCGAGCTGCGCCAGATCGGCCGCTCGCTCAAGGACCATCTGCTGTTCCGCCACCCGACCGGCGAAGCGGCCAAGCGCTACAACGTGCTGCAGAGCCTCACCTACCTGATCGTGATCTTCGGGCTGCTGCCGCTGCTCGTCGTCGCCGGGCTGGCGATGTCGCCGCGGCTCGACGCGGTGTTTCCGGGCTGGGTCGAGCTGCTCGGCGGTCGGCAATCGGCGCGCACACTGCACTTTCTCGCGGCGACCGGGTTGCTGCTGTTCGTGCTGGTGCATCTGTTCGAGGTGCTGATCAGCGGCGCGTGGAACCAGATCCGCTCGATGATCACCGGCTACTACCACGTGCCAGCCGACAAGGAGCCGAGCGCATGAGCCGCCGGGCCGTTCCCAAGGCGAATACCGTAATGCGAAGCATGGAGGTTGCCTGATGAACCCCGTCAAGACACGCGCCATCAAGAGCGGCCATCCGCGCCGCGCACCCAACCGCCGCACCGCGCTGCGCGCGGCGCTCGCCTCGGTCGGCACGCTCTCGCTAGCCGGCTGCGACAAGCTTTCCGGCCAGCAGGGTTTCGTCGACGTGCTGAAGAGCGCGCAGCACCTGAGCCATGCGGCGCACCGGCTCGTCGCCGGCCGCCAGGCGATGGCGCAGGAATTCACCCAGGCCGACGTCGCCGCGCACTTCAAGGCCAACGGCACGCTGGTGCCGGCCGATGCCGACTACCACGCGCTGATGCGCGGCGGCTTCAAGGACTGGAAGCTCGAGGTCGCCGGGCTGGTCGAGAACCCGATGGCCTTCTCGCTCGCCGAGCTGCGCGCGATGCCGTCGCGCACCCAGATCACCCGCCACGACTGCGTCGAGGGCTGGAGCACGATCGGCAAGTGGAAGGGCGTGCAGCTCAGCCGTGTGCTCGAACAGGTGAAGCCGCTGCCGAACGCGAAGTACGTGGTGTTTCGCTGCGCCGACTCGATGGATGGCCCGTCGCTCGACGGCCGCGATTCGCGGTACTACGAAAGCGTCGATCTCGACGATGCGTACCACGTGCAGACGGTGCTCGCCTACGACCTCAACGACCAGCCCGTGCCGGTCAACAACGGCGCGCCGCTGCGCGTGCGCATCGAGCGCCAGCTCGGCTACAAGCACGCCAAGTACCTGATGAAGATCGAGCTGGTCGAGAGCTTCGCGGGCATACGCGACGGGCAGGGCGGCTACTGGGAAGACAACGGCTACGAGTGGTACGCCGGGATCTGAATCCCTGTCATCAAACTGCCATGAAGCGCGGCTAGGGTCACCCGCATCACGCACCCGCGTGGCAGGAGACCTCTTTGACCGCGAATGACCACGACCTGATCCGCCGCATCCACGCCGACCTGGCCGACAGCTACGACGAGGAGCTCGAACTCGAGCTCGACGACCGCCACGTCGACGACATCGCCGGCCGCACGGCCGGTGACTCGGCCTTGCCCGACGACGACTACAAGGAAGCACGGCGCCGCTATTTCCGCGAGCTGTTCCGCCTGCAGGGCGAGCTCGTGAAGCTGCAGGACTGGGTCGTGGCCAAGCGCCACAAGGTCGTGATCCTGTTCGAGGGCCGCGACGCGGCCGGCAAGGGCGGTGTGATCAAGCGCATCACGCAGCGCCTGAACCCGCGCGTGTGCCGCGTCGCCGCGCTGCCGGCGCCGAACGACCGCGAGCGCACGCAGTGGTACTTCCAGCGCTACGTGTCGCACCTGCCGGCGGCCGGCGAGATGGTGCTGTTCGATCGCAGCTGGTACAACCGCGCCGGCGTCGAGCGCGTGATGGGCTTCTGCGACGACGAGCAGTACGAGGAGTTCTTCCGCACCGTGCCGGAGTTCGAGAAGATGCTGGTGCGATCCGGCATCCAGGTCATCAAGTACTGGTTCTCGATCTCCGACGAAGAGCAGCACCTGCGCTTTCTCGGCCGCATCCACGACCCGCTGAAGCAGTGGAAGCTGAGCCCGATGGACCTCGAATCGCGGCGCCGCTGGGAGGAGTACACGAAGGCGAAGGAGATCATGCTGGAACGCACCCACATCCCCGAGGCGCCGTGGTGGGTGGTGCAGGCGGTGGACAAGAAGAAGGCGCGGCTGAACTGCATCCACCACCTGCTGAGCCAGATGCCTTACGAGGAGACCGAGCACACGCCGATCGTGCTGCCCGAGCGCGTGCGGCATGAAGACTACGTGCGCCAGCCGGTGCCCAACGACATCGTCGTGCCGGAGGTGTACTGAGATGAACACCGCTGCCACCCACAC
>Ga0307508_10004770_pt1 | contig 13093 bp, 11 predicted proteins | sample 9_EM_MG_FD_203089 | JGI IMG/M metagenome (GOLD analysis project Ga0307508, IMG submission 203089) | Populus trichocarpa ectomycorrhiza microbial communities from riparian zone in the Pacific Northwest, United States - 9_EM | ecosystem: Host-associated > Plants > Roots > Unclassified | place... | reverse complement strand
TTGTGAAGTATCTACAGAGCGCGGTGTCGGTGAGGCAACAGGGGTCCATCTGTAAGAGGTTAGGCCAGTGAATCAGCGTGCTCTGATTCACTTCTAGGTCTGGTTCACTTCCTGCGCTACTACGTTATACATATCTGCATCATTGGTCGAGCGTGCTACAAAGGGGTGGGGTTCACATGCTCTTGGCAGTCCAGAAGTGCCCGGGGGGGGTCTAACTACATATCAAAATCTATGTTATATGCAGGCCGAAGACCTCCCATCGCCATGAGAAACCTTTCGTCTGACGGGCTTTTCGGAGCAGTACATATCTAGTTAAGAAATTTGGAATTCATATCCAAGTATGTATCTACTTAGTAGTTATAGTGAAATGCACTAGAGTCGGAGAGTAGGGAAAAAAATAAATATCTAGTGAAACATTTTCAGTTGATGATATGTACAGTAGTTACATAAGTATGTATTTAGTTGCCTGTCAGCCAATCAGGTGGTTTGTTTACATCTTGGCAATGAGCGCACGCTCAGCTTTTCTGCTCGTGCTTGTTGTGATGTATGTACATAGACTATGTATGTACATATGTATGTAACTATGCTCCACGCAGAAGTTGTGCAGAGCATTAATCCCTGCACAACCCCCCCCCCCCTGTCTAGCACCGTTGCCGTGGTGAATTATGCACAAGCCCAGCAAAACCTCGATAGTGTGTCTTTGAATGTATGAATGTACTTATGTATCTATGTGTAGACGTTCGAGCTTTCGGCCGGCGCGAGGAGTGCGATTCGTCCCGGCGAGTGCGTGTCCACAATAGAGACGTGCGAGCCCGGAGTTGGCGCTGTCCTGCCTCCGGTTTCCGGGGGGGATGGGGGGCTTGCGTTCGCTTCGTTGCGGCTGCGTACTCTGCAGCGGAGAGCAGCGCATGTATGTGCTAGATATCTATGTATGTACTCTATGGACGCACGTGCGCACGCAGTTACGTATGTATGGTGAAATACATTATGTATGTATGCATGCACCGCGAACCCGACAACGGCGGCGCAGTGCGTGCTGAGAAGATATCTATGTAGTTATATAGTCTGCCGTGTATAGCACAGCATAGTACGTAGATAGGTAAGTCTAGTTACCGTCTCAGTGCACGTGGCTTCCGATCGTCCCATCTCATCCCATCCCCCCCCCACGCGGCGGCGTGAGCACGGCCAAGACACTGGCACTGCGCACACCGGCACATCGTCGCGGGGGGGAAAAAAAAGAGAGAGAGTGAGTGAGTGAGTGAGAGTGAGAGTGAGAGAAAGCCCGAGAAGAAAAAGCCGCCGCTCCCTCCGCTTCCTCTTCTGCACACGCGCGCGGAGTGCTGGACACCTCCGATCCGGGAGGACGGGCCGAGAATGGATCCGTGGCGGGCGGGCAGCAGTCTGGGTCGGGTGGGCGTACAAAGTACATATCGTACGTACATACACGCGCAACGGACAGCTGCTGACTACAGACGCCCCGTCCCCGGGCTAGACATGAGACTTCACTCGAGCAGGTGGCGGTCGAGAAGAAGCATGCGGATGCGGAAAGCAGCTACATATGTCCATACATGGACGGCAAGCAAGCAAGCGCCCCGCGCTTAGTACGTGCGTCGCGGCCCGTACTTCGCCCACGCCTCGTCGAAGCCGACGCTCCTAGCCCACTGCACGCCCTCCGCTTCGACCGAGTCCATGCCTGCGCCGCGTCAGCCGCGCTCACGTGCGAGAGGGGGGAGCGGCGCGTACACATGTGCGCGATTCTGATCCACATGTCGCCGCGAACGACGAAGCCGAGCTGCTCGTGGTCCTGGAACTCGGCGCAGACGCGCTCGCCGTTCATGCACGCGCGGACGAATTTGACGGCGTGGCCGTCATCGTCAAGCGCGGTGGCGCGCGCGATGATGCCGGGCCACGGGTTGGCGGTGGCGGCCGTCTTCTCCCTGGCCGCGTAGTTGCGGACGTCGTCGATGCGCAGCGCCGGCGCGCGGCGGGAGGCGTACAGCACGAGGTCGTGGCGTGCCTTCCACTCCAGCAGGCGCGCCTTCGCGGCCGCGGGCAGCCACGGCTGCGAGAGATAAGTCGGCAGGAAGACGGACGCGTTGTGCGCGTGCATGTAGCTGTCGCTCACGGGTCAGCACTCGGCAGAGATCCAGCCGGGGGGGGGGCAAAAGTCGAACTAGAAATCGATGCGGATCTCCTTGTCCTCGCGCTGCGCGGCGGCGGTGAAGAGCGCGGCGGCGTTGATGCTCTCCGCCATCTTCGTCCGCAGCTGGTCGACCGGCACCGTGTAGCGCTGGAGGTGCGCGACCATCTCCCGCGGCGCGCGCTGCACGATCGCGTCGATCTTGTTTCCGTCGCTCCACCTGGGCGCCGTGCGGAGCCTGTCGTCCCGCCGGATCGCGTCCAGCAGTGCGACCAGCGTGGTGGCGCTGGAGTCCTCGGTCGCCTTGCGCCAGCGGTCAGCAACGGCGTGCTACGGGGGTTGCAGAAAGAAAGAGCGAGAAGAAAGAAAAAGGCCCCCCCTCACCTCCTTTGCGGCGGCCTCTGCCGGCAGCAGCAGGCCGGCGAGCCGGTTCTTCTCCACCGCGGCCATGGCCAGGCCCTCGGCGACGACCGCGGGCAGGCCGAACTCGAGGCCGTAGCCGACGTGGATGAACGGGTGCAGGAAGCCGGACAGCAGCCGCGCGAGCAGGTCTTGCGCCCTGGGGGTCGCGGCGAACAGGTGTCGCAGCAGCGCGCCGTCGACGCCGCGCTGCTCGATCTCGCGCGCGAAGAAGCGCAGGAACGGGACGTAGCACTCGGCCCGCCCGAGCGCGCCGTCCCACTGCGCGGGCTCGTCGAGGTCGTGCTCCGGCGGCACCGCCAGCGCTGCGAGCGCGCGCTGGTACGCGGACTCGCGCGCGTAGCCCGCCTCGATGACCCCCGCCGGCGCGCCCAGCGCGTACAGCGCGAGCAGGTAGTGCACGACGTGGTTGTGGAAGCCGTCGTCGTTGAAGAAGATATGGTTGCGCGCGTGGTTCTCGGACAGCGCGGCGCTCACCGCCGCCGCCGCCGCTGCCGTCAGCCCGGGGAGCGGCACGACCCCGTGGCTACCCGGCGTGAGCACGATCTTGGACGCTGTGCTGGACATGGCGCGGTGGTGGTGGTGGTGGCGGGGGTGCTGGTGATGGTGATGGTGATGGTGCTGGTGATGGTGCTGGTGATGGTGCTGGTTGAGCGGCGCTGCGAACCGTGGGAATCGCCGTCCGAATGCGCGCATTATAAATCCTCTGTCCATCTATCTATATAGCGGAGAGAAGCTCCTCCTCCGGAGTTGCACATGATCATACCTCCATGACGTCTACATAGATACCCAACATGCGCGGGGATATAGATTCTAGTCCGCATCGGGTGCGATGGGCAACTCGGCGCTGCCGATCTACGTCCGGTGCAAGCTGACACCCTCTCGTACATATTCCTTTTTCTGCCGTCGCATGTCTGCCGATTGGGTGAATAGCTCGCACGAAAAGGGATGGGAAAGGGGGGGGGGGCGACGGTTGATTCGTAATGCGGGCGGCTCTGGGGGTCGGTTTGGTCGGCGAGATGGGGCTGTTTGCGCAGATATGTAGATACGCAGCAGGAATCCGGGAGGGCCTACTAGGTATGCATGTACATACACATACGAGACCCCGCTACTCGCTCCGGATGGAGTGCGTGGACAGCTGCCGTGAGAGTTGACGGACCGTGAGAAATCACCCTCTGCCTTCTGAAGCTCGTGCCGCTCCCACTCCAATGCCTACCTACGCGAGCGTTGTGTCGTCCATTGGCTCCCCCCGGTTGGCATGGCATGCGGTCAACGATTGGGACACGAGCGTCGGAGAGCATTCGCCGCTATGATACACACAAAGTTCCGTGGTATCCCCCCCTCCCCCCCAATTGCCAGAAGAAATGAACCCTAATACATGGGGAGAGAGAGAGAAAAAAAAAAGCAGCCAACAGACCCAACAAAAATAGACGGCGGAAACCCGTACTGTCCTTTCTGCTACTCGAGCTCGTCCGCCGCAGGATCCATCGTGTCTTTGCCCACGATCGTGGTCGACACCTTCCAGCACTGGATGAGGTTGTCTTCGGCGGCACTCACCATCACCCAAGGGTCATTCACGTTCCACGCAAACTCGGACACCCGGTTGGTGTGGCCTCCATGCATGAAGAGCCTTCTGTAGTCAGCGGAACATCCCTGGGAGAGGTGTCGCAGGGTGGACTCACAATTCCGGGGGGCCATCTTCGGCATCTTCGGGCGTCTGCTCCTCTCCAATCCTAGTTAGATCCCAGAATATGATCCGCCGGTCCGCACTGCTACTCGCGAGAATGGACTCTTCGTGAGGGTGCCAACTCAATCCGTTCACCTCGTCGTTGTGCCCCATGAGACTATGCAGCTTGAACTTGATGTTGCGCAAGTCCCAGAGTGCGACCGTCTTATCGGCTGACGCCGTGGCGATAACGTAGTCCGACGCTGGGTTGAACGCCAGGCTGTTGACGGCGTCCGTGTGGGCGGTAACCTTGAAGGCAGCCTTGGCAGTGCTGCTGTCGCGCGTGTCGATGATCTGGAGGGTGCGATCATCGGAAACGGATCCGAAAAGATGGTCGGAGATGGGGTGATAGGCGACATCATTAACGATGGCAGTGTGGTGGGTGTAGCAGGAGGAGGGGGTCATGGTTCTATTGGGCTTGGTCCAAGACGTGATGTCCCTGGCATGCTGTTAGCATCGGCGTCGCGCAAGGGAGGCAGTTCTTTGTACCAGAGCCTAACGGTAGTGTCCTCGGAGCCAGTAAGGAGATGTCCCTCTTTGTGAGGATTCCAGGCCAACCCATAGCTACGACCACTGTTAGCACTCCGATCCACGCTGGAACCGATTCACAGATGGTGTCCCCCCACCCTTCCTTCGTATGGCCCTTCAGGACAATCTCCGGGATGCACCGTGTGGGATTATCGGGCTGCAGCGGGTGTTTTGTCCTGTCAAAGACGAGGGCGTTGCCATCGGCACACATGGTCGCGATGATGTCCGGTTTCTGCGGCATGTATCGCGCCTTGTTGACTTCACCCTCGTGCACGAAGCGCTGGACCACTTGTAGCCTGCACTCGGCCCCGCCACCGTATCCGCCGACTTCCTCCTTGGTCTCGTCGTATTTGCGCGGGTCTCGTTCCGATGGAGGGTTCGGCAGCTGAACCTCCGCAATCTGGAGGTAATTGGTATCATTGCCAGACGTATGGGTGCCGATCAGGAGACGATGTGTCGAGTAGTTCTTTTCGGGGTGCCTAGTCTTCCTTAGCTAGAATGCGCCATTGACGGTGGAATGGGCGTCGTTACGGTAGCTTGTCCGGAAACCACTGAGTGGTCAAGGTTGGCCATTCAAGCGCCGTGCTACACAACGTTTAGCTTGAACCAGCATCCAAACCGGGAAGTATCGTCAAACCTCAAGATGAGATCGTAGAGGAACGGGGCGTTCTTCTTCCAGATTTTGTACTCTATCCAACAGCATCAGTATCGGTCTCCCCTTCGCATGCGCAAAGAGGCTCGCGATTTACCCTCGTTGACGATCTTATCGACCACTTGCTGTTCGTCCCGCTCACGCGAGGAGGGATCCACTGCGATTTCGTTAGCTTGCGAGGTAGGAAAATCGCGGTCGCATAAGCATACTATCAATATCTTCATCCATTTCGGTGGTTGGCGTGGTAGACGAGGGGGGGGGTTTGGTGGTGGTGGTGTAACTATTTGGTTTATGGGGAATGTTGCTGTGGTGAGTTGAGATGAAGGACGTGTTTGAGTTGCTGGGATCACGTCGGCGCGTTGTGCTCGGCTGGGATGGGGAGGTCTTGGCGAACTGTATCTGCCAGGGAACATCGATTTTATTTCATGTCTAGACTACGGCAACCAGCGACAACACCAACCGGTACCTAGATATCCGTCCGCGAGTCTATGTAGCTATGCGGCTCTGGCTCTCCCTTTTGGCCCTATGTACGAGTCTGGCGGAAAACCCTGCTACATAAGCTCACCCGCCGCTGGTGTCTGATCCGCTACTACGTATCTATGCACAATATCTCATTTCACTGATGGTCCCGGCTATTTCCTTTGTGATTTCCTTAGTGCGCACCTATCTTCTTGGGCCAGGCCTGGGCGGAGGGCAAAGGGGAGCTTGCAACGTGCCATCACCGCGCGGACAGCGGACGGGAAAAATAGATAAAATGCACGCCGCCATAGATAGTCTAGATGGGCTGAACGCGAGTATGATTAAACCAAAAAAAAAAAAACCGATGGTCCCGGCCAAAACGCTGGAAGATTCACGACATGACCCAATTGGGCTGCGTGTGGGCTTGGGGCTCATCACATTTCGGTCCCCCCAAGTGCTCGTGGGTCTACTCGTGCAGTCGTCGTTGGCCTCAATTCGGACAGCCTTGTTTCCGCAGGCCACACCGGCACAGTGCGCGCAGAAGGGCCCAGAGCCTGAGGCGCTGGCGCCAAGGAGGCTGTACGAAGATTACTCTCACCGAAACTTTAGAAGACGACAGATAGAGGTCGTACTGTCTTCAAGGCAGCAGACCTCTTGGCGTTAATGGACTACGAAAGGAATTTGACTGCCTATATTTGTCTTGCTGGGAAAGTACTTTGGTAATGGTATCTTTTCGTTTCTCGAGATGGCAATAATGGGGCCGTACGCCTCCAAGGGGGGTTGCTGCTGCGGGGCCTTTCGCGGCGTTCGGGGACAAAGTAAGTCGGAGAGGTTGTGTGGGAGAAGATCACGAAGTACTTTACATCCGCTGGGTGACGAGTTGGCGGTGGAAGGGTTGCAACTGCCGTCGAGGCTTTGTTTCCATGGAGGACCAGTTTCTTCTGTCCCGTCCTGTGGAAGGCCGTCACCATGTTCTGTTTCCCAGACGCAGGCATAGTGTACCTACCTAGTCATGACTCAATTTTGGTTGCGGAAGTGCTTGGCCTAATGTTTCGTTTGTGGAGATGTTCGTACGCGAGAATCCTTTGGGCAATGTTGCCTGGGTGGGTAGCACACCGTATGTATCACCTTGGGTTGATTTTGACGCCGTTACACCCTTAGAACACCGATGTTGGACCTTCGAGCTTGCGACCGACTTTCTCCATGTAAAGTATGTATGTACTCCATGATTAGGTCCCGCGGGCCGCAATGCCGATCAATCACACCCATGTGACGTGTAGGAGCTACATCTGTACATACATATGTATACATATACGATCACATTGCGACAATTTGGTTGGCCTACGTTAACTGCCCAGTCATTATCAAAGGTCACATGCGTGGTATGTATGCATCCATTACTCGGCACATCTCGCAAGGAGGGCGACTGCCCTCGCTGCTCCAACTCGCCGAGGGCTGGCCTGACTAATCGACAAGGAATCAAAGGCTAAGCTTCCTACCTTGGGTTGCTCACCACAGCCATCCTCGCCACCTTTGCTCGAACAAACGACCCGGATTCGGAGGAGTAAATACGACGCAGAGTGGGGCCCTTGGGTAATTCGACCGCGCAAAAGTTCCTTTCCCTTTTCACATCTTCTACCTGCTTGGCCCTCTCCATTCCCTAAGCAACTCAGCCTCACCGTCGCTCGACGAGGGAGTCGATTCGACCGCTACTGCCACCTCCGACTGCACTTTCGCTCTCGCACCACATCCTCCCATCTGCGATCGATCACACCTACCATCATGGGTGTCCCAAAGTTCTTCCGATGGATCTCCGAGCGCTATCCGACGATTTCGCAACTGATTGCGGAAAACAGGATTCCCGAGTTTGACAACCTATATGTAAGCTTATCGTTTGATGGTGTCGGCGGTGGAGCGGCGCATTGTGGGGGGGAAGGTGAACTATGCTGAGAATGCACAAAGCTTGACATGAACGGCATCATCCACAATTGCACGCACAAGGATGGTGATAGCGCAACGTTCCGCATGTCGGAGGAAAAGATGTTCATGCAAATTTTCAACTACATCGAACACCTGTTCGGACAAATCAAGCCGCAGAAGCTCTTCTTCATGGCTATCGATGGAGTTGCTCCTCGCGCCAAGATGAACCAGCAACGAGCCCGGCGGTTCAGAACTGCGCTGGATGCCGAGAGGGCTCAGAAGGAGGCGATCCGGAAAGGGGTAGAAATGCCCAAGGAAGACCCATTCGACAGCAATTGCATCACTCCGGGTTAGTTGTGGACTGTCCTGAGGCTCTCTGGAATTGCCGGTTGTTGACGGGCGGATTTAGGGACGGAGTTCATGGCGCGATTGACTGAGCAGTTGAAATACTTCGTCTGTAAAAAGGTGTCCGAAGACGGCGATTGGCAGGGGGTCGAGATCATCTTGTCCGGGCACGAGGTACCTGGAGAAGGCGAACACAAAATCATGGAGTACATCCGTCTGGCGAAAGCGCAACCCGACTACGATCCGAACGTGCGACACTGCCTCTACGGGCTGGACGCCGACCTCATCATGTTGGGGCTGCTATCACACGATCCACATTTCTGCCTACTGCGAGAGGAAGTTACGTTTGGGCGTGCAACCCGAGACAAGGCGAAGGAGCTGGAGCATCAAAAGTTCTTCCTGATGCATCTCAGCGTGGTACGGGAGTACTTGGAGCACGAATTTCAGGATTTACGGCAGCCAGGAGTTTTGGACTTCCCTTATGATTTGGAGCGCATTATTGACGATTTCATTCTGCTCGCTTTCTTTGTCGGCAACGATTTTTTACCCAACTTGCCAAACCTGCACATCAACGACGGCGCGCTGGCGTTGCAGTTTACGACCTACAAGAAGATCCTGCCCAGGGCGGGAGGATACCTGAACGAGCACGGTGTAATAAGACTCGACCGTCTGCGGTTGCTGCTCGACGAGCTCGGTCAATTCGAGAAGGACGACTTCGAGAAGGAGAATGAGGATGGCAATTGGCTTAAGAGCAAGCAGCCTGGTGCCTTGGCGGCCATGGAGAAAGCGAAGAAGAAGGGGAAGCTTGTCATTTCGACACAACAGAAGGAACTGTTCAGACAGATCAAGAAGTGGCACAATGCTCAGAAAACGAAGAATGCCGCCCAACCAACTGTGTTCGACTTACCGTCAACACTAGCTGCGACAGATAGGAAGTTCGTAGAGGAGTTCGCTCATAGCCTGAATCTACAGTACATTAGAATAACAGGCGACGACGGCGAGTTTAACCAGCGACTCAGTATTCCCCCGGCAATTGACGGGGACGAGAGCGAGGATGACGAAGAAGGACAACTGGCGGTGCAAAGAGTGTTCCGCCAGTACGAGAGAGCCCAAGTCATAGATGTTTCCCCCGAGGAATCGCAGGAGGAAATGCTGCGGAAGTACGACGAGAAGTTCAACGAGTGGAAGAACGATTACTACAAGAGCAAGTTCGGGTTCGGCCTGGATAACACGGTGGAAATGAAGAAATTGACGGAAAACTACGTCGAGGGACTTCAGTGGGTCCTCCACTATTACTACAGAGGTGTGGTGTCGTGGCCGTGGTACTACAAATATCACTACTCCCCGAGGATCTCTGGTAGGCAAAACATCCGGCCCAACCCATACTGATACTAACCAGAGCGTGCAGATATCTCGAAAGGACTTGAGGCGAACCTCAACTTCGAACTCGGACATCCCTTCAGGCCCTTCGAGCAGTTGATGGGTGTCCTTCCGGATCGCAGTAAGAAGATCGTGCCAGTGGCCTATCACGATCTCATGACGTCGCCCAATTCGCCGATCATCGACTTCTACCCAAGCGAATTCGAGCTCGACATGAACGGAAAGAAGATGGAATGGGAGGCTGTAGTAAAAATCCCTTTCATCGAGGAAAACCGGCTACTGGAGGCCATGCGTACCAAAGAAGCGCATCTGACCGCCGCTGAGCGAATTCGTAACGAATTCGGCGTCACGTTGAAATTCACGTATGACCCGCAGCTGGATTTTATTTACGAAAGCAGCATGCATGGCGTGTTTCCGGACATTCCGCATTGCCGCTGTAACATCAACATCTACGAGCCTCCTACCCTTGACGGTCTGGATATCATCGTTGGGCTCTGCGAGGGAGCTAAGCTTGGAGCAAATGCGCTGGCTGGGTTCCCCAGTCTGAGCACGTTAGATCACATAGCTCAGCTGGAAGCCCATGGCGTCGCTGTTTTCCAGCAAGAAAGCCGGAATGAGAGCATGGTCTTGAAGCTGGCGGATGCTTTCAAAAGCGGGAATGCCGAGCCGGCGACACGGATGATCGGGAAGAGAGCGTTTGTCGGTAAGTAGCATCAGGTCTCTCGCGAATGATCGTACACGAGGCTAATTGTGCTTAGGATATCCATTCCTCCAGGAGGCGAAAATTGTTGCGGTCTCCGACGAATTGTTCAAGTACATGGTTTTCGAGGATCAGATCATACCCGTTCCACACAGTCCGGCTGAGCTGTCCGGCTGGAGCCGGAAATCCGAGAGGATTGAAGAACATTATTCGAATCGGATGGGAATCGTTACCGGGCCAGTCCAATTGCTGTTCCACGTTGAGATGTTGAAGGGCATGCTCAAGACGGAGGAAGGAGCCATAATCAAGGAGTACGGTTCCATCCCCGGTGTCGAGACGGATTACGCTGCGCAGACGATCGTATGGAACGTGGTCAGCGAGGATCAGAGGTTCCTGGAGAGGGCGCCTCTTCCCATCGAGGAGGAGTTCCCGGAGGGCTCCAGAGCGTTCTTCCTCGGGGAGTTCAACTATGGAAGGCCCTTGGAGGTCGTCGGCCACGCCGGCGGTCGCACTGACATCTGGGTTTCTACAATGGTAACCACCATGCCTACATATCGCGGCAACCAGACTGTACTAATCTCTCGACAGCAAGGAAAAGAGCCGGGGTTCGCCAAGCAGTTCATTCGGAGAGCTGAACTGTCTACCCCCTATACGCCTTCCTACCTTGTGGCTCGAAAACTCGGCCTCAATACGTTGGTGCTGAGTAAAATCACAGCCAGTTTCCAGGTTCACGTTGGCGACCAGCGCGTGAACCTCGGTCTCAACCTAAAATTTGAGTCCAAGAAAATGAAGGTGCTCGGTTACTCCCGCAAGACTCAGGGAGGATGGGAGTTTTCGAACAAAGCCATTGCCCTCATCAAAGACTACAAGAAGAGCTTTCCGCAGTTCTTCAATGCGCTCATGAGAAATCCGCAAGGTGACCTCTATAAGGACACTGATTTCTTTGATCCCAGAGAAAGCAAACAGAAGATCAACGAGATCAAGGACTGGTTGAAGACCATCGACAGCAAAGGCTTCGAGAAGGTTCCTCTGGAAGCCATGCAGCTCGACGGCGATGTCGTCATGCAAATCGAGCAAGCCATGGATGCCCACAACGGCGGTCCCCAGGTGCCGATGCGAGTCAAGAACGTCCCCCGCAGAGCGCTCCTCAAGCCGGTCGACGCCGAGCACCAGCTGGCGCACCAGCGTTTCGCCCTGGGTGATAGGGTCGTCTACGTGCAGGACACCGGAAAGGTCCCCATCGCCTTGCGTGGAACGGTCATCGGCCTCACGCGAACGGCCAGGGTTACTCTTCTCGACGTCGTCTGGGATCTCACGTTCATGAGCGGTACCACCCTTGGCGGTCGATGTTCCCCATTCAGGGGCATGACGGTCCCGGTTTCCTCGACGCTCAACCTTACCGATCGCCAGCTGATCGCCAGCACGGTGGCGAGCGCCCGGTTCAAGCCCGCGCCCCCGCCGGCTCCGTTGACCAGTAGCTATGCCGACGCGACGATGGGGCCGGCTTCCAGCTCGCCCTCGCCGCAACCAACCAACGGCTTCCGCGGAGGCCGTGGAGGCGGACGTGGGCGTAGCAGTTACGATCAGCCGCAGCAGCAACCCGGAAGAGGCAGTTTCGTCCAGCGAGACTCCTTCATGCTCAGTCGCCGCAGCGGACCTCCCGGTGCACCGATGATCCTCCCGCGCGGAGGAGCCCAAGGCGCGCACAGAAGTCAGCGCGCGTCGAACGGCCAGCAGGCGACCAATGCGCCGCAGTACCAAGCTGTGCCGCCGCCGCCGGCCATCCTCCAGCGCGGGAGGGGCGGCGCGAGAGCCGGACGGGGCTTTCGGGGGCGGTTCGCCACTGCTGGCGAACGCCAGTAACTCTGCCGCGGTGGCATCCAGTAGCACGACTCCAATCTCCTCGGCGAGGTTTCCTCAGCTGGGCAAATGCATTGTGGCAGTGCTACCGGAGGACCGTTTCTCGCAGCTTGCTTTTTACTGATCTCTTTCTTGTACGTTTTGTCTGTTTGGATGGCGATGGGTGGGATGCTGCATAGCTAGATGTGTGGGGGAATCTGCGGCGCATTTGTGTTTTCCATAGCGTGCGCGTCATATCTTGTTGCATACGGTGTTCTTGTTCGTGGCTCTTTGTCTCTTTGCGATCGAAAGCTGTATATGTAAACTGAATACAGTATGACGGACAGTGGGTGGAGGGAGCTAGTGGTTGCCCCGTGTGATGACCGCGATCCGCCCGACGCAACAGCGCGGCCCCACCGAGAAGGTTTCTATCCTTCGTTACTCTGCGTCCTAGCGGACACGGCGTATCACTCGCCTCTGCCACGCACAACACACTGTCTGTTGCAATATCTCACTCGTTCTGTGGGATCGCCATGATCTAAATAGTCCGCATGCGAATGACAAAACAAGCTTTGCCACGTAGAATCACGTCATATATGTACCTACGTGCATGTAGATATTCGGACTTTCGTGACTCAGCCTTTCTCACTCTAAGACAGTACGACACATCAAGACTTCACATTATTCTGACACACTCAGACGTGGATGCAGCTCTCCCAGCAGAGAAGCGAACACCAGATGGCGGGACACTTCTCTCGCGAAGCGCCAGCGGACGACGCGGTTGCAGACGCCGAGTGGGTGAACGGGTTGCCGACGGGGCAAGTAGTGGTACATACTGTATATTACACGCACCTGCGATGCAATGTATCCATGGTTGCCCAGCCACTTAGACCGGGTCATCAAGTCTTGTCAAAAACTACGAATTGTCAATTCCGGTGACTAATCCCGAGTGCACGGCTATGTGGGGGGGGGGGGCGCCGGCCG
>Ga0307508_10004769_pt1 | contig 13093 bp, 11 predicted proteins | sample 9_EM_MG_FD_203089 | JGI IMG/M metagenome (GOLD analysis project Ga0307508, IMG submission 203089) | Populus trichocarpa ectomycorrhiza microbial communities from riparian zone in the Pacific Northwest, United States - 9_EM | ecosystem: Host-associated > Plants > Roots > Unclassified | place... | reverse complement strand
TCGTCCAGAAGCTAGATGCCGTGGCACGCGTCGTCCGGACTACATTTGCCTTGACACTCTCCGTCTGTATGGAACGCGCTGCGTCCGGATGGCAAATGCCCTGACACTTCGCGTCCAGAAGGCAGATACCGTGGCACGCGTCGTCCGGACGACATTTGCCTTGACAATCTCCATCTGGAAGGAACGCGCTGCGTCCGGATGGCAAATGCCCTGACACTCCGCGTCCAGAAGGCAGATGCCGTGGCACGCGTCGTCCCGACGACATTTGCCTTGACACTCTGCGTCCGGAAGAAATTTGCCTTGACAGTCTCCGTCTGTAAGAAACGCGCTGCGTCCGGATGGCAGATGCCCTGACACTTCGCGTCCGGATGTCAGATGCCCTGTCACTTCGCGTCCGGAAGGCAGATGGCGTGGCGTGTGTCGTTCGGAGCGACCTGTGCGCTGACATGCGTCGTCCGGGCGCCGAATACCTTGCCAGTTTGCGTCCTGAGCGTCCTGAGCATCTGCTGCGCCCGGACACAGAATTTTTTTCCTGATGTACGCATCCTCCCTACTCCAGGGGGTGGCATGGAACTGGGTGGAAACCTTCCTGAACCAGGAGGGAGGAATCAACCTAAAATGGGAAGAACTGAAAACTAACATGAAGAACACCTTCGGCCAGGTGGATGCCGAGGAAATAGCCTTCGAAAAATTCCATAAAATCCAGCAGGGAAACCGGACGGCAGCAACCTACTGGGCGGAATTCCAACGAATCAAAGCAGATCTCCCGTACGTGGACAACGTATGCATCACGCGATTTCGAGATGGATTACACCCAGGAGTAAAAAGGCACCTGGTCATGAGCGAAGTACCAGCCACCATCCTGGTAGACTACGCCACCACGGCCATCAAAACAGACAGCCGCCTATGCAACCTTGGAGTCATTAGTCGGCGCCCTGCGGCTAGTCCAGAAGCGCGCTTCTATGTCCACACGAAAGAACCCGTCAGCGCCCCGGGGGACCCAATGGACCTAGATGCTACCCAATGGTTCAAGTTCGCACCAAGAACGCCGACCCGGTTCCCCCGACGACCACAAACGGACGAAAGCTACAATTGCGGAAAAAAGGGGCACTTTGTGAAGAAATGCCCCCAGCCCAAGAAAGCATGAGCCCCATGGAGAAGGCCATACCGGACAGCAGAAGCCACGTACGAAGAAGACACCATAAACAATGAAGCAGGGAAAGAACCCAAACTGGTGGGAAACGACAGCCCTCGGGAATAGGCCTAGGCAACAGCCACCTGAGGGAGAAACCCGTTGCAGAACCAGACCCACCCTACAGAATACGAACAACCAGGTACGACCGCGAAGAGAAGATCATGATCAAAGTACAAATCATAGGAACCGACGGAAACTAACACAACACCACCACCCTAGTGGACAGCGGGGCATCCGAGAACTTTGTCGACAAGGCTTACGCCGAAGCAAGTGGAATCCCAATACAGCAAAAAGCGACACCAAGACGGGTCCTGACCGTGGATGGGAGCGAGGTCACCGGCGGGCCAGTAACCCACGGCGCCCAAGTCCACCTCACAATCAATCATCACGAGGAAGACCTCCGGCTACACTGCATCACAATCGGAAATGCGCCAATTATCCTAGGACTCCCATGGCTCAAGCTCCATGATCCGGTGATAGGGTGGAAGAATCATACTGTGATATTCCACTCGGACCACTGTGCCGAAAAATGCTTACCTAGCTCACCAACAGCGAACACGGTCCCAGAAGAAACGGCCACGGAGCAATACTACAGGAAAACACTGGAAAATTGGGAGATTGGCGAAACGGACCCATGGGAAGTATGCCAGACCGTCATCAGCAAAATCAAGGAAACCTCCAAGACCAGCAAAAACCCAATTCCGCCAGAATATCACGAGTTCCTCGAAGTATTCACCGAAAAAGAACCTATGGCACCTCTGCTCCACCGCGCTTATGACCACCACATTCCACTGGAGGAAGAAAAGACGCCCCCGTACGAGCCCCTGCGACCCCTGAACGAAGAAAAAATGAAGGCTCTCAAGGAATACCTAGAAGTCAATGAGAAACGGGGATAGATCCGGGCATCCACCTCCACGGCTAGGGCGCCAATACACTTTGTCAAGAAGAAGGACGGGGGACTACGCCTATGTGTGGATTATCGACAACTGAATGAGATCACAATCAAAGACCGGACACCATTGCCATTAATCGGAGAGTCCCTGGATCAACTATCCAATGCCACCATCTACACCAAACTAGTTATCCGAGACACCTACTACAACCTCTGAATCGCAGCAGGAGACGAATGGAAAACAGCCTTCCGAACCCGGTACGGACTATATGAGTACTGCGTCATGCCTTTCGGGTTGACCAATGCACCGGCGTCGTTCCAACGATGGATGAACAAGATTTTGAGCGAATACCTTGATATCTTCTGTGTGGCATATCTGGACGACATCCTCATCTTCTCGCAAAATCTGGAAGAACACCAGAGACACGTCCGGACAATCTTGAAACGAGTTGAGGAAACCAGGCTCACACTGAAAGCATCCAAATGCGAATTCCATACAACGGAAACAGAATACTTGGGATACGTCATATCACCGCAGGGACTGCGAATGGAAGAAGAAAAAATCCGGACCATCAAAGAATGGAAGGAACCAACAAACGTCAAAGGAATCCAGAGCTTCCTCGGCTTTGCGAACTTTTACCAACGCTTTATCAGAGACTACAGCAAAATCACGACACCCCTATCCTCCCTCACAAGGAAGGAAAAAGGATGGGAATGGAGTGATAAACAACAAGAGGCATTTGAGACGCTCAAGAAAGCAATGATCACGGAACCTATACTACAACACTTCGATCCGGAACAACCCGTCACCATCGAAACAGACGCCTCCGACTACGCCATAGGAGCAATCTGCTCACAACCCGACGAAAAGGGAATCCTGCACCCTGTAGCATACTACTCAAGGAAACTCAAAGACCCAGAGCGCAATTATGACATCCACGATAAGGAGTTACTGGTGATAGTCGATGCACTACGAAAATGGGATACCTATTGTAAAACAACGGGACCAAAAATCACGATCCTCACCCACCACAAAACCTCGAATACTGGAAAACAAAAAAAGACCTCAATTTGCGACAAGCCCAGTGGGGTGAGCGATTAGCTAACTATGACTTCGTAATCAAGTATCGACCCGGGAAATTGGCCGGCAAGCCAGACATCCTCTCTCGAGAGTCAGGAGACTCTCCCTGGGAAGGGGATATGAAGCATCGGCAGAACCACGGCCGAATCCTGTTACCCAAAGAAGCATTCGAAGCACTCCAGGCCAATACAACAGAAACCATCAACCTCGAGATAGACAAGGAACTCCTGAATGAAATCCGGACACTAAGCGTAGCAGATCAAGAGATCAAAGAAATCCAGAGGAAAAAGGCGAGCGGGACCACCCGTGACGGAAAGATTGCGCTAGGGTTATGCGAGGAAAACAGCGGGTTGCTAATGTATGACGGCCTCATATGGATCCCGGACGATGACACCCTGCGACTACGCATATTAAGAGACCACCATGATGCGCAAGCCGCGGGACACCCGGGCCGAGCAAGAACCCTGGAACTAGTTAGCTGAAGCTTCTACTGGCCAGGGCAACGAAACATACATCCACAGATACGTCGACCACTGTGACACCTGCCATCGCATCAAGCCAATCCGACACGCGCCATTTGGATTGCTAAAGCCACTCGAACTCCCACACCGGCCATGGGACACGATATCAACGGACTTTATCACCACGCTGCCGATGAGAAACGGAAAAGACGCATTATGGGTAATAATCGACCGCCTCACAAAGATGGGACATTTCGTCGCCTGCCAGGGCACCATGAACCCCGAAGACCTGGCAGACCACTTCCTCCGACAGGTAATAAGACCCCACGGACTGACAAGCAGTATTGTATCAGACAGAGGGTTCCTGTTTACCTCAGACTTCTGGAGACGAGTAACGGAAGCACTCGGGATATCACGCAACCTCAGCACAGCCTTCCACCCACAAACGGATAGACAAACAGAAAGAGCCAATGCCACCCTCGAGCAGTATCTCCGGACATACTGCAACTACCAACAGGACGACTGGGAAAGGTTGTTGCCAATTGCCGAATTCTGCTACAACAACACACAAACCGGAACCACAAAAATAACCCCCTTCTTTGCCAACTATGGATATCACCCTCGTTTCCTGCCAGACCTCGGCACCCGGAACGATGAGACCCTGGAAGTGTCGGAATATGTCGCGGCATTAAGAAGGTTGCATGAAGAACTTCAAGCAGAGATCAAGGAAGCCCAAATGTCTCAAGCAGAGCAAGCCAACAAAGCACGACATCCGGACCCGGTGCTGAACCCAGGCAACAGGGTCTGGCTACGACGGAAACACATCCGGACAACCCGACCATCGAACAAACTGGACCACAAGCAGATAGGCCCGTACACCATCCTCGCGAAGGTAGGCTCAAGAGCATATAAACTGGACCTACCAGCCACTGTCAGGATCCACCCAGTTTTCCACATCAGCCTCCTCGAATCCACAGCCAGCACCGAACCCATTCCGGGACACCAACAAACACCGCCACCACCTGTGATCATCCAAGAACAGCAAGAGTGGGAAGTAGAGAAAATCCTTGACTCCCGACGCCATAGAAACCAGATCCAGTATTGACTCAAGTGGACCGGTTTACACGACCCCGATCATACCTGGTATCCCGCCCGCAATTTTGAGAACTCACCCGACCTCGTCCGCCAGTTCCACGAGGAATACCCTGAGAAACCTGCACCCCAACTCTAAAAACCCGATATGTCCACCAGCGCCACTGTTGACACCAACGAAGGCTGGACCTTCGCTGGCCGCAGCCGCACCTCCGAGTTTCCCATCACAACCTCCGCCGATAACAAACAAACCGAACTACCCACCAATGAACCCAACAATGACTGGGGGATTGCCGCCACCACGACCGACGGATGGGGCGCCCCTCCAGCCACACCTTCGCCCCCGCTGTCCACCGCAGGACAGCCCCGTACCAACGACCACGTATCCCTGCACTGGACAGCCTGCTACGATGACTACTGCAACACCCACCACCAGAGCAAGGACAACAACAGCTACCCATGCCGAAGCCGCCTCTGCCGAGTGACAAACTGCGACTGCCCACACCCACACCCTAACGAACTACTCGAAGTAACCCGCGAACGATGCCTCAACCCCGTCAAAGCATGCGCGGACTGGCACCGAGGAAAGCGGGTCTGCCCCGAATGCCGGTTCCTCGTGAACATGGAAAACCACCACCTCCGCTGCAGCGCTGCAGCCCTATGGGAAACCTTGGCAGACATCATGCCACCACAGGAAGACCGGGAAAACATAAACCCCACGGCCGCAACTGCGGCACTACAGGACGAGCAACTCCCCCTCCTGGGGGAAATCGTCACCATGATACATCAAACAACCACCCGGGACGCGTGCCGCAACCACGTTGTACACCGGACGCTCGCCCAGCGGAAGAACGAATTCCACGACGCAGACCAGCAGCAACTCCAGCAGATGACCAACACCCTGGAGGCCATCATCACCAAACAACAGCGAATGAACGAACAACTCCAAGCCCGGCAGCAGGCTAGCCGGCCCCTCCGCATCCACCGCACGCCCATCATCCACCGTACGCCTGTCCACCGCCGAACCCTGACGACCCAACATGACCTCGCCAGAGCTTTGGTCTGGACAGGGGACGTACTGTCACGAACCTGGCGCGACAGGCTCCTTGGCGCCGGCGCCGGTGCCGTTCTCACCCTTGTCGGTCTATGGGTCATCCTCGTTTCCGCTGCCGCAGCCACGGTCATCCTCCGCGCTTAGGCGCCTTGACCGATCTCTGCCATATCACGCCGGTAGCGATATCTCCCCAACCTACAGACCGCCGGCCGGTCTAGGTCCCTTCTCCTTTGTCTCTGTTATAGGGCTTGCATGTCCTTCTTCTACGTATGTTGTTTCCTGTTGATTATGCTTGCGCGTCTTTCCTCCTGTTCGCTACGTCTGTTGTCTCCCGTCGATTGAGCTTGCGCGTCCTTCTCCTTTATCGTTCTGAGTCTTGTTTCCCCTTGATTAAGTCGTACGTTATTCTTCCTTGTTCCCTTACTGTTACTGCTTGCGCGTCCTTTCTCCTGTTGCCGCAAGTAGAGTGTTGGCCGCGTGGCGGCCGAGTGCAATAATGTGTTTTCCTTGGGCGCAACGATTGAGTCATGATGAGCTATGGAGGAACTGTGTCAGTCTTGCGGGCAAGCTGTGATTCCACAGAGGGAAGGAAAAGTATAAAGGAAGGGCACGGTAGCTAGTCTGGAGATTCTTCTCCACGCAATCTATTATCTCTCTCCACAGACCTACCTCTCTCTACCCGTGAACCGGCGCTGTGACCACCACCCCGATAAGAACAATGAGACCACGCCAGGCGTGACGGATACCGCGAGAACAACGAGCCCATGCAAGGCGTGTGAGAAGACCGCGACGAGACCATGCCAGGCGTGACGGATACCGCGAGAACAATGAGCCCACACAAGGCGTTTGAGAGGACCGCGACGAGACCACACCGGGCGTGACGGATACCGCGAGACGACGAGCGGCGCGTGAGTACGCCGCAAGTGTGACTACGAGCGGCGCGTGAGTACGCCGGAAGTGTGACTACGAGCGGCACGTGAGAATGCCAGAAGTGTGACTACGAGTGGCGCGTGAGTACGCCGGAAGTGTGACTACGAGCGGCGCATGAGTACATCGGAAGTGTGACTAGGAGTGGCGCATGAGTACACCGAAAGTGTGACTACGAGCGGCGCGTGAGTACGCCGGAAGTGTAACTACGAGCGGAGCGTGAGTATGCTGGAAGTGTGACTACGTGCAGCGCGTGAGTACGCCGGAAGTGTGACTACGAGCGGCGCGTGAGTATGCCGGAAGTGTGATCACGAGCTTGCCCCGAAGAACCGAGCCTACGTTACCGGTCAAGCAGCACGGAGTAGTCAAGGCAGGATCTTGACAACCCCGAAGTAAAGAGACACTTGGTCATAAGCGAAACACCAGCCACCGTCCTGGTAGACTACGCTACCGCCACCATCAAAACTGATAGCCGCTTATGCAACCTCTGAGTCATCAGCCGACGACCGACAGCCAACCCAGAAGCGCGCTTCCATGTACAGACAAGAGAACCCGCGTCAGTACCCCCAGGGGACCCAATGGACCTCGACGCAACCCGACGATTCAAATTTGCACAGAGAACACCGACCCGATACCCCCGACGAACAAACACGGATAAATGTTACAACTGCGGAAAGAAAGGGCACTTCACGAGGGAATGCCCCCAACCCAAGAAAGGATGAATTCCATGGAGAAAGCCGTATCGGGCAGCGGAAACCACGTACGAGGAAGAACCCGTGGAGAAGGAAGCAGGGGAAGCAACCAAACCGGCGGGAAACGACAGCCCTCGGGAATAGGCCTCAGCAACAGCCACCCGAGGGTGAAACCCATTGCAGAACCAGACCCACCCTACAGAATCCGAACAACCAGGTACGACCGCGAAGAGAAAATCATGATCAAAGTACGCATCATAGGAACGGATAGAAACGAACACCACACCACTGCCCTGGTAGACAGTGGGGCATCCGAGAACTTCATTGACAAAGCCTACGCCGAAGCAAGCAGAATCCCAATGCAGCAGAAAGCAACACCAAGACGGGTCCTGACCGTGGACGGAAGTGGAGTCTCCGGCGGGCCGGTAACCCACGATGCCCAAGTCCACCTGAAAATCAATCATCACGAGGAAGACGTCCGGCTACACTGCATTACAATCGGAAATGCACCGGTTATTCTAGGACTCCCATGGCTGAAGCTCCATGACCCAGTAATACGATGGAAGAACCACACAGTGAAATTCCACTTGGACCACTGCGCTGAAAAATGCTTAGCCAGCTCACCCAGAGCTAGCACGGTCCCGGAAGAAAAGGCCATGGAGCAATACCATAAGAAAACACCAGAAAATTGGCGAATCAGCGAAACAGACCCATGGGAAGTATGCCAGGGCATAATCGACAAAATTAAGGAGACCTCCAACGACAGCAACAACTCAATTCCACCGGAATAACATGAATTCCTGGAGGTGTTCACCGAGAAAGAACCCACGGCACCTCCGCCCCATCGTACCCAGGACCACCATATCCCACTAGAGGAAGGGAAGACACCCCCGTATGAGCCGCTCCGACCCCAGAACGAAGACAAAATGAAGGCCCTGAGAGAATACCTAGAAATCAACGAAAAACGAGGATGGATCCGGGCATCCACCTCTCCGGCCGGAGCACCAATACATTTCGTCAAGAAAAAGGATGGAGGACTACGCCTGTGTGTGGACTACCGGCAACTAAATGAAATCACGATTAAAGATCCGACACCACTGCCACTGATTGGCGAGTCTCTCGATCAACTCTCCAGCGCCACCATCTACACCAAACTTGATATACGAGATGCGTACTACAACCTCCGCATTGCAAAGGGCGACGAATGGAAGACAGCGTTTCGAACTCGATATGGGCTATACGAGTATTGCGTCATGCCGTTCGGACTCACCAACGCCCCGGCATCCTTCCAACGATGGATGAACGAGATCCTGAGTGACTATTTAGACATCTTCTGCGTGGCATATCTGGACGACATCCTGGTCTTCTCGCCCGACGAGGAAACCCACTGAAAACATGTCCAGGCAGTACTCACACGAGTACGTGACACCGGACTAACACTGATAGCATCCAAATGTGAATTCCACGCCATGGAAACAGAATATCTGGGATATGTCATATCGCCAGAAGGGCTGAGAATGGACGAAGAAAAGATCCGAACAATCAGAGACTGGAAGGAGCCAACAAACGTCAAAGGGGTGCAGAGCTTCCTGGGTTTCGCCAACTTCTACCGAAGGTTCATCAGTGTTACACCTTAGTAATTAGCTAGAGTACGTAGCAAGGGAGACTCATCACGGGCCTTCGGAGTGACACTAAGTGCCTTCCGAAGCATGGGTAATGATGTCAGAGAGTCTAGGCAAGGGATCGAGGAGACGGAGATTAGCTGTCGGCCGAGAAAACCGGACCTAGGCTAACTCCGGAGATGAGGGGGTGAGTGCAAACGAGCGGATCTTTCCCAGAGAAAGATTGCATCACCTCAGGGTGATCGACAGACTCTAGAACTTAGACCCCACACGGCCGCATGGCCCTCATGCAGTACGTGGCTCCCCAGGGAGCTCTCACCTCAGGGAGAGACGGAGGACTCTGAGCCTAGGACGCCGCAAAGGTGCATGAAATCTCATCTCCCCTTATCTACACCCTGCTATGACCAATGAAATCACCCACAGGGTCCCCACGCCTCGGGGAAATCCAAGCCCGAGTCACCAGCGCTCACGCTGGTTCATCAGATCTCACGCTACGGCCTCCACCATAAAAAGAGGGTTTTTCTCTGAAAAAACAGAAGAGAAACCAGCACGAACATCCTCGCCAACACTACCACCGAAACCCACACACAAGATCTAAGATTATTCCGCTGTGAATTATCGAAAGTAGCCTGATTACCTTTGATTCCTCCCCACTCCGGTTACGAGACAACCCCAGTGTCACACTATAATCTTGATCTCAAAATCACCCTACTTTCATGCCCTCTTTCGAGCAAGATCACTTCTTCCTGCTCGACTTAGCCACGATCCTCGAACCCCAGACGAGCTATCAATTCGACCACACCTTTGTATCAATCGACGGAGAAATAAGTTTCCTCATCAACGATAAGTGGGACGAATACGCCGACGGACCGGAACCAGTCGAACTAGACGACATCACTCCTTGGCACTGGTATACCCAATACTGGTCCACTTGCGCCCAGCTTCGACAGAGCGCCAATCTCAACGGACTCGAATTCCGAGAAATCTGCGATCACGAGTTTCAAGACGACGAAACCATTTACACGGGACACTTTCTGGACCTATACTAAGACCCGCGAAATGGCATCTACCGACTTCAACATGCTCCGCCTGGAAGCCCCCAGAAACGTACTACAAATTACCGATGGAACGGAACAAGCAGAGGAAACCCTAGAGGTCGCCAATCCCGCTACGTGGCTCCGTGCACTAGCCAAACAGCAAAAGCAAGCGGAACAGGACCGGGCGCAACTAGTCCACCTCTGCGGCAATACGGTCGATCACGCCGACCAATGGATCCAGCAGATCGAGCAAGCTTACCGAGACCTGTCGGACGGGACCAGGTACGTATATGACCGATTAAGCGCTAATCAGAGGATCACAGGAGAATGGATCCGAAGCGAATTAGCAGGCGCGGCCAGTGCCTACCAAGCCTTTGCGTACAACGTCTGGGGTGCCATCATCGAACGAACCCAGGAGGCCGATCAAAAACAGGTCGGGCAGGCAACGCAACTGGCGAGACTTAACGACTCAATATCGTTCCTGGCGGAAGCAAATGTGGCAAGAAGCCAACATTTAGCGAACTTTCAAGGTAATGTAGAACTATGGGCGGAGGAACACCAAAAACGGGCGGACAAGCAACAGCAGCGGGTGGAATACCTGGAACATCAGCTACAGGAAGCCAGAGAAGAAGCTCGGCGGCAAGCAGAGGCCCTACAGCTCCTGGCCGCTCGAATCCCGGCCCCAGAAACCCCCCGGCCTCCAGCACCAGCCTCGGAAAGCCCACCGCCAGAACCGGCGCCATGGCGAAGCCCGGTCCGAGCAACCACGTCGAGCTTGGCCGATGCCCTGCAACAGCTCCGAGCGGGACCATCGGGTAGCCCCAGCCCCGACGCACAACGACCCCCGGTGCCGCCCCGGCCCGCAAGAAGAATCCGCCCGCCCGCGGTGTCACCAGCGCCTGAAAGGAACCCCAGGTCCGGGGGAGGAGGAATGCCACCACAGCCTCCGCGCCGACCGCTACCACCCCCACCGTCGCCATCACCACCACCATCGCCTCGACCTGCGCAAAGGACGTTGACCACCGAGGAACTCGCCCAGACCATAGTCAGGGCAGTAGCAGAAGGCGTAGCCGCCGTCGCACCGGTAAACCAGGTACCAGCGGCAGCCAGAATCAACACCTCCCGTCTAAAGATGAAGAACCCCGACCCGTTCAATGGGAAAAACACCACCAATTTCAACCAATGGTGGGAGGCGGTTACAATGTACCTAGGATTTTACCCAGAAACCGTAGACCGACAAAAAATTGCATGGATAGGAACCCTCCTAACGGATACGGCCCTGTCCTGGCACCTCCATCGGTATAGAGACCTGGGAGAATCGGACACCTGGGTCAACTACTCGGCGGCAATTCGGGCTGAGTACCACAACGACCGCGAGGCAGCCGATGCTCAGCAAAAGCTGGGACAACTCCGATACCAGGGGTGTATCCGAACATACATAACGGAACTCCGGTCGCTCAATAACTTCGCACGGGCAAACGGGGAAAGTTTGCGGGAAAAGGTTGACCTAGCCATGACCAACGCAATCCTGGATATGAGGTTCAGTCAAAATGAAGGAGAATTCGTTGACGACGACGACTTCATACACGCCACCTACAGAGCGGGCATCCAGGTAGAAAAAAGGAAGGCCCTCAGGGCTACCCGAGAACTGGTTCGATCGGCAGCTCCGCCAAAACACGAGGCACCCCGGAAGGCCCCCTAGTCGAAAAACCCAAATCAGGAAGAGAAGCCGAAGGACCCCCAGCAGAGGAGCGCCCCGAAAACGGACCGAAAGACCCAGTACAACCAACCCGGTCACTGGGTATCAAAAGATGCCGCGCTTACCGGCGTCCCAGCCAAAGAGCGCGAGGAATACGGACGGAGTAATGACGACTGTTGGCGATGCGGCAGAAGCGGCCGTAGAACTTACGAATGTTTCGCCGGGAGCACAAAAAAGGGGACCTCGCTACCCACGGCACCTTGGAAGGTCTCCGCAGTACATGGAGAAAAAAGGAAAAGATCGGAGGAACCCGAAGCACCGATCCCGGCCAAACAACAGAAGGTCGCAGCAGTAGAAACGATGGACACAGCTCCGCTCTGGGAGGAATCCGACTCGGATTTTTAAGAAACCCCGCCACGGCGCCCGGAGGGGTCAGAGTCATCATATGCGGCGCCTCAAAACGAAAGCCAGGGGTCTCGAACGGAGAACGGCCCGCGAAAAGACCTCGTAACACACGGCCAATAATCAGCATGCTGCTCCATGTCGGAACACAAAGGAAACCAATAAAAGTCCTGCTAGACACAGGCTGCTCGATAACCTTGATCAATCAAAAAACAGTCGACAAATGGGGAATCCGGAAGAAAGAGCACAAGGAAGCCCGGACGATAGAAAGCTTCACAGGAGCCGCCATCCAAGGTGCAGGGCAATATTATACGAAGCCACTGCGCCTGCAACACCGAAAACACTTTTCCTGGGAGGTATTCGAAATATCACCAATGGAAGAAGGCATTGACGTCTTTCTTCCATTCAAATGGATAGAGCAGCATCCACCTCAGGGAGCATGGGAATCGGAAGAAATACGATTTAACAGCGCCAGGTGCCTGGAAAACTGCAGCAAATTCGCGACCAATGACTTCTCATTAACATGGGACGACACTGTGGCTACGAATCCAGAAGCCAGCCTCATAGGCTACGTATCCACCGCCTCCGACCAACCGCTGGAGGACGTCCCGATGGAGTTCCGCCAGTACCTAGGAATAATGAGCCAGGAGGCAGCAGACGCGCTCCCCGAGCACCGCCCCTACGACTGCAAAATTGAGCTCAAGGAAGGCGCCACGGCACCTTGGGGACCGATCTACCCCCTCTCAGAGGTGGAACTACAGACGCTTCGGGAATGGTTGAAGGAAATGGAGAAAACAGGGAAAATACGGAGATCTACGTCACCCGCAGGCTCACCCATTCTATTCGTCCCAAAACCAAACGGGCGAGGCCTTCGGCTATGCGTGGACTATCGAGGATTGAACGCTGTCACCATCCCCAACCGTTATCCACTCCCCTTAA
>Ga0307508_10004768_pt1 | contig 13094 bp, 16 predicted proteins | sample 9_EM_MG_FD_203089 | JGI IMG/M metagenome (GOLD analysis project Ga0307508, IMG submission 203089) | Populus trichocarpa ectomycorrhiza microbial communities from riparian zone in the Pacific Northwest, United States - 9_EM | ecosystem: Host-associated > Plants > Roots > Unclassified | place... | reverse complement strand
CGCGGGGATTGCCGACGTGTCCGCCGGCTCATCCGCCGAAGCTTCGGCGAAGGCGGAAGCCTCTGACGACGGCGTGTGCGGCTTTCCCCCACCCCAACCCTCCCCCGCGAAGAGCGGGAGAGGGAGCGCAGCGTCGCAAGTGTCGATATGATTCGAACCTCAAGAACGCTGAACTAGGCGCAAGTCGATGACCCGTCACGTCGTCGCGCGCACCAATGAAATCCCGCCCGGCGGCAACAAGGTGGTCGGCGTGGAGGGCCGCGACATCGTCGTGTTCCATGTCAACGGCGAGTTCTTCGCGCTGCTCAACCGCTGCCCGCATGAAGGCGCGCCGCTCGACAAGGCGGCCTGCGTGGCGCGGCTGACCTCGCCGGAGCCCGGCGTCTATCAGCGCTCGCGGGTCGGCGAATTGCTGCGCTGCGCCTGGCACGGCTGGGAATTCGACATGCGCACCGGGCAATCCTGGTTCGATCCGAACCGTTTCAAGGTGCGGTCCTTTCCGGTCGCAGTCGAGAGCGGCAAGACGCTCGCCAAGGAGCTCGAGAAGGGGCCTTACCTGGCCGAAACCTTTCCGGTCCACGTCGAGGACTCTTACGTCATTGTCGAGGTTTGAAGCCCGATGCAGTTTGGTATCTTCGATCAGAACGACAGCGGACCCTACGAGCCCGGCGAGCAATACGAGAACCGCCTGCGGCTGATCGAGTTCTACGACCGCGCCGGGTTTCGCACCTATCACATGAGCGAGCACCATGCGACGCCGCTCAATCTGACGCCGTCGCCGAGCGTCTTTCTGGCGGCGGTCGCGCAGCGCACCAAACGGCTCCGTTTCGGCGCGCTGGTCTACGTGTTGCCGGCGCATCACCCGCTGCGGCTGGCCGAAGAAATCTGCATGCTGGATCATCTCGGCCGCGGACGGCTCGAGGTCGGCATCGGCCGCGGCGCCTCGCCGCATGAGCTCGCTTATTTCGGCGTCGATCCGGATCAGGCGCAGGCGATGTATGTCGAGGCCTACAGCGTCATCATGCAGGCGTTGACCCGCGCCGAGGTCAATTTCACCGGCAAGCATTATCGGTTCGCCAATGTGCCGGTCGATCTCAAGCCCGCACAGCTGCCGCATCCGCCGCTCTGGTACGCGGTGCCCGTTCCCGAAGGCGCGGCCTGGCCGGCGCAGAACCGCATCAACATCGTCTGCGGCGGGCCGCTGGCGCGGGTGCGCGAGATCGCCGATCGCTATCGCGCCGAATGGGAGGCCGCCGGGCATGCTCCGGACCAGCTGCCGCTGCTCGGCATCAACCGCTTCGTGGTCGTCGCCGCGACCGACCGCGAGGCGATGGCGCTGGGGCGCCGCGCCTGGCCGTTGTTTCACGCAAGCTTCATGAAGCTCTGGAAGTTGCATGGGACCCAGCCGCGCTATGCGCGGATTCCCGAAGACTTCGACACGCTGGTCGCGCACGGCATTGCCATTGCGGGTTCGCCCGCGACCGTCGCCGATCAGGTGCAGACCATGATGAAACAGGCCAACGCGACCTATTTCATCAGCCAGTTTTCCTTTGGCGATCTCACCCAGGAGGAGGTTCTGCAATCGGCGGGCCTGTTCGCGCGAGAGATGATAACGCAGGCGCGCGACAGCGTGCCGGTGCCGTGAGGGGCGGGCCGTATCGAAATGGGCGTGACGGCGATCGTCTCAGTTCGGCGGCTCGTAGGTGCAATCGGCGCCGGCGCCAGCCTTGTCCTTGAGCGCCTTCTGGTCGAGCGTGCAGGACAGCTTGGAAAGGCTTTCGAAGATCGACCCGGCCGCGCCGTCGGACGGCACGCCGGCCATCGCCTCGGTGGCATAGATCTCATTGGCCTCGCGGCCCTTGAGGCTTTTCTTGCTGACCTTGAAGGTCAGCTCGCAGGAGCGCGCGGTGATATCGACATTGCTGGTCCGGCAGACGATCTTGTCCGCGGTGACGGTGATCTTTTTGACGTAGGGCGCGTTGGGGTCGCCCTTGAAGAACGCCGCGACCGCCTTCTTGTCGGCGGCCGGCAGGTTCGAATAGGGCGCCACCACGCCGGCCAGCGCCAGCGCCGCCGAGCCGGTCACCGAGGTGGACGCGGCAGCGGCGCCCGTTGCACCGGCCACGACAAACGAAAACACCAGGGTCGCCAAGATCCTCGATTTCATCGCTGCCTCCTCGACCCGCACCCGTTGTGGAACTCCGCGACAGGCTACATCACAATCCCTGATGGCGACAGATCGAATGGGCAAATAGTGTAGCCGCGCGTCATGCGTTATTTGGCCTTCACGAACGCCGCAAACGCCTCCGCATAGTCCGGATGCCAGCGCGACAGCGCCGGGCGGTTCTCGACGATGTCGCCGGCGGCCCAGAGGATGCGCCGTTCGTCGAGCGGCCTTTGCACGTCATTGTCCGGGCAGAGGATGTAGAAATCGTTGGCCGCGATGCGCGCGATCATGAAGTCCACCGTCTGTTCCGGCGTCCAGGCACTTGGCGGCTTTTCGGTGCGGCCGCGCGCGGTCAGGCCTGTGAAGACGAAGCCGGGGATGAGGAGATGAGCGCTGATCTTGCTATCAGCCGTGTTTCGCAATTCGTGCTGCAGCGCTTCCGTGAAGGCTTTGACGCCGGCCTTCGAGACGTTGTAGGCGGGATCGCCGGGCGGCGTGGTGATGCCCTGTTTCGAGCCGGTGTTGATGATGAGGCCAGCCCGCCCCCGCGCGATCATGTCTGGCGCAAACACCTGCGAACCGTGCACCACGCCCCACAGATTGACACCGAGAATGTGCTGCCAGTCTTCGATGGGGTCGAACATGGCGCTGCCCGGCTGGATGCCGGCGTTGTTCATCAGGACATCGGTGCCGCCGAACCGCTGTCGCACCGCGCGCTGCAGCGCCCTGACGTCGTCGATCCGGCTGACGTCGACCGTGACCGCCATGACATCGGCGGCACCGCCGGGCGCCGTGGATGCCACTGTCGTTGCGGCCTCCTTGAGCCGATCGGCCTCGATATCCGCGATGCAGACCTTCATGCCGCGCGCGGCAAATCGCATGGCTGCCGCAAGCCCGATGCCGGACGCGCCTCCCGTGATCACGGCGACGTTATTGGCGGTCATGGCTGGATGGGACACGGCAATTTTCTCCTGACAAAGATGCGGCGCATTCACTATGCTATAGAGACCAACCGACCATGCACGAACCGGCATGGGAGATCCTCGTTCCACGAAATCCCATCGCGAGCCGGCCCGCTTTACGGGTCGGCACACGCGCTGTATATTCCTGGATATAACGAGCCCAAACACCGATCGACGATCAAGGGAGTGCAGATATGGCCGTTACACAGGCAATTCCGATCACGCGCCATCCGTTTGCGGACGGATCCTACAAGAAGATGCTGATCGATGGCAAATGGCTCGACGCCGCCTCCGGCAAGACCTTCGAAACCCATAATCCCGCGACCGGTGAGCTGCTCGCGACCGTCGCCGAGGGTGACGCCGAGGACATCAACCGCGCGGTGGCGGCCGCGCGGCGCGCCTTCGAAGGGCCGTGGAGCCGGGTGAAGCCGTTCGAGCGGCAGAATCTGCTGCTCAAGCTCGCCGATCTCGTCGAGAAGAATTTCGAGGAGCTGGCGCAGCTCGACACGCTCGACATGGGCGCGCCGATCAGCCGGACCCGCGGCAACAAACTGCGCGTGCTCGGCATGCTGCGCTATTACGCCGGGCAGGCCACCGCGATCCATGGTGAAACCATCGAGAACTCGCTGCCCGGCGAGATCTTCTCCTACACGCTGAAGGAGCCGATCGGCGTCGTCGGCGCCATCATTCCCTGGAACGGCCCGCTGGCGGCGACGATCTGGAAGATCGGTCCGGCCATTGCAACCGGCTGCACGGTGGTGCTGAAGCCGGCCGAAGAGGCGCCGCTGACGTCGCTTAGGGTCGCTGAACTCGCGATGGAGGCCGGGGTCCCCGCGGGCGTCATCAACGTAGTGCCGGGTTATGGCGAGACCGCCGGTGCCGCGCTTGCCTCCCATCCCGATGTCGACAAGGTCGCGTTCACCGGCTCCCATGTCACGGGCCAGTCGATCGTGAAGGCGTCCGCCGGCAACCTCAAGCGCGTCTCGCTCGAACTCGGCGGCAAGTCGCCCGACATCGTGTTCGCGGATGCCGATCTCGATGCTGCGGTGCCGGGCGCGGCCATGGCGGTGTTCGCCAATTCGGGGCAGATCTGCAGCGCAGGCACGCGGCTGTTCGTCGAGGCGCAGGTCTATGACGAGTTCGTCGGCCGCGTCGCCGAATTCGGCAGGAAGCTGCAGGTCGGCAACGGCCTCGACTCCAATACGCAGATCGGTCCCTTGGTGTCGCAACAGCAGCTCGATCGCGTCTCGGGCTATCTCGACATCGGCCGGCAGGAAGGCGCTCACGCGCTCGCCGGCGGCGCGCGGCTGACCGAAGGACCGCTGTCGAAGGGCTATTTCGTGCCGCCGACGGTGTTCGCCAATGTCCAGGACAACATGCGGATCGCGCAGGAGGAAATCTTCGGCCCGGTGATCTCCGCGATCTCCTTCAAGGACTCCGACGAACTGATCAAGCGCGCCAATGCCACGAGCTTCGGGCTCGGCAGCGGCCTCTGGACCAGGGATGTCAGCAAGGCGCATCGGGTGGCGAAGGCGCTGCGCGCCGGCTCGGTCTGGGTCAATTGCTACCAGGCGATGGATCCGGCGGTGCCGTTCGGCGGCTACAAGATGAGCGGCTATGGCCGCGAGTCCGGCAAGCAGCACATCGAGGAATATCTCAACGTCAAGGCGGTCTGGATCAAGACGGCCTGAATCACGTTCGCGATGTTCACCTCTCCCCGCTTGCGGGGAGAGGTCGGATTGCCTCGGCGATGCGAAGCATCGTCCGGTGCAATCCGGGTGAGGGGGATCTTCCGCGAGTCGGAGTCCGTGATGAGTCCCCCTCGCTCCGCAGGCGGGAGAGGGAGAAGTCGTTGCTACCGGCTCGCCCTCTTCCTCGGCCGGACGATATCGGTTCGCAGCGCGGCCAGCTCCTTGCGCACCGCGCTGGCGGCGTCGCGTTCGATCTTGCGGTAGCGTGCGACCAGCGAGATCCCGAATGGCGTCAGGGCCGCTCCGCCGCCGTTCTTGCCGCCGGTCTGCCGCTCGACCGCGGGCTGACGGCAGACCCGGTTGATTTCGTCGACCAGGTCCCACGCCCGCTTGTACGACATGTCCATGGCGCGGCCGGCGGCCGAGATCGAGCCGCACGCCCGGATATTTTCCAGGAGCAGAATCTTGCCTGGACCGATGCGTCCCTCCGGATCGAGATCGATCCGAAGACTCAAGGAGGGGAGCAGCTTCGGTGGGGATTTAGGCATGTCCGATCGGATCGCCTCTGTTGTCGAGGGAAGATTAGCCGCTCTCGTGCTGCAGACAATCCCAATCTGAAGCGCCCCTGCAGCAGGAGGTCTCGGGCCGAAGGCCGCAGCGAAATTGCCGATGCGATCTTGCACGGCATCCCGACGCCTGTCACCCGCTCCGACATTACTTCACTTCCCAGTCACGTCATCGCCGGGGTGCGCGCGGATTCCGCAATCAGCCCCACGACCATCGCCCTGACGATGGTCGCGATCTCGGCTCGCAGCGCATCGATCGGCACCGCGATCAGCTTCTGCTCGAGCCCGAGCGTCACCACGCCATGCACGGCGGAAAACAGGGTGCGCGCGGTCACGCTCAGTTCCGCAGCTGGTCTCTTTGGAAACAGCCCGGCGAGCGGCCGATAGATATGACGAAACAGATCCATCTGTTCGCTGAGCGCCCATTCCGGAACCGGCTTGCCTTGCGTCATCCGGTGTTCGAACAGCGCCCGCCAGAGTTCGTGGTTCCCGGCGGCGAAATCGCAATAGGCGAGTGCGATGCGAACCAGCATCTCGGTGGGGGAGGCGTCGATGCTGCTTTCGGCCAGGTTCAGGGCGGCGTCGAGCCGGGCGAGCGTGCGCGATCCCACCCGCAGGATCAGCTCATCCATGTCCTCGACGAGATTGTAGACCGCGCCGTTGGCGCAACCGATCTCCCGCGCCAGCTCGCGGGTTTTCAGGCCGGCCAATCCCTTTGCCGCGATGGCCCGTTCTGCCGCCTCGATCAGCAATACGCGAAGTTTATCTCGTCTTTCCAATGATTTGGACATCATTTACCAATTCGTGAGCGTTGCTCATTTTTTTCTTGAGCGTTGCTCATATTCTTGCTACACCGATTCCATGAGCAATGCTCATAACAGGGAGTGGCCAATGTTCAAAACAGTTTTCACGATCTTTCGGGGCAGCGTGGCTGCAGCCGGGGAAGAGTTGGAAGACCGCACGGCGCTTCTCATCCTCGATCAGCAAATGCGCGATGCGGCCGCGGCCGTCGAGCGCAGCAAGCGAACGCTGGCGCTGGCGATTGCCCAGGATCAACAGGAGGGGCGCCGTCTCGACGTCACCACCACGCGGATCGCCGATCTCGAAGTCCGTGCCACCGCGGCGCTGGATGGCGGGCGCGAGGATCTCGCGCGCCAAGCCGCCCAGGCGATCGCCAATCTGGAAGCCGACCGCGATGCCGCGATGACGGCGCGCGCCTTGTTCGCATCCGAGATCGCGCGCCTCAAGCGCCATGTTGCCAATGCGGAAGCGCGTATCACCGAACTCGATCGCGGCCGGCGTATCGCCCGCGCATCGGAAGCGGTCCGCGCGCTGCGCCGTGGCGGCATCGAAGCCGCGCGTCCCTACGAATGCACCCTGCCCGAAGCGGAGATCACCTTGCGGCGTCTGCGCGAACGGCAATTGGAAGCCCAGGCTGCGGACGAGGCCCTGATCGAGCTCGATGCGGCTTCCGGACCGCTGGCGACGGCGGAAAAGCTTGCCGAACAGGGCTTTGGGCCGCGACTGAAATCGACCGCCGATGACGTGCTCGCGCGGCTGAACGCAAAACGCTCGCACCTAACCTGAACCTGACCAACACAACCCACATCACCACAACCCACATCACAAGGAGACCGTCATGAATCCGAATGCACAGCCCCATAGCGGCGCTTGGGTGACCTTCACCTACGCGTCTTTCGCCGCCTCGGCCTTCATGGTCGCCATCGGCGTCTTCTTCCTGCCGATCGATCTGTGGATGAAGGGATATCTTGCGATGGGCATCGTGATGCTGGTGCAGACCTGCGTCACTCTGACCAAGACGATGCGCGACGTGCATGAAAGCGGCAAGCTGGTGAATCGCATCGAAGATGCAAAAGCCGAGCGCCTGCTGATGGAAGTTTCCAAGGCCGCGTAAGGCTGGTCGGCCCTGGTGGTGGCAGGCGGCGGGTGTTTTTTGCATCCGCCGTCTTGCCGTGTTCGCCAATCAATCGCCGCCGCTGGTCAAGAGATCGTTTACCCTGTGACGACAGCGTGACGTTGTGCTTATCGCTCGTTAACGCGCTATGCGCATGAGTCCACGGAAGACCGGGCTGACTGCATGACGGATGCGGAGAACGCAACTTTGGCCGCGCGCCGGAGCGAACGCCCCGCCGGGATCGCTGCCGCGTTCGCACGTCTGCGCGAATACACCGCCTTCTGGCTGAAGGTGTTTTCGCAGGCAACCATCGATCTCTCCTTGCGCACCCATGCCGGTCTGCGGACACGAATTGTCGAGCGTCCCGGACAATCGCTTGATGAGGCGGAGCTCGACGACCTGGTGTCGCAGTTGCGCACCGTTGCCGGCAAGACGCTGCAGGCAGGCAGCCTCAGCTATGGCATTTTCTCAGGGCAGCGCGAGCCGCTGTCGCGCGCCGTGGTGACCCTGATTTGCGAAGAGGCGACCGGACGCCCGATCGCCTTCAATGCCCTGTCGGTGCTGGACGTGGAACTGGACGGCGAGTCGACTGAGGTCACCCATCTCGGCCTCGTGATGGTCGATCCCGAGGTGCAGGGGCAGGGGCTGTCCTGGGTGCTCTACGGCCTGACCACGCTCATCCTGTTCGCGCGCGACGGACTGCGCGCCAAGTGGATTTCGAACGTCACGCAGGTCCCAGCCGTGTTCGGCATGGTTTGCGAAACGTTTTCCGACGTGTTTCCGGCGCCGCCGCCCGCCTCACGTCGGAGCTTTGCCCATCTGCAACTGGCGCGCGGCATCATCCGCGAGCATCGCGCGGTGTTCGGCGTCGGCGATGACGCCGGGTTCGACGAGGCGCGCTTCGTCATCACCAATGCCTACACCGGCGGGTCGGACGCGCTGAAGAAGACCTTCGAAACCGCGCCCAAGCATCGCAACGAACAATACAACGCCTTCTGCGCCCACGAACTCGACTACGCGAGGGGAGACGACGTCCTTCAACTCGGCCGCATCGATCTCAGCGGCGCGCGGCGCTATCTCTTGAGGGAGGTGCCGGCCGGTTCGCTGCCGGCGCTGTTGGCGGCGTCGGCGGTGCTTGCGCTGCAGCGACTGGTGCTGCCCCTGGTGCACTGGATGGACGACACGCGCGCGTTCGGGACTCTGCGGCCCCGCGCAGGGAGCGGCCGATGACACCAGGCGTCATCGCCGATGCCATCGTCGACCTGTGCGGTGCCATCGGCCTCGGCGTTGCCATGGTCGCCTTGTATCGGCGCGATCCGCGCAGTCCGCTGACCCGGCGTCTGCTTCTGATGCTCGGTGTGGTGGCCGTCTTGTTCTTCACGCGCGGCATCGGGTGGTGGTGCGAGAGCCCCTTGCTCGACCGGCTTTCGCTGATACCGGCCGCGCTGGTGCCGCTTTGCGCCTTGATCGTCACCGAGGGCATCCTGCGACGCCATGCTCCCCGTGTCGTGAAGCTGACGGCCCTTCTCGGTGCGATCCTCCTTGGCTTCGGCGGCGCGGTTGGACTGGAGCGCTTTGCCACGCCCTATTCAATCATGCTCTCGCTGTTCCAGCTCGCGGGCTTTGCGACTTGTGCGTGGCTGCTGGCGACGCGCGACCGCAATGCGCTGATGGCATCCGAGAACCGCAGCATCGGCCGTCTCGCTGCAGGCGCCATCGTCCTCATCCCCTTCATCGCGACCGATTTTCACGCGCTGGCACCGGATATTCCGGTCCGTCTCGGTGCCTTGGGCGCGCTGCTGGTCGTGACCGCCGTGCTGATTGCGGGCGGCGCCACCGAGACGCGGCGGCAGGCCATCCTGATGACGGCACTGCGGCTCTCGAGTTCAGCGCTGCTCGGGATCGCAGCCGCCTGCGTGTCGCCGGACGTGGATGCGGCGCAGATCATGCGATTTTCCGCCATCGCGATCTCGGGTGTCCTGACCATCGGACTGATGACGGATACGCTGCGCGCCCTCTTTGAATCGCAGGTGCCGGGCGTGCTCAACTCGGTTGCGGCCTCGCCGGCGCGGACGCGGGATCAGCTCATCGCCGAACTGGCGCTTCATCCGATCTTCGAGAGCGCCCGGCGCTTCCGCGAGCATGATCTCTTAGCCTATGATCCGCCGCACCTGCGCCATTTCCTGTCGATGCGGCCGGTGTTGCGGCGCGCCGAGGCGCCATGGGGGTGTGCGGCCTTCGACCCAGCGGTCGAACGCATCCTTTCGCTGATGGCTGCCAACCACGCGACCCATGTCATTATTTTGTCGCATGATCCCGTCGACCTGATTTTGCTCGCGGTTCCGGTCATTTCCACAGACCCGGCGACCGAAACCGCGCTTGCGCTGTTACGCCGCCTCTTGGTCTTGACGCCCGAGGCGGCGTGACGAATAAGGCTGCACTGACCCACTCCTGGCAGGTGCGGAACCGATGTCGAAGCAATCGATGCGCGAAGAGGCTGAGCGGTTGATCCGCGAGACGATGGAAAAGCGGAATCTCGTCATCAAACAGGGCGCGACCCGGATCGAGGCTGTTTGCGGCAAATGCGGGGCGCCAAACCGGATTCAGGCCGAGAAGGGCCAGGTCCGGGTCAAATTCGCCTGCAAGGAATGCGGGCACAAGCAAGAGACGCTTTGAGGCCGACCAGCGTCCCTGCGGCGGATCATGAGCTTCGGAGAGTGGGCACCAGGTCGCAGAGATGAAATTTCCGTCGTTGTTTTTGCCGCTTAAGGTCGGTCCTTACCAACTGAACCATCGCGTCGTGATGGCGCCCCTGACCCGGATGCGGGCGAACCGGGAAAGTTTTGCGCCGCGGCCCCTGAATGCGGACTATTACGGCCAGCGCGCGACGCAAGGCGGCCTGATCATCGCCGAGGCCTCCCCCGTGATGGCCACCGGACGCGGCAATCCCGCGACCCCCGGCATCTATTCGCCGGCGCAGATCGAGGGCTGGCGGCAGGTCGTCGATGCGGTTCATGCCAAGGGCGGCTTCATCTTCCTGCAGCTCTGGCATGTCGGACGGGTGTCGCATTCCTCGTTCCAGCCCGGTGGCGCGCTGCCGGTGGCGCCTTCGGCGGTGCCGATCATGGGGCCCGGCATGATGGCGATGACATCAGACGGCAAGATCGTTCCTTATGAGACGCCGCGTGCGCTCGAGACCAGCGAGATCGCCGGCATCGTCGAGGCGTTCCGGAAAGGCGCGCAGAATGCGCTTCAAGCCGGCTTCGACGGCGTCGAGATCCACGGCGCCAACGGCTATCTGCTGGAGCAGTTTCTGCAATCGCGCTCCAACCTGCGCACCGATCAATATGGCGGAGCAATCGAGAACCGCACGCGGCTCTTGATGGAGATCACGCAGGCCGCGATCGGGGTGTGGGGCAACAACCGCGTCGGCGTCAGGTTGTCACCCTACGGCGTCGCCAATGATTCCGGCGAAGCCGATCCGATGCCGCTCTACACCCATGTGGTGAAGGCGCTCGACACGCTTGGGCTCGCCTACCTGCATTTCATCGAGCCGCGCTCGAGCGGCGCGGGCCGCGCCGAGGTCAATCATCAGAACGTGCCGTCGGCGATGGTGCTGTTCCGGCCGCTCTGGAACGGCGTCCTGATCGCGGCCGGCGGCTTCAGCGGCGAGGCGGCGGAGGCGGCGATCGCGCAAGGCCATGCCGACGCCATCGCGTTCGGGCGGATCTTCATCTCCAACCCCGACCTGCCGCGGCGCCTGAGACAGGGATTTCCGATCACGCCCTATAACCGCGCGACGTTCTATGGTGGCGACGTCGCGGGCTATACCGATTACCCCGTCTATGATGAGATGGCGCCGGCGTAGTGTCATTGCGAGCGACGCGAAGCAATCCAGAAAGTCGCAGATTGCCTGGATGACTTCGTCGCTTTCGCTCCTCGGAAGAAACAAGGTCACGCATCAATGAGGGCGCCCACAAGGGGCGCCCCTACGCACCATGTCGATCCCGTAGAGGCGACCCTCGTGGTCGCCCCCTTCGACTTGCAATGGCGGCAGAGACGGAAGGCGCACGCATGGCAAGAGCGGCAAAAGCAACGATCGCAGCCGGCCTGTCCAAAGGCCAATGCCTGTGCGGCAAGGTCTGTTTCGAGATCGACGTGCCGGCGCGCTGGGCCTGGCACGATCATTCGGCATCGAGCCGCCGCGCCCATGGCGCGGCCTATGCGACCTATGTCGGCAGCTGGCGCAAGCGCTTCCGGATCACCAAGGGCCAACCCGCTGTTGCGCGCTATGAGGACCAGGCGACGAAAACGGTGCGCAGCTTCTGCTCGCAATGCGGCACGCCGCTGTTCTACGAACGCGCACGCTCGCCGCATATGGTCAATATTTCCCGTGCGCTGTTCTCGGGTCGCACCGGGCGGCAGCCGCTCTATCACATCGCAATCGAGGAGTTGCAGGAGTGGACCTACACCGGAGAGCCGCTGGTGCCGCTGAAGGGCTTTCCCGGCGTGGTCTGGCAGCGCTCCAAGAAGAAACGTCGCGGTCTTGGCGAGGATCCGTTCGAACTCGGTCGCGAAGACGTGTGAGCGCCTGGCCGACGACACCGATCGGTCTCGCGACGCGTCAACAGGCTATTTCGCCCGTTGTTGCTTCGGTGCGTGACGTCGAGGCGCCTGTCGCGCCGAGGCACCCGAGGGCATCGTCGCCACGAAATCGAGGCCGCGCTTGAGCCACGTCTTCAGTGCGGCCTCGGTTGGGTAGCCCTCGGCAGCGACGCGCACGAAGCCGGCCATCATGCGTTTGCCCATCTCCATCGGCTCGACATGCGGCTCGGCCAGCATCGACTGCTGTGCCTCAGTGCCGACGCGAACCAGAAGTCCGCCTCGTCCGCTGACCGAACAGCACATGCGGCCTTTCACCATGAAGCAGAGGCCGCCCATCATCTTCTTTTCCGTCACGTCCGGACGCCGCGACAGCAATTTGCGCACCCGCCCGGCCGTGTCTTCGTCGTAGGCCATGGCCGCTCTAGTCGCGATGGGCGGACAGGATTTCCGAAAGGCGGTCGAAGCTGCTCCGCCAGCCGGCGCCGACATTGTCGCGCTGATCGGGCGCATTAAGCCCCGCGTGATGCACGGTCAGGCGTGTGCCTCCCACGATCGGCTCCAGCAGGTAGGTGACCGTCGACGGTGTCCCCGGCGCCCCGGCGATGTGCCACGTCTGCACCAGTTTTCGTGGCGGGTCGACTTCGAGGAATTCGCCCTCCAGCGCATAGGGCGCGCCTCGCGCAACACCGGAAGCGCGCCATCGTCCGCCGATCCGGACGTCACCCGTCCATTCCCGTGTGTCGAACACGCCCGGATTGACCCACCAGTCGACGACGTCTCGCGAGGCCAGGGCCTGAAACACCCGTTCCGGACCGGCGGCCAGCTCGACCGAAGCGACGACCCGTCCATCGACCACATCCGAAACCGCTCGCGCGTGTGTCTTGATCTCGCTCATGTTGCCTCCAGGTTACGCTTTAGTTGGGTCAAACTCAGCTGCCAGAAAGCGCGGTAGCCCTCGAGCCAGCCGGCCACGGCCTGCAACGGCACCGGATTGACGGCATAAACGCGCTCGCGCCCGATCCGGGTGTCGACCACCAGCCGCGCCTCGCGCAGCACCCGCAAGTGCTTCGAAACAGCCGGCCTGCTCGACCGAAAATCGGCCGCGAGCGTACCGGCATTGGCCGGTCCGGCGCGCAGGCGATCGAGGATCGCCCGCCGGGTTGGATCGGCGATGGCGCGGAAGGCATC